>Ga0194125_10008040_pt1 | contig 14989 bp, 13 predicted proteins | sample TA2KigC250mmetaG_FD_148626 | JGI IMG/M metagenome (GOLD analysis project Ga0194125, IMG submission 148626) | Freshwater microbial communities from Lake Tanganyika, Tanzania - TA2015034 Kigoma Deep Cast 250m | ecosystem: Environmental > Aquatic > Freshwater > Lake | place: Tanzania: Lake... | reverse complement strand
CCCTGGCCCAGACGCTGATCGTGTACAGCGCGCCGGCGCGCAGGTCGAGCGTGCGGCTCATCGTGAGGTGCGTGTTGGGCTGGGTGACCTCGCCCGTGACGCACCGCTCGCCGCTGTGCGCGACCTTTGCGTCCACGACGAGTTCGTGCTTCGAGTCGGGCTGCCAGCCCTCGAAGCCCTCCTCGAAGCCGCCGTTCGTCAGGAGCTCAACGGGCCGGCCGGTTTGGGCGAGGGTGAGGGGCGTCGTGCATAGCGCCGAGATGACCGCAAGTCCCAGCACGCGTCGCATGGCGGACCCTCCGGTCAAGGCTGCGGAGCGCCTGCTACCGCCCGAAGCCGCTCCGGGCCTTGGCGAGTTGCGTGACGCGGACGACCTCGAAGGCTTCCTCCGGCGTGACGATCAGCGGTTTGCCCTCGCGCAGGACGGCCCACACGTTGTCGTAGAAGTCGCCGATGCTCGAGCCGACGGAGGGGACCTCTTCGGTCTGCCACGGGATGACGTCATCGTTCCCGTACTTGCGCTCGGGGTGCGGGGCTTCGACGACCTTCAGCTTGCCGAGCTTCTTCGGGTCGAACCACGCGATGGTGCTCGTGGTGCCGTTCGAGACGAGCGTGCCGCACGTGCCGAGCACCGTCCACTTCGGCTCGGGGAACCTGCAGGCGCTGGAGACCTCCATGTCGTACACGCGACCGTTCTCGGCCTTGAGCACGACCTTCACGTGGTCCTCGGCGTCGCCCGCATCGCTGACGTGCTTCAGGTCGCAGAAGACGCTCTTCACGGGCGAGCCGAGGAACTGCAGGCCGGCGTCGATGAAGTGCGAGCACGTGTTGTTGAGCACGCCGCCATCGTACTTCAGCAGCGTCTGCCAGTCGTTGCGCCGGCTGAAGTCGAAGGAGCGCATCCGCACCTCGAAGACCTCGCCGATTCGCTTCGTGCGGATGACCTCCAGGATGTGGCGCACGTCGGCGGCGAAGCGGTAGTTGTGATGGACGAGGAGCTTGCGGCGTTTGCGCTTCGCAGCCTGGAGCATCGCGCGCGCGGCGCCGACGCTGTCGGCGATGGGCTTCTCGCAGACCGCGTGCCGCCCGCTGTTCAGCACGTCGCGGCTGATCGAGGCGTGGGTGTTCGAGTAGCTGGCGACGACTACCGTCTCGGCGTCGGCGCCGCGCAAGAGCGCCTTGTGGTCAACGAAGGCCTCGCAGCCGAGTTCCGCGGCCACCCCGTTGCGGCGCGCCTCGATCCAGTCGGTCACGGCGGTGATTCGGTAGCGTTTGTCGTTGCGCAGCCGCGCGACGTGGATGTTGTAGCCGGACCGGCCCAGCCCCACGATTGCGACCTTGATCGGCTCGCTCTTCTTCACAAGACATTGCCCCTTCGGAGTTGCGGTTTGGCGAGGCGTTCGCTGCGGGGAGAGGCGCGACCTCTGCAAGGAGACGGGCAGGCGGCGGGCGGATTGCAGTGGCTTCTACCGCAGCCGGCAAGGGTACCGCCCCTGATCGTAGAAGCGGGGCAGGCCAAAGGCTCTGACTCAGTCCCCCTCACCGCTGCCCGGCGGTTCCTGTCGCTGTCGGACCACACGCCCACGGTGGTCGTGGAGACGAAGGCTCTGGCCGAAGCCGTGGGGGGCTCTGCGCTGGAGGAGACGATCAGGATGCGCCTGGCGGCGGATCTCCCCCCTCCGACCAGTCCCGAGACCGCAATGAAGGTCACCCAGATCGCGCAGGAGTACGCCTACGTGGCGGCCGCCGTCTGCGGGTGCGGTCGGCGAGGCGCGATCCGGGTTGAGTGGCAAGCTCTCCTCAAGGGCCCTCAAGACCCCCTGGACAGGCTGAATCGGGACTCCGTGACCGGGACAGCCGTGGCGCCTTGACCGGTGCGGCGTGGGAGTCTGTGGCCGGGGCTGCCGGGTCGCCGAAGCACATCGTGTGCAATGCCGCCGAAGAGGACCTCGGCAGCTTCCTGAATCGAGCGCTGATTGAGGGCGATCCCCACGCGGTCATCGAGGGAATGGCCATCGCCGGCTATGCCACCGGCGCCGGCAGAGGACACATCTACCTGAACGCCGTCGGCGGTCTCGCGGAACGCCGTCTGTTGGCCGCCGTCGCCCAGGCCTCTGAGCGGGGCTTCCTGGGCGACAACATCCTCGGCTCCGGCCACAGCTTCCGTCTCCGAATCCGTACCGGCACGGCGTCCCTCGTCGCCGGCGACGGACGGGCCCTGGTGTCGTTCCTGACCGACGAGCCCGACACGCCCCAGGCACACCGCGCAGGCAACTCGCAGGGCGCACCCGCCTTGCTCGGGACCGCCGAGACCTACGCCAATGTCGCGCCCATCATCGCCTACGGCCCCGACTGGCTGTCGCAGGTTGGCCTCGGCGCCGGGCAGGGCACCAAGCTGCTGGCGATCTCGGGACGTGGCCAACATACCGGCGTGGTCGAAGTGCCCCTCGGCACGTCTCTCCAGAAGGTCGTGGACGATATCGGTGGCGGTGTGCGCCAGGGCAACCGACTCAAGGCCGTACAGGTGGGCGGTCCACTGGGGTGCTGGATTCCGCCGGAGTGCCTTGACACCCCGATCGACTATGGTGCCCTCGAGGAGATGGGCTCCGGCATGGAAACCCGAGGGCTGTTCGTGGTGGACGACAGCGTCTGCATCCCGGATCTCGTCCGGTACTTCCTCACGGTCGTCCGCAAGGAGTCGTGCGGCACCTGTCTGCACTGCCGGCTCGGCCTTGGGAAGGCTCTAGACACCATGGGGCGGATCTGCTCGGGCAAGGGACGCGAGGGCGACGTGGCGGAGATGCTCAGCCTCGCGGAGACCATCGAGGCGAAGGTGGGCTGCCGCGTGGGTAAGGGCGCAGTGCGGCCGCTTCAGAGTTCGATCCGTTACTTCCGGGACGAGTTCGAGGAGCACATCGGCGACCGGTACTGCCGGGCGGGGGCGTGCACCATGGCGGCGAACGCCTCACTTGCAGCGCCCGCCCTCGGCTGATGTCGGCCGCCGGGCTGCGAGGAACCAAGACAGGATTCCAGGATTGGCCCATGACCGCCAGCGGGAGGTCTACCGCGTCGATGTCGGGTCCGATGATTGAGTGGGTCCGTAGTATCTGTCCCTTCTGCGGAGTTGGATGCGGGTTCCTGGCAGGCGTTGAGCGCAATCGCCTGGTCGGCCTCGAGTACCTCACGGATCACCCCGTGTGCGAGGGCGCGCTGTGTCCGAAGGGCAATGCCGCCCTGGAGACGGTTCACCATGCGGACCGTCTCCTGCACCCGTTGGTGCGCAAGGGCGATGGCTTCGAGCGGATCTCCTGGGATGAGGCCCTCGAGGGGATCGCGGCGAGGTTGCTTGACATCCAGCGCGATCACGGTGCGGACGCCGTAGGCTTCCTGGCATCGGCCAAGTGCACCAACGAAGAGAACTACCTCCTCCAGAAGTGGGCTCGCCTGTTCGGGACCAACAACATCGACCACTGCGCACGGTTGTGCCATGCCTCGACCGTCGCCGGGCTCGCCCGAACGCTCGGCGCCGGCGCCATGACCAACCCGATGTCGGATGTGGCCCACTCCGACTGCATCTTCGTCATCGGCTCCAACTTCACCGAGTGCCACCCCCTTGCCTCGCGCTGGGTGGGCGATGCGCTGGAGCGGGGGGCCTTCCTGGTGGTCGCCGACCCCCGCGTGACCCCCGTCGTCTGGCAGGCTGACCTCCATCTTCGGCACCGTCCCGGGTCCGATGTGGCGCTGCTGAACGGGATGATGAAGGTGATCCTGCAGGAGGGCCTCCACAACGAGGGGTTCATCGCCGCGCGTACGAGCGGCTTCGATGTGCTGCGGCAGAGCCTGGCCGCGGTTGATCTGGCTGCGGTGGAGGAGATCACCGGTGTCCCCGTCGCCGCGATCCAGGAGGCGGCCCGCCGCTACGCGCGGGCCAAGGCCTCGGTCATCATGTGGTCCATGGGCATCACGCAGCACACGACCGGCGTGGACAACGTCATCTCGCTGGCCAACCTGGCCCTCCTCGCCGGCCACGTCGGTCGCCCCGGAGCCGGTCTGATGCCGCTGCGCGGGCAGAGCAACGTTCAGGGCGCCTGCGACATGGGTGCGCTCTCCAACTTCCTGACGGGCTACGTGCCGGTGACGGATGCCGAACGCCGGGCGCGGATCGCGGCCCAGTGGGGCACACCGGAGCTTCCGGCGGCAGTGGGCCTGACGGTCGTGGAGATGATGCACGCCGCCGGCACGGGTGCGCTGCGTGCGCTGTATGTCATGGGCGAGAACCCCATGATCACCGACCCGAACGTGGACCATGTTCGCGAAGGTCTGCGCAATCTCGACCTGCTGGTCGTACAGGACATCTTCCTGACCGAGACGGCGGAGCTCGCGGACTACGTCCTGCCGGCGGCGTTGTGGGCGGAGAAGGCGGGCAGCTACACCAACACGGAGCGTCGCGTGCAGTGGCAGCCGCGTCTCATCCCGCCGCCGGGCGAGGCGCTCCCCGACTGGCAGATCATTGCTTCGATGGGCCGCCTGACCGGCTGGGCGGACCAGTTCGATGTCCCCAGCCCCGAACCCGTGTTGGCGGAGATCAACGCGGTCAGCCCGGCCTACAGGGGCGTGACCCAGGAACGGACTCAGGCGCTCGGCGGAGTGACCTGGCCCTGTCCGGAGGAAGGCCATCCGGGCACGCCCATCCTGCACGAGACCCGGTTCGCCACGGCGGATGGGTTGGGACATCTGGAGCCGATCGCCTACCGCCCGCCTGCCGAGCAGCCCGACGACCGATACCCTCTGGTCCTGACCACGGGCCGCACGGTGCTGCACTACAACTCGGGCTCCATGACTCGACGGTCCAAAGCCCTCCTCACTCGCGAGCGCTCCCTGTTCGTTGAGATCTCGCCGGCGGATGCTGCGCAGCGAGGCCTCGAGGACGGCCAACAGGTACGGGTCAGCACGCGGCGGGGCGACGCCGACTGCCTCGCGCGTGTCACCTCGGCAACGGCCGCGGGCGTAGTCTTCATGCCGTTCCACTTCGCGGGCGCCAACGTGCTGACCAACGATGCGCTGGATCCGACCGCGAAGATCCCGGAGTACAAGGTGGCCGCTTGCCAGATCGAGGGGCTACCGAGGTAACCGGAGAGAGCTTGTGGGTTCGCCGACGCTAACTACCGGGAAAGGCCGGCGGGTGTGCTTCGAACGATGAACGTGCTCTACCTCAACCTCACGCGCTGCATCTACTGTCGGGCCTGTGAGGTAGCTTGCGAGCGAGAGCATGACGGCATCTCCCGCGTCGCAGTGACTCTGGTGGACCCCCGGCAACCGGTGCCTGTCTCGTGTCGCCATTGCGAGAAGCACCCCTGTCTCGAGGCCTGCCCGGAGACTGCCATCGAGGCCGCCCCGGGCGGCGCCATCATCATCCACACGAGGAAGTGCATCTCGTGCGGCCTGTGTGTGATCGCGTGCCCCTTCGGTGCGATCGAGCTGGACGCCGGCGGGAAGATCGCCGAGAAGTGCGACCTGTGCGAGCACCGGCAGCGTGACGGCCGCTTGCCCGCATGCCTGCTGACGTGCCCGGCGCGCTGCATCGAGTACGGCCCGTTGGACGACATCCTGGCGGTTGCGCGGACGAAGCCCGGCGCCACCTTCGTGGCAGCCATGGGTGAGACGGGCACCGTGGTCACCCTGCCGGACCGCTCGGTCCCCGGGGTCTGAGGACGCCATGATCACCAGCAAGCTGAAGGAAGCCCTGATCTGCTTCCGCGCCGGACGCGTGACGCTGCGTTACCCCTTCGAGCCATCTGTGCCACCCGAGGGCTTCCGGGGCCAACCGCAGCTTGACATCACGAAGTGCCTCGGGTGTGGCGCCTGCAGCATGGCCTGTCCCACCCGCTGCATCGAGGTCACCAACGAGGCCGAGCAGCGCAGGATGGAGTACTGCTTCGACCGCTGTTCCTACTGCGGGGAGTGTGCCGAGGCGTGCCCCGAGGGCGGAATCACGATGTCGTCGGAGTTCGAGCTCGCGACCGACAGCGTCACCGACCTCCGCACGGTGGCGTACCTCGACCTCGTGCGCTGTGAGAGCTGCGGCGAAGTGGTGGGCACGGCCCGCGAGATCGACAAGCTGGCGCAGGAACTCGCAACCAAGATGAACGTCGCCGCCGACTCCATGCCGTGGCTCCGCTGGTGCGCGCGGTGCAAGCGGGAATCGAGCCTCGCCACCGCTCAGGTCCTGCAACCCGCCGAGGCCCACCTGTAGGGCGGGGGCGCTCGGGCCGCGACGAGCCCGGGCCGGAGTCGTCGAGTACACGAGATGATCGCGTGAGGTAGGGCATGGAGTACGCTCTCCTGGGAGCCATCGTCCTTCCCATTCTGGGCGCCGTAGCCGCCGGGCTATCGCCGGCTTCGCGCGCGCCCCGGCTGGCCGTGCTCATCATCCTCCTCACCGTCGCCCTCGCGGCCTTCGGAGGCATCGGGGCCCTCCCCCGGGGCGGGATTCGTTTCGGCACACTGCCCTGGCTCGGCTTTCCTCTGGGCGCCACGGACTTCTTCGGGGTGCAACTCGACCCGCTCAGCCTGGTGATGCTGTTGGTGGTCGTGGTCGGCGGCTTCTTCGTGGTGCTCTACTCGACCGAGTACCTCAGCCCCCGCAACCGCGACCATCCGACCGAGAACGGCAGCAACAGCTACTACTTCTGGCTGCTGCTGTTTGTGGGCGCGATGGCCGGCGTGGCGCTCTCGCCGAACCTCCTCCAGCTGTTCATCTTCTGGGAGCTGACCACCGTCTGCTCGTGGGCCTTGATCTCGCACACGCAGGAGCCGCGTGCCCTCAAGGCCGGCTTCAAGGCCCTGATCATGACCCACATCGGCGGGATGGCCTTCCTGGTCGCGATCGTCCTGCTGTGCATCTCGGTTGGCTCGGTCGAGTTCAGCGCGCTGAGCGTTGTCGGGCCGGGCCGGGCCACGCTTCTCTTCATCCTGTTCCTCATCGCCGCCTGGGCAAAGGCGGCGCAGGTGCCCTTCCACACGTGGCTTCCCGATGCCATGACCGCGCCCACGCCCATCTCCTGCTACCTGCACGCGGCGGCGATGGTGAAGGCCGGCGTCTACCTGATGACGAGACTGGTCCTCGCGAATGCGGACCTGCCTCCGACCGGGGCGCTCGTCGCCGTCATCGCCGCGATGGTGACCATGGCGGCCGTGGTGTTCCTCTTCTTCTTCCAGGATGAGCTCAAGCGGCTCCTGGCGCTGTCCACCATTGCGCACCTGTCGTACATCCTCCTGGGCGCGGCGTTGGGGGTCCTCGGGTCAGGCGTCGCCTACCGCGGAGCGGTCCTGCATATCGTCGCCCACGGCAGCGCCAAGGGATTGATGTTCCTCTGTGCGGGGGCCATCGCTTACGCGACGGGGCGCCGCCGAATCTCCGAGATGGGTGGCCTGGCGTCCAAGATGCCGGTGGTCGCCGTGTGCTTCATCGTGGGCATGCTCGGCGTCGTGGGCGTGCCGCCCTTCGGCACCTTCTGGAGCAAGTTCCAGATCATCACGGGCGCCTTCGGCCTGCCCGGCTCACTGGGGCCGTTCGTGGGCGCTTTCCTGCTCTTAGAGAGCATGGTCGTGTTCGGGTGGCTGCTGTACGTCACACACAAGGTGTTCTTCGGCGACGCGCCGCCGACGGTGGAGGGCGCCGCCGATCCGCCGTGGCAGATGACCGGATCGCTTCTGGCAATGGCGATTGCGGTGGTCGCAGCGCCGCTGGCCGCCTGGAGCCTGGTGAACCAGCTGTGGTAGACCGCCCGCGGTCAAGCCGTCGTCTGGGAGGACCGATGGACCGACATAGGGTGATCGTCGAGCAACGACCCGGGCTCTCACCGCCCGCCTTGGGGTTGACCGGCCATGTCTGCTCCTGACCTGCTGCTGCTCAGCATGGCCGTTCTGGTCGTGGGCGCCGCCTTCAGCGCACTCACGGCAGGGGACCGCCGCCTCTGTGGGTGGGTCTCGTTCGTCTTCGCGTTTGGCGGCGGCGCCGCGGCAGCCGCGGCCGCGGTGGTCACCTACCTCTTTGGGCCCCTCGGCTCGAGGCCCCTGGTCTCGGTGCCGGGCCTGGGCGCGAGTCTCACGCTGGGCCTCGACTACCTCTCCGCCGTCTTCGCGGTCGTGGTGTCGGTGGTCGCGGTTCTCACCACCCTGTTCGCCGTGCGCTACATGGAGGCCCATCCGGCCGAAAGCCCCCTGCGTTTCTACCCCATCCTGTTGCTGTTCTTCGCCGGGGTCCTCGGGGTCATCGGCACGGCCGACATGCTCTTCTTCCTGGTCTTCTGGGAGGCCATGACCCTCGCCTCGTACCTGTTGGTGGTCTACGAGCGACACGATCACGTCACGCTGCGGGCCGGCCTGAAGTACTTCATCATGACCCACGTGGCGACAGCCTGTCTGACGGCGGCCGCCATCATCGTGTACCACCAGGCCGGCCAGGCGGGCCTGCGCTCCTTCAGCTTCGAAGCGATGCAGATGGGGCTCGCGAACCTCGCCCAGCAGACCCCCGGGCTTCTGCACGTGGTGCTGGCCCTGTTCTTCCTTGCCTTCGCCACCAAGGCGGGCATCTTCCCCTTCGGCGACTGGCTCCCGGACGCCTATCCCGCGGCGCCCGCCGCGGCGACCGCGGCCTTCGCCGGTAGCATGACCAAGCTGGGAATCTACGGCCTCATCCGCGTCTTCTGCCAGTTCCTGCCCATCGGCAGTGCCTGCCTGTCATGGGGGTTGATCCTGGCGGTCTTCGGGACGGCTTCGATCGCAGTGGGCACTTTGACCGCGCTGTCGCAGGACGACTCGAAGCGCCTGTTGTCCTTCCAGCACATCGGTCAGCTCGGCTATATGCTGATGGGCATCGGGCTGGGGTCTACTGCCGCCCGCTCAGCCCCGCCCTGGCAACCGTCGCCATGGTCGGCGCCCTGCTTCACCTGGTCAACCACGTCTGCTACCAGTCATGCCTCTTCCTGAACGCCGCCGCCATTCAGCATCGTACGGGTACGCGCGACCTGGACCGAATCGGCGGCCTGGGCTCCGTGATGCCGCTTACGGCCGTGACCGCCACGATCGCCGCCCTGTCGATCTCGGGCCTGCCGCCCCTCAACGGCTTCGCCAGCAAGTGGCTCCTGTACCACGCCGCCACGATGGGCGGCAAGATCTCCCCGTTCGCGATGCTGTTCGGCCTGGTCGCCATGGCCATCTCCATCGCGACCCTGGCCGGGCTGCTGAAGTTCGTTGCCGCCGCCTTCCTCGGCCCCCTGCGGCACCCGGGCCCTCGCGAGGACCTGCGCGAGGTGCCGGCCAGCATGCAGTTCCCGCAGGCCGCGCTGGCCGGTCTGTGCATCCTGCTTGGGGTCGCCCCCATGCTCGCGGTCCGGCCGATCTACCCGGCCGTCGCCGGAATCCTGGGCCCGCAGTACACCCCCTCCCTGCACGCCCTGTTCGGCGGCGGGTGGAGCGGGATGAGCCTCAACACGGGGATGGGGCTGGAGGGGGCGTGGTCTCCCTGGCCCGTGCTCCTGGCGCTCGGCGTCACCGCCCTCGTCGCCTATGCCCTCTATCGGGCCGGCGGCGCTCAGGTGCGTGTCGTGCCGACCTGGCACTGCGGAGAAGAGCACACCGACGAAGAGACCGTCTACCGCGCCCACAGCCTCTACCGCCCCGTCAAGGAGATGCTGCGGGTGCGGATCGGCCGGCACCAGACCGATGGGATCTATTTCCGCCTGCCCAAACTGCGCGCCCCGAAAGTCGATTGGCTGCGCAACGTGCTGGACTTCGACCGCTGGGCCTACTACCCGCTGCTGGAGTGGGGGAAGCGGCTCGTGCAGCGCTTCTCGCACGGCCACGTGGGAATCGCCCAGGTGTATGTGCTATGGATGGTCGCCGGGATGGCAGCGGCGATCATCTCCCTGTTCCTCTTGGCCGGCAGATAGGGGCTGACACGAGGTTGCTGAGCCTCGCCAAAACCGAGAGCAGTGGGGCGGGCATTCTTGCCCGCCAGGGCCCCTTGGCGGGCAGGAATGCCCGCCCACTGCTTCCCAGACAAACCAGGGACTGAACAACCGGAAGGAGACCCGCATAGGATGGCTGTGGCGGAGCAGATGACGGAGGATTTGGGCCTCGGCGCGATGACCTTCGCCCGGGAGATCGACGAGCGTGCCCCCAATCAGGTCTACGTGGAGGTGGCCCCCGAGGACATCGTGGGAGCCGCCGAGCACGTAGTCCAGAGGCTGGGCGGCCGGTACGTGGTTACGGTCGGGACCGACGACCGCGAGCGACGGGGCGACTTCTGCGCCTCGCACATCTTCTCGCTGGAAGATCGGCATGTCTTCCTGACGCTCCAGGCGCGGGTAGAGCCCTACGAGCCGGCCGTCGAGTCGATCACGGGCCTCGTCCCTGGCGCCTCCTGGGCCGAGCGAGAGCTGCAGGACATGCTCGGAATCACCGTTCACGGCCTGGATGACTCGCGCCGGCTGGTGCTGCCGGACGACTGGCCCACGGACGTGCACCCGCTGCGCCGTGACGTGCCTTACAACATCCGCCCGGAGCCCGTGGAGGGCCTGGCGCCGCCTCGCCGCGAGCCGCCCCCCGGAGCCTCCGTCATGGCCATCGGGCCGTACTTCCCGGTGCTCGAGGAGCCGGCCTACTTCCGGCTCTTCGTGGACGGCGAGAAGATCGTCGGCTGTGACTACCGGGGCTTCTACAACCACCGGGGGGTCGAGAAGCTGGGCGACTCCGCTCTTACCTACACCCAGGTGCCGTTCATCGCGGAGCGCATCTGCGGGATCTGCGGGTTCATCCACAGCACCTGCTACTGCGAGGCGGTGGAGACGGCGATCGGCGTGCCCGCCCCTCCGCGCGCGAAGTACATTCGGTCGATCATGTTGGAGCTGGAACGCGTCCACAGCCACCTGCTGTGGTTCGGGATCGCCGCCCACATCCTGGGCTTCGATACCGCCCTGATGCAGAGCTGGCGCATGCGCGAGCCTGTGATGTGGCTCTGCGAGAGGATCAGCGGCAACCGCAAGACGTACGGCATGAACCAGGTGGGCGGCGTGAGGCGCGACATCTCCGCCGAACTCGCCCAGGAGATACTCCAGGTACTGGACACCGTGGAGCGCGAGTGGCTGGAGCTGTACCGGGCGGCCCAGGGAGACGGCACCTTGCTCATGCGGCTGGCCGATGTCGGCCCCATCACGCCGGAGGATGCGAAGGCCATCTGTGTCGTCGGCCCGACGGCGCGGGGCTCAGGGCTCCCGCTCGATGCCCGTATCGATCATCCGTATGCCGCCTATGCGGAACTCCCGGTGAATGTCATCACCTTCGACAACTGCGACAGCCTCGGACGCACGCTGGTGCGGTTGGAAGAGGTGTTCGACTCGATCAAGCAGATCCGCACGGCCCTGCGCAACCTGCCCGAGGGGGCAGTCATGGTTGAGATCGAGGAGATTCCCCCAGGGCGGGAGGGCATCTGCACGGTGGAGGCGCCGCGAGGCGAAGCGATCCACTACGTCCTGACCGGGCCGAACAACCAGCTCGCCCAGTGGCGGGTCCGCGCCCCCACCTACCCCAACCTTCAGGTCGTGCCGAGGATGCTGCAGGACCAGAACATCGCCGACGTCCCCATCGCGGTCGGCAGCCTGGACCCCTGCTTCTCCTGCACGGAACGGATGGAAGTTGTGGATCGCCGCAGCGGTCACGCGCGCCTGTACAGCCGCGAGGAGATTCTGGAGCTCTCCGGCCCGCGCCTGGGATTGCGCGAGCCGCCGGAATGGGTGCACGAACACAATGACCGTGACCACGTCCACTAGGGACCCAAGCCCGTGGACGGGCACTGAAGGAGTCGGATGACCGTGTGGCTGGTTGTCGGCGGCGTCGTTCAGGTCGGGTTGGTACTGCTCCTCGCCCCGCTGTTTGAGGGGTTGATGCGCAAGCTGGTGCGGGCGCGCATCCATTCCCGTGAGGGGCCGCCCATCTGGCAGCCGTACTATGACCTCTTCAAGCTCCTGGTCAAGGAGGACACCCAACCGGCCGCGGGATGGGTGTACCTGCTGCCGTCGGTTCTCTGCCTTGCCTCCGTTCTGACGGCCTCCCTGCTCGTTCCGCTGTTCGGCCGCGGGATTCTCGGCGAGCAGGGCGATGCCATTCTGTTCATCTACCTTATGGCGGCCTCGGTCGCGGCCGTCGTGCTGGCCGGCGCCATGTCGGGGTCGCCGTACTCCTCGGTCGGCTTCGCGCGCGAGATCATGATGACGCTGACGGTGGAGCCCGTCCTGATCATGGCGCTCATCACGGCAGCCATCGACGCCGGCTCGCTCGATTTGGGCGCCATGGCCGCATGGCACAGTGCGCACGGCCCTTCGCTGTCCATGCTCATCGCCGCGTTCGCGCTCCTGCTCTCGGTTCAGGCGCAGGTGGGCAAGCTCCCCTTCGACGTGCCTGAGGCCGATCAGGAGATCATGGGCGGCCCGTTCATCGAACTCAGCGGGCCCAAACTGGCCCTCTTCAAATGGGCCTTCTGGGCCAAGCAGCTCGTCCTCGCCGCCCTCCTGGTGCAGGTCTTCGTGCCGTGGCCCACCTTCACGCTCGGCTTGGCCGGCAGCGCGGCGCTGGGCGCCGCCCTCTGCGCCTTGGTGGCGCTGGTGAAGGTGCTAGTCGTGGTCGTGGTCGTGGCCGTCGTGGATGCCGTGAACCCTCGTCTGCGCCTCGACCAGGCGATGGCGTACTTCGTGGCCGTCATCTTCGTGGCGGGGATCGGCCTGATCCTCGCCTTCGTCGGAACCTGAGCGCACGGGGCCTCCGGAGTTCGCATGGAGAAGCTAATCGCCGAGAGCAACCTGGTCATCTCGCTGATGGTGATGCACCTCATCGCCTCGCTGGCCGCGGTGGAGCTGCGCCACCTCCGGTCGGCGATCGTCGCGCTGATGATCCAGTCGGCGCTTCTGGTCGCCATCTTCGTGGTGCTCGCTTACCTGACCGCCAATGCCTCCCTCTACCAGTGGGCGCTCGTGTCGGCCATCACCAAGGTGGTGGTGATCCCCTTCCTGCTGTGGCGGTACTCCGCCCGGCTGCCGCAACGGGAGCTGCGCCCCCTGGTGAGCTTCCCCGTCTCCGTGACCCTTCTGGGCATCGCCGTCGTGGTCGTCTATCGGTTCATGCACGCCCACGTCGATTTCGTTGCGCCGACCCCGGAGGCGATGGTCGAGCCCGTCCGCTCCAGCCTCGCGATCGCCTTCACGGTGATTGCCATGGGGCTGTACGTCCTGGTCGTGAGGCGAGACGCGATCAAGCTCATCGTGGGCCTGATCCTCATGGAGAACGGCGTCCATCTGACGCTCGTCGGGCTCGCTCCGACCCTTCCGGAGACCACCCTTCTGGGTGTCACGACGAACGTGGTGATCCTGGTCTGGCTCGTGCTCTACCTGACCGCCGGCGTCTATCGCCTGCTCGGCACGACCGACGTCACCGAACTCTCACGGCTCAGGCGGTGAAGCACGCCGTCTACTGTCGTCAACGAGGGGCAGACGGATGGGAGTCGTGATTCGCACATGACGAACGACATGACGGCTGTCGGCTCACTGCTTCCCGTACTGGTCTTCGTGGTGCCGACCGTGACGGGGCTGCTGGTTCTGGCGGCAGGCCGGAGTTCGCGGCTGCTCCGGGAGCCCCTCGCCTTCACCGGGCTCGCGGTCACCGCGGTGATCGCGATGCTCAGCGCGCAGGAGACCTTGGCCGGGCGGGTGCTGACGGGCTGGGGCAGCCTGCTCCGCATGGACGGGCTGAGTTCCCTGATGGTCTTGATCGGCTCCTGCATGGCCGCGCTCATCCTGTTCTACTCGCTCCGCTGTCTCCCCCAACAGATGTCGGAGGAGCAACGGACCCCCGCGAAGTTCAGCCTCTACTACGGACTGGTCGCCCTGTTCGTGGGGATGCTCAACCTGACGTGCGCCGCCAACAACATGGTGATGCTCTACATCTCCGTGGAGGCGACGACGCTCGCGACCGCCCTGCTCGTGGTCTTCTACTGGCGAAGGGAGTCGCTCGAGGCCGGCTACAAGTACCTCATCCTGGTCGCCGTGGGCCTCACCTGCGCCCTCTTTGGCTGTGTACTCCTGTACGCCGCAGGTCTGGCGCTGTTGCCGGGCCGCGAAGCGCTCATGCTGAGCTCGCTGGGGCGAATCGCGGACAAGCTGCCGACCAACGTGGTGCTGCTGGCCGCCGCCTTCTTCATCGCCGGCTTCGGCACGAAGGCCGGCCTCATGCCCTTCCACGCGTGGCTGCCCGATGCTCACGCCGAGGCCCCGGCCCCGATCAGCGCCCTCCTGTCCGGGGTGGTCATCAAGGTCGGCGCCTACGCCCTGGCGCGCACCATCACCGTCCTGGCCCCCTACTACCATCCGATTGTGGCCTTTGTCGCTATCCTGGCTTCCGCGGGCATGTTGCTGGGCATTCTCTTGGCCTGGGCACAGGACGACCTCAAGCGCCTGCTCGCCTACTCCAGCGTCAGCCAGATGGGCTACATCGTCGAGGGCCTGGGCCTCGGCACCCACCTTGGCCTCTACGGCGGCCTGTTTCACGTGATGAACCACGCCCTGTTCAAGGCGCTGCTCTTCATGTGTGTCGGCGCGATCATCTACTCCACCGGGGGCGTCCGCTCGATCAGCAAGCTCGGCGGCCTGGGCCGCAAAATGCCGATCACCGCCGCCTGCTTCATCATCGGCGCCCTGGCCATCGGCGGCGTCCCGCTGCTGAACGGCTTCATGAGCAAGCTGACGCTCTTCCTGGCCGCGGCAGAGCAGCGTCTGCTGTGGGCGGCCATCATTGGGATGATAACCAGCATCCTGACCCGTTTTCCGCAGACTACGGGTAGTCTCAGTTGATTCGCAGTAGATTCACGCGGGTTCACAGGTTGGACTCTAGACAGAGTCTAGGTTTGCTGCTATGCTGCGGTCGTGCAAGTACGAACGCC
>Ga0194125_10008038_pt1 | contig 14990 bp, 11 predicted proteins | sample TA2KigC250mmetaG_FD_148626 | JGI IMG/M metagenome (GOLD analysis project Ga0194125, IMG submission 148626) | Freshwater microbial communities from Lake Tanganyika, Tanzania - TA2015034 Kigoma Deep Cast 250m | ecosystem: Environmental > Aquatic > Freshwater > Lake | place: Tanzania: Lake... | reverse complement strand
GTTTTCCAAACAGCGCAAGACGTACGCCACTCCGCTGCCATCACGATATCCGAAGCGTCGGGCCACGGTGGGGGATAAAGGGGTCAACTCTGTAAACTGTAAATCTGCTGTGAAAGCAGTTGGAGTTTCTGGCTGAGTGTCGCGTTTTTCTTCGATTCGTTTTCCAAACAGCGCAAGACGTACGCCACTCCGCTGCCATCACGATATCCGAAGCGTCGGGCCACGGTGGCGTTGCGTTCGCCTGCCAAGCGGATCAGCATCCATATCTTGATGCGCTCGTCGCTTTCTGCCGCCAGCCGTTGTTCCACCTGTTGACGCAAGCGTTGCCGCTCGGCACTGCGCGTCCAGTGCGTTTCGTCCTGTCCCGCTTTCGCCTTCACCAAACGCCGGGCGCACCTCCAGAGTTCCTCTCCCCCCAACACCAGTCCGCCACGCAGTTGTTCCCACGGACTCGGCACAGTGCCATTCCGGAAGAACTCCGCCAGCCGTTTGCGATAGCCACGATGAGCTTCCGCTGTCGTGTCACCCCAGTAACGCCGCCAATCCAGACACAACCATTCGGGCGGTTGCCGCAACCCCGCGTAGTCCCGGTGGCTGCTCCATTGGTAGGCGTCCAATTCCACTGCTCGTTCCGGCGCGATCCGCTCGCCTTTGCGCCGTGGCCGCACGGGGTTCAGATGGACATACTCGACCAACCATTGCGCGTAGGGGTCCGCCTCCACCAACTGCGCCTTGAAACGACCTTGAAACAGGTGACCGCTGCGATGCCACCGACGGTTGAACCGCACTGTGTAGGTTACCTGCAACCAACCAACCGCCTGCGACAGATTGCCCAACGGTGTGCTCAGCACCAGATGATAATGATTCGGCATCAGACAGTAAGCGTGAACTCGCACATCAAAACGTTTTGCCATCTCAGCCAGCGTCTCCAGAAACCGTTTCCGATCCTGGTCATCACGCACAATCGCACGCCGCTCATTGCCACGCGCCGTTACGTGATAGACAGCGCCGGCAAATTCAATGCGAACAGGTCTAGCCATGCCATGCTTGTACGCCCACAACCTTGCCTTGCCAAGCTCTATTTACAGTTTACAGAGTTGACCCCCTTTCCCTTGACCCCCTTTCCCCCTTTCCTTCGTGTCTTGAATATGCTGTCGGCAAAGCTCGTCCCTCAAACCATAGGAGTCATGCCATGATTCGTTGGACATTATCAATGTTGTTGTGTGTGTTTGTTGCATCATTGAACGCGCAGGAGCCGAGCGCTTGGAAAGCTGGCGTGGCGTCGGTGAAGATCACGCCGGAGGGACCGATCTGGATGGCGGGATATGCTTCGCGGAAGAAACCATCGGAAGGCGTCGCGGCTGATCTCTTTGCCAAGGCGCTTGCCATCGAGGACACACGCGGGACACGGCTGGTCATCGTGACGCTGGACCTCATCAGCGTGCCGCGACCGTTGCGGGACTGGCTGGAGAAAGAGGTGAAGGAGAAGTTCGGCCTGCCGCAGGAGTTGCTCTTGATGAATGCGTCGCACACGCATTGCGGACCGGAGTTGCGCATGGCGCGGCTCGACGACGACATCAAAGCCGAGTTCGCTCCTGCCTCGGAGAAATATGTGGCGCGGTTGCAACAGCAACTCGTGTCGCTTGTTGGCGACGCGTTGAATCGGCTCGCGCCGGCGAAACTGGATTTTCAGCGGGCACGATGCGGATTCGCCATGAACCGCCGGCGTCCGACGCCGACCGGTTACACGAACGCGCCGAACTCCGCTGGGCCGGTGGACCACGAGGTGCCGGTGTTGCGCGTGAACGATGCGAAGGGCAAACTCGTGGCGGTGTTGTTCGGCTACGCCTGTCACACGACGACCTGTGGGGATTATTTGATTCGCGGCGATTATGCCGGCTACGCGCAGCAATACTTGGAGGAAGCGCACACGGGAGTGACGGCGTTGTTTATGAGTGGTTGCGGCGCGGACCAGAATCCGTATCCGCGACGCACCGAGGAACTGGCCAAATACCACGGGCGGTCGCTGGCCGTGGCCGTCGAGGCTGCGCTCGACACAGTGCCGAAGCCGGTGCGCGGGCCGTTGAGCGCCGCGTTTGCGGACGTGACGCTCGACTTCGCGCCGGTGCCGCCGCGCGAGGAATTGGAGAAACTTGCCGCGACGGGCAAGCAACCGCAAAGCGGCCATGCCGAGCGCATGTTGAAACAACTCAAGGAAGACGGCAAGATTCGTTCGACGTATCCGTGCCCGGTGCAGGTGGTGCGTTTCGGTTCCGACCTGACGCTGGTAGCCATCGCCGGTGAAACGTGCGTGGATTACGCCCTGCGGTTAAAACGCGAACTCGCCGGCCCGGCGGTGTGGGTCGCGGGTTACAGCAACGATGTGTTCGGTTATCTGCCGTCGTTGCGTGTGCTGCGCGAGGGCGGCTATGAAGCCGGCGGCGCGATGCTCTGGGGTTCGTTGCCGGGGCCGTTCACGGAGACGGTCGAGGAACGCGTCGTGTCGAAGATTCTCCAGATGGCGCGCGCCCCGATCAAGTCCGAGCCGGCCGCCGTGGATTTGAAGATCGGCGAGCAGGCGACGGTGAAGTTGTGCGACGGAAAAACCGCCACGGTGAAACTGCTCGGCGTCAAAGAAAAACGCGACACCCTGCGGCGCGTGGTGCGCGGCGCGCTGGTGGACATCGAGGTCAACGGGCATCCGGTGGCGCTCAACTGCGCGACGTATCATTTACCGGTCACGGTTGGCGGCGTGCAGATTGATTGCCCCGTCGTCAAGGGTTACAACGAGGGCGGTGATCATTGGGGATTGGATGCCGACGCGCGCTTGCGGCTCTGGCCGGCGGGTTACCCGTGGATTACGCCGGGCACGTTCGGCTACCCACTCAAACAACGATGGTTTGCCAGCCATACGTTGATGGCCAATCAGGTTTCCGGCGAAAACCTCACGGCCAAGTCGGTGTATTACCACTGGGGACTGGACTTCGGCGGAGCGGAACGGATGGAAGACGTTTTCGCCGCGACCGACGGCGAGGTCGTGTCGGTCGCCAATGAAGTGTTGGATAAGGGGAAATATCCTCCGCTGGTCAAGCCGCGCGCCGATGTGGTTTATTTGCGGGACGGCCGGGGCTGGTTTTACCGGTACAGCCATCTTGATTCGATTGACCCGGCAGTGAAACTCGGCGCGAAGATCAAGATCGGCCAGAAAATCGGCGTCCTCGGCAAGAAAGGCGCCAGCGGCGGCTGGTCGCATTTGCATTTTGACGTTGTCGCGCCGCAACCGAGCGGTCGCTGGGGAATCCTGGAAGCGTACGCGCTCGTCTGGGAGGCGTATCACAACGCGCACCCGCTCGCCGTCCTGCAAGCCGTCGCCCGTCCACATCAACTCGTCGCTGTGGGCGAAAAAGCCACGCTCGACGGCAGCAAGTCATGGAGCCGCAGCGGCACGAATCACATCGCCAGTTACACGTGGACGTTCAGCAACGGCAAGACAGCGCGTGGCGCGAAAGTCGAGCGCCAGTTCGAGAAACCCGGCACCTACAGCGAAATCCTGAAAGTTACCGACAAGAGCGGCAACATCAGCTACGACTTCGCTCAAGTTCGCGTCCGCGACCCGCAGCAACGCGAGCAGCAACCGCCGGGAATTCACGCCGCCTACTGGCCAACATTCGGCATCAAGGCGGGCGACGAGATCACCTTCAAGGTCCGTTCCTCCTTCGTCGCGCCCGACGAAGGCGAGGAAGAATGGGACTTCGGCGACGGCACGCCGACTGTTCGCGTTCGTTCCGACGGCAACGCGCAAGCACTCGCGCCCGACGGCTACGCGATCACAACGCATCGCTACCGCGACGCCGGCCAGTATCTCGTCAAGGTCTCGCGCACGAATCGCCGGGGTGAAACCGGCACGGCGCATTTGCACGTGATTATTGCGCCGCGCTGAGCCGTTGGCTGGCACGGCAAAGTACTCCTCACGCTCCGCGTGAGGCATTCGCCGTTGTCGGGTCCCTCACGCGGAGCGTGAGGAGCACTATCAATTCGGTTTGTCCTTGTCCATCAGCACGCGAGCCTTCGGATCCTTCTCGCTGACGAACTGATAGCCGTAGGCGACCAGGTCGCTCAAATCGAACCGGAACCTTTTTTCTTTCGAGATTCGTTTCGCGCGACGCGCGAGTTCGTCGCGGCTGAGGCGTTCGGCGCGCGGAAGGCCGATGAGAATCTTGTTGCCGGCGTCGCGCATGTCGAACAGATACAACTCGTCGAAGACTTCCTGATAGGTCCGCACCATCGCGTCGTACAACGGGTTGAACGGGCTGCTCCAGATGTTCCAGACGGCGAGGCCGCGCGGCGACAATGCCCGCTTCACGGACCGGATGAACTCGACCGTGGCCAGGCTGTAGGGAACGTTGTCCGTGCCGAACGCATCCAGAATGATGATGTCGTAAGGCTTCCGGCAGTCTTCGATGAACTTGCGTCCATCGGCCACGTGCGCCCGCATCGTGGCATCCTCGCGGAAACCAAAAAACCGCCTGGCTACCGCGACCACTTCAGGGTCAATGTCCACCGCGTCAATGGTCGCCTTCGGATAATGTTGGTGGAGGAAACTGGGAATTGTTCCGCCGCCCAGGCCGACGACGAGAATCCGCTGCGGTGTTTCGCAGAACGCCAGCCCGGCCATGACGACCTGCGCATACGGCAGATCGACGTGCTCCGGGTCGCCCACTTTCACCACGCTTTGCCGTGCGCCGCCCTTCTCGAACCACAAGGTGCGCAATCCCTGTTCATCTTCCGTGACGACCACGGTGTTGAACGGCGATTGTTTTTCGTGGAGGATCTTCTCCCCGGCCCGTGCGACGACGCAGGCCGCTGCGAAGACAAGCAGTCTCAATAGCAAACGTATTTTCATCGCCCGCATTATGGCAGAAGACAAAGTACTCGTCACGCTCCGCGTGACGCCCTCGTCGTCATCACGCCGAGCGTGATGACGACAATGCGTTGTGGTACTCTGCGCGCCATGCCGATCTCGTTCGACCAGCTTCATCAGGTGGAGCCTTCGATGGCCGCAAGGCGGTTGTTGTGGCACGTGCTTTCCATCGGGCGCGCATGGCGCGACGAACCGGAACAACATCCCGCGCTCGACAAGGCAGGCGCGTTTCTCTTCCGTGTCGTGTCGGGCCGCGGCGCCCTGCTCCTGCCAGGCCAATGCTGGGAATTGAGCGCGGAGCCGCGCTGTTGGCTGGTGGACATGCGCCGGTCGCGAACCTATCTGCCATCGGCAGGGCAACGATTGGTGACCGCGGGGTTCCGGTTTTCGGGACCGGGCCTTGACGCGTGGCTGGAGGCGTTGGGCACTGGCGGCGCGTTTTGTTTTCGATCGCCATCGGAAATGCTCTTTCTGAGCCGCGCGCAACAACGGCTGTTGCGGTTGGTGACGCGACGGCCCGCGGGCTACGAATGGCAAGCGCACGAAACCATCACGCGCGTGCTCGGCCGGTTGCTGGCGGTACGGCAGGTCTTCACGGCGGAACCGCCGGTTGTGCCGGTGCCCGTCGGCAAGGTGTTGGATGCGGTGTTGGCCGACCCGGCGCGAGCGTGGCGCGCGGCGGAACTGGCGGGCATCGCGCGCGTCAGCTACTCCGGGTTGCGGTCGCTTTTCAAAGCGGTGCAGCATGAGAGCCTTCACGATTTCCTCCGTCGCACGCGGCTGGATCAAGCGCGGCTGTTGCTCGCCGATGAGCGGCTCGCCGTGAAGGCGGTCGCGCTGCGGCTGAACTTCTCCAGCGAGTCGTACTTCAGCCATTGGTTCCGGCAAAACACCGGCATCAACCCGTCCGTTTTCCGCCGCAGCGCCCGCGATTGATGCCGCCGGGGGCTGGCAGTTTTCGCAACGCATTTGGCGGGTTTCGCATGTTGCCCGGCGACGGCCTGTGGCATACTGCGCCCGCTATGAGTGGAGTTGACAAACGCGTCGGCATGACCGGTCTCGGCTTGATGGGGACCGCGCTCACGGAGCGATTGCTCGAACACGGCTACCGTGTGCTGATCTGGAATCGCACCCGTGCGAAAGCCGATCCTCTCATCGCCCGCGGCGCGGAGTGGAGCGACAACCCGCTCACCGCCTGCGACCGCGTCATCATCAGCCTCTACACCAGCGATGTTGTGGAGTCGGTTCTCGAACAAATGCGCGACGGCCTGCGCGCCGGGCAGATCATCCTCGACACCACGACCGGCGAACCGGCGCAGAGCGCCGCGCTCGGCGCGCGCTTGGCGGTGCAAGGCGTGCACTATCTCGATGCGCCAATCTCCGGCTCCAGCGAACAGACGCGTCGCGGCGAAGCGATGGTCATGGTCGGCGGGGAACGCGCAGCGTTCGAGGCGTGCAGCGATTTGTGGACGGTGCTGGGAGCGAAGGTGTTTTACGTCGGAGCGTGCGGCAGCGCCGCGAAGATGAAACTGGTGAGCAATCTGGTGTTGGGCTTGAACCGCGCGGCGCTGGCGGAAGGACTTGTCTTTGCAAAGGCAATCGGCGTCGAGACGGCGGCGGCGTTGGAGGTGCTCCGCGGCAGCATGGCCTACTCGCGCGTGATGGACGTGAAAGGCCGCAAGATGATCGAAGGCGATTTCACTGTCCAAGCGCGCCTGTCGCAACATTTGAAAGATGTCCGTTTGATTCTGGCGAGCGGAGTGCCGTTGCCGCTTTCGGAGACGCATCGCCGGCTGCTGGAGGCGGCGGAGGCGATGGGTCTCGGCGACCTCGACAACTGCGCCATCATCAAGGCCATTGAGAAACCGTCACCATGAATGACCAGGTTCTTTCGACACGCGCCCGTTACGCTGTGCTCGTCGCTGTGTTCGTGGGACTCGCGTTCGACGGCGTGGAACTCGGCTTGATGCCGGTGGCGTCGTTGTCGGTGTCGCAGAGTTTGCTCGGCGCGGCCTACACGCCAACGCTGGGCGGCGACTGGTTTGCGCGGTTCACCGCCGCGTTGATGCTCGGCGCAGCCGTCGGCGGCATCGCGCTGGGCAATCTCGGCGACCGCATCGGGCGCACGCGCGCGATGGGCGTGAGCATTTTGTTCTACTCGCTGTTTGCCGGCATGGGCGCTTGGGTGAAAACGCAGGAGCAGATGCTGGCGCTGCGATTTCTTGTCGGGTTGGGCGTGGGCGGCATGTGGCCCAACGGCGTCGCGCTCGTCTCGGAGTGCTGGCCCAACGCCTCGCGTCCACTCGTCTCCGGTGTCATGATGGCCGGACTGAACGCCGGGATTCTTCTGCTCTCGCAACTGGTCCGCATCTGGACGATCTCACCGGAGTCGTGGCGCTGGATTTTCAAACTCGCCGCCGCACCGGCGGTGTTGGGGTTGATCGTTCTTTTCGCGCTGCCGGAATCGCCGAAATGGCGGGCGGTGAAAAAGCAGGCGACGCCGTTGCGCGAGCTGTTCCAGCCGGAGCTGTTGCGCCTGACGCTCACCGGCATTTTCATCAGCGCGATCCCGATGATCGGCGCGTGGGCGGCCAGCAAGTGGATGATTCCGTGGGCCGACAAGGTCGCCGGCAGTACGCACGTCGGCTACAAGGCGGCCACGCAAGGTTGGTGGGCGCTCGGCGCGACGCTGGGCAGTTTCACCGGCGCGCCGCTCGCCGGCTGGCTGGGCCGGCGCGTCAGTTATTTTCTCGTCAGCATCGGCGCGACGGCGCTGACGATCGCGATGTTTCAACTGACCGCGCCGCTGCACCCGTCGTTTTTCCCGGTCGTGTTCGCGCAAGGGTTCGTGGCGACGTTGTTCTTCGGCTGGCTCGCGTTGTACCTGCCGGAACTTTTCCCGACGCGCGTCCGGGCCACCGGCACCGGGCTGGCCTACAACTCCGGCCGTTTCGCCACGGCGGTCGGCGTGATGATGGCGGGGATGTTGTTCACGTCGCTCGGCGGCAACTATCCGAAAGTCGGCGCGCTCTGCGCGACAATCTACGCGCTCGGCATGATCGCGATCTGGTGGGCGCCGGATACAAGTCGGAAATCTCTCGATGAATAAGCTCCTCGCAATACTACTGCCCATCTCGCTTGCCGCACTGCCCGCCGACGGAATGAGTGCCGCGGCGTTCTCAGTCAGTGTCAACGGTGCCGGACGCGCATCCGACGCGCCGTATTACGTCATTCACCCAGGAAAGGTGAACCAGCTCGCGTTACGACCAGATTGGGTGGCGCTGGGCGCACAGGAACTAACTGCCACACTGGTGAGAACGCTGCCCGATGACCGAACCGATGAGAGCCGAATTCACGCGACCACAAAGGATCGTGAAATCGTATTCGATTTGGGAGCGTTCACCGCGCCGGCTCAATACGATTTCGAGCACGGTGTGGTGTATCGGCGCGGGTATCGTTTCAAGCTGACCATCGCGACTCCAGCGGCACCACAGGACTCGGTGGTGTTCGACTTCCATCAAGGCCCGGCCCGGCAGGCGGAGTCCGAAGCGTTGTGGATCGGCGAAGCGGTCCGGCACGTTTACAACAGCGATCAAACCGGCGCGCAGTGGGTCATCACCAAGGAGGACCAGGGAAAGCAGATGAATCCGCCGTTCCTCCTTGCTTTGGATTGGGCGGTGCTCTCCGACCCGGACGATGTGCGCGTGCGGTTCCTGCAAAAGACTGGACTGGACGTGGCGCCGGTAGCGGCTAAGCTCATCGTGACGCGCCTGAGCGACGGCGCGAACGTGCTGGAGCGCGAGGTAAAGATCGGCCCCAACACTTCGATCGAGCGCGTGGACGTGTCCCAGTTTCCACTGGGCGATTATCGCATCGAACTTCAACCGGCAGTGCCTGGCACGGCCCATCGCGAAGGCCCGCGCCTCGTCTATCACCGCACCGCTTGCGATGCCTCGGAGCTGCGCGTCTCGCCACTCGCCCCCTGGGTGCTCAAACGGGACCCGTCACGCAAGGAGGTGGCGATTTCCGATTTCAAAGAGGCCGTGGCGAAGTGGCCGGCGGAAGTGGATGCCACGAAATGGGCCGTGGACAGGACACTCCTTGGCAAGGGCGACGTGAACGCCTCACCGCTTGTCCTGCGGCCCAGGCTCAGCGGGCACTACGCCATCTATGCGCAGGTGGCCGCCTGTTGTTATCTGAAAGCGGGCAAGGATCCCATCGTGCGGCGCATCGGGATCATGGGGCACTCCAATGCCTTCCCCACGCCTCCCGGCGCATCGTTCGTCGTCGCCACCGACATGACGGAGGGACAACTCGCGATCTTCCAGTCAGGCACTCCAGGACAGGGCATCGTTTCCCTGCACCTCGTGCCGGTAACAGCGGCGTCGGTGGCAGCGTTTGAAAAGGAAACCTCGCGCCCTCCGGCGCCTCTGGCCGGAGTGTGCGACTGGTTGACTTACTTCTACCCGGGCACCGAGCCGCGGGTGGCGGCGGACCAGTTCGAGGCGCTGGTCAAGACACACAGTGAACTGGGGATGCGCGACCTCCAATGGGCCGTGGGGCGCAGCGTCCTCTACTACCGGAGCAACCTGCAGCAGATCACACGATTCCCCGCCGTCCCCTTGGAGAAGCTGGATCCTGGCGTGCTGAAAGAGTGCCCCCATTTCCGGACCTGGGCCCAGTTGACGAGCGAATTCTGCACCCTGTCGGAGGTGGAGAAGCATCACCAGCGCTACGGCGTGAATCTGCAACCATGGCTGGCCATGCAGCGCCATTACGGCCCGGGTTATGGCGGAGTTTTCATGTCCCGATGGTTCGCCTCCCACCCCGAGTGGCAGGAATGGCTCAAGCAGGCGACCAAGCCTCGCGGTTCAACAATCTGCTACTTCTTCCCGGAGGTGCGCAAGGAGCGCGTGGACATCCTGTGCGAGTTGGCGGAGCGAAGCCCCGATGGCCTCCTGGTGGACGGAAATCGCCAGCCGCCCATGCTCGGCTACCATCCGAAGATGGTGGCGGCTTACAAGGAAAAGACGGGCATCGATCCGCAGACCCTCGATGCTTCCGCGACAAAGGAACGCGAGGATTGGTTCCGCTGGCGGGCGGGATTCTTCACCGAAACCCTGCGCGAGCTGAAAACACGGCTGGAACCGGTCCGCCAGCGCACCGGGTGTGAAATCCCCGTCATCGTGCGCATCCCGTCAGCAGGCATGCTCTACAGCCTGGCCCAGGGCTTCGACGTCGAAACCTGGTGTCGCGAAAAACTGCTTCACCGTCTCGAGCTCGAACCGCTCGAAGACTTTGGCGGCCGGGGCAGCCACGACGTGCGGCCGTATGTCGCAATCGACCGTCGCCACGGTATCCCCGTGTGGGGCGGCGTCAATGCCAACACCATGCGCAACGCCTCCGCCGTCATGAAACGCGCTCTCGGCCTGCACGAGGCCGGCATCGCCGGACTCTACTTCTACGAGTCCTCCAACCTGAGCGCCACGGACCCCATGCGCTGGCTCATCCCGCTGCTCGGGCACCGTGACCGGCTGAGCGAGTTCCTCAACACCTCCAACATCGAGGCCTGCGATCCTGTGAAGGCCACGGACTGCTGCTCCGGCTTCGACAATCATTCTCGCTACGATGCCCCATCGTCCCATGACGTGCTCGGACGAACAGGGAAAATTGCGCTGTGAGACGAAACCCGTCACAGACTAGTGTAACCATGAGCCGTCAGAATCTCCTTCTCGTGTCCGTCGCGTTGTCGTGCGCCACGCTGTTCGCCGGCGAACGCTTCGCCGTGGAGACGAAGCCTGATTGCCTCATCATCACGCAGAGCGGCGAGCCAGTGGCGACCTACGTGTTCCGCGACGACAAAGTCCTGCGACCTCATTTCAAGCAACTCCACGCTCCCGGCGGGATTCAGGTCACGCGCAATCATCCGCCCGTCGCCGGCCAGGACGCCACTGACCACGACACGATGCATCCCGGAGTGTGGCTGGCGTTTGGCGACATCAGCGGCAACGATTTCTGGCGGAACAAGGCCATCATCAAACACGAGCGTTTCACCAAAGCACCGGCGATTCGGGATGACTCGCTCACGTTCGCGACCGACAACACGCTGCAGACCGCCAGCGGCCAAACGGTTTGCAAGCAGACCTCGCGCATCACGCTCGCGGTGCGTCCTTGCGGGTACCTGTTGATTTGGGACGCGACGTTTCAGTCCGACGAGCGCGATTTTGTTTTTGGCGATCAGGAGGAGATGGGCTTGGGCGTGCGCGTGGCGACGGCCATCACGCAGAAGAACGGCGGCATGATTCGCAACAGCGCCGGCATGGAAAGCGCCAAGGCCACGTGGGGCAAGACGGCGGACTGGTGCGACTACTCCGGCGTCATCGGCGAGCGTCGCGTCGGCGTCCTGCTCATGCCCGACCCGAAGAATTTCCGGGCGAGTTGGTTTCACAATCGCGACTACGGCCTGATGGTGGCGAATCCGTTTGGCCGGAACGCATTCACCAAAGGCGAGAAGAGCGCCGTGGTCGTGAAGAAAGGCGAGCCGTTCCGCCTGCGTTTTGGTGTGCTGACGCACACAGCACCTTCAGATTTGAACTTGATCGCTGAATACGATTACTTCAAAAATACACTTCGGTCAGGGAACTGATATGAACCGTCGTGAATTCTTCCACACATCAGCCGGAGTGCTGGCGGCGCTGACGGCGCCCGGCGTCTGGGCCGTGGATGCGCCGCAAGGACAGAAGTGGAAATACTCTTTCCGTCCGTTCCGCGCCAACGATCCAGCCGCGCCCGTTACGGTGGTCACGCCGCCCGACGAGAACTTCGTGTTCACCTACTTCAACGTCTGCCCGTGGAGGCCGTCGGGGTGTTATTTGTTCGCGATGCGTCTGGACGGGCATCCCGTCTGGAGCCGCGATTACCGTCAGTGTTGTTTGCAAGTCGCCCCGGAAGGAAACCGCCAACTCATCATCGCCGATCTTTCGAAAGTAATCACATGAAAACATCATTGGAGTCATCCACAAACGTTTCACGCCGCGAATTTCTGCGCGGCGCCGCGGTGGCCGGTTTCGGCGCGGCCATCACAACGGCCGCCCAACGCGTGGCGGCCGCCGCCAAACAGGAAGCCAAGTCCGACCGGAAAATCCGCATCGGCGTGGTCGGCGGCGGGTTCGGCGCGTCGTTCCAGTGGCATCTCGATCCAAACTGCATCGTCGAGGCCGTCAGCGACCTGATGCCCGACCGGCGCGACCGGTTGATGAAAACCTACAAGTGCGCCAAGTCCTACGAGTCGCTGGAAAAGCTGATTCTGGACAAGAACATCGAAGCCGTGGCGGTGTTCACGGGCGCGCCCGACCATGTGCGGCATTCCGTGGCGGTGATGAACGCCGGCAAACACTGCATCACCGCTGTGCCGGCGGCGATTTCGCTGGAGCAATGTCAGCAACTCATCAAAGCGAAGGAACGGAACCAACGCCGTTACATGATGGCCGAGACGAGTCATTACCGCGCCGGCTCGATCTTGATGCGCCAGCTTTGCCGGGACGGCGTGTTCGGCGAAGTCGTCTATTCGGAGGTGGAATATTACCACCCGGCACGCAAAGGCAGCAAGGAGCGCGCGTCATTGTGGTATCGCGATGGCAAACCGACATGGCGGCATAATTATCCGCCGATGTGGTATCCGACGCACTGCACGGATTTTGTCGTCGGCGTCACCGGCGAGCGGTTTGTCGAGGTCTCCTGTCTGGGCCGCGCGCCGCGCAATGATCCCGAACGCCACAACAGCCAGTACAATAATCCGTTCGACACCCAGGTTGCGTTGTTGAAGACCGACCGTGGCAACATCTGCCGGTGCAATCGTTCCGGCGCGCTCCACGCACACAACGAACGCGCCCAATGGTTCGGTGAGACGGTCGCGGTGTTCATGGAAAGCTGGGCCGGGCAGCCGTTCGTGGTGAAACAGGAAGGCAAACCTGACCTCAAACCGGAATTGGATTTCATGCACCTGTTGCCGCCGCCGTTGCGCGTTCGCAGCGGCCACGGCAATTCGCACACGTTCATCACGCACGAGTTCGTCATGGCCGTGATCGAGGACCGCGAACCGTCGGTGGACGTTTACACCGCCGTCGCCGAGACCGCGCCGGGCATCGTCGCGCATGAGTCGGCGCTCAAGGGCGGCGAACTGTTGAAAATCCCCTCATTCGATCCAAAGAAATGAAATTGATTGCCATCATTGTGTGTTTTCTGGGTGTCAGCGCCGGTGTGCCGGCGTCCGACGGTTGGCGGACAGTCAACGGCGCGCTGGAAGAAACGCGCGAAGTGACTCGGATGTTGCTGTTGCGGCCGCAGGACGGGCGGGCGGATGCCGTTTGCGAAAATATCCGGGGCGCGCGCGGCGCGTGGCGTTGTCTGGCGCAGCCGTCGCTTGGCGTGAAACAATGCGGTTTCTGGTTTCAAGCCGCGCGCGATCTGCGCCGGGGATTTCGTTGCGAGTTGAACGGCGGTTTCATCCTGAAGGACGCCGACGGCAAGGTTCTTTGGGCCGATGAATTGGCATCGTGGTCGCCATATCAGGCATTCGTGCTGGAAGGCATTGTCGAGAAAGGCCGAGTGCGCGTGCAGATGTTGCAGTACGACCGGCGGACGCTGCTCTCGCAGAGCGATTGGGTCAGCGTGCCCGCCGAACTGACGGAACAAGAAGGATGCCTTGCCGTTTCCACCGAGAAGGGCGTAGTGCGGTTTCGCGAAGCCGAACGGTCGGAGACGCCGCTGGTCGCGTTGACTGACGACGCGCCCAACAAACGCCGGCTCGCACAGGGCAGCCGCTCGGAGTGGCGGGTACTCGGCACCGGCAACTGGACGTGGGCGGACGCTGGCCGGACGCGCATCCGACAGCAGGCGCAGACCGAGCGCGCGTGGGCGTTGAACCGCGCCGTTCACGGCTCCCACCGCGTCTGGCGATGCAGCGTGCGGGTGAGTCCGGACGCCGGCGGAGCGGGCATGTTGTTCCAAGTGGACGAGCGCAGCGAAGGCGGATTCAACTGCTGGCTCGGCGGCAAACCCGGCGCCGGCTCGCTGATCCTCTATCGCAACGGCGGCCCCGGCAAGATCGGTAAATCACTCTATTCGGGCAAACCCGGCAAATGGCATTTCAACGAGGACTTGATGCTGGAAGGCGAAACCAAGCCCGGCAAAGTCCGCGCACGGCTGTTGAAGACCGACGGCAAGACGGTGATCAGCGAGACACCGTGGATTACCGTCCCGCCGGAGGAAAGCAATCGCGCCGGATTCCTTGCGTTTCACACGTGGAAAGGCGGCGCGGAATTCTGGGGCTTTGCAGACGGCACGACGACGTTGGCGCAGCCGTCGTCGCCGCTTGGCTCCGGCTGGATGATTGTCGGCGACGGTGACTGGCAATGGGTTTCCGACGCGCGAACCACGTTGCGCCAGACGGCCAAGGCGAAATCCGCATCCTGCCTGACCACTGCAATCACCGGCGCGAAAGGAACATGGCGCTGCCTTGTCACCGGTGAAAATGCCGGATTGCTGTTCCAAGCAAATCGCGAGTTGAAGGAAGGTTTTCTCTGCGTGCTGGGACGCGACACCGTGCGCCTGTTCGATTTGTCGCAACCCGATCAACTCATCTGGGAGAGCACCAAATTCAAGCGGCCAAAGAGCGGTGCCTGCCTTGTCGAAGGCATTGTCGCCACCGATCGCGTCAGCGTGCGGTTGCTGACACTGGACGGCACCGTGTTGGCGGAGAGTTCGCCCGTCTGGATTTCCGACACCAACAACGACCGCCAAGGGCATCTTGGCTTCGCCGCGCGCGGCGGCCCCGCGGAATTTTCCGCGTGGACATTCACGCCGGAAAAATGACCTCCCGTCAGTTCTGACTCTCAACACGCATCCACTGAAACACAATCTGGTTTACCGGCGGCAGCGGCGGCGCAGATGGACCGTCTCCTAGCCTGAATAATTCACTGATTGATTGAACGAAGGCCGGGGAGGCCGGTCAAATAGGTGATGATCAATCACCTATGAAAACCACCCACTCCACCAACACTCCAACAGT
>Ga0194125_10008027_pt1 | contig 15000 bp, 12 predicted proteins | sample TA2KigC250mmetaG_FD_148626 | JGI IMG/M metagenome (GOLD analysis project Ga0194125, IMG submission 148626) | Freshwater microbial communities from Lake Tanganyika, Tanzania - TA2015034 Kigoma Deep Cast 250m | ecosystem: Environmental > Aquatic > Freshwater > Lake | place: Tanzania: Lake... | reverse complement strand
GGGTGAGCACTGCTGCGGGGGAAGCGGAAACTTGCGCAAGCGCCCGGAGAAATCCTTTTGTAAGTGTCATGAAGAATGCAGCCTGGGTGCCCTTGCCGGAGACATCGCCCACCGCGACGCCAAGTTGCCCCTCCCCGAGATCCACAAAATCATAGTAGTCTCCGCCAACCTCCGCCGCCGGCGCGCATCGGGAGGCAATATCAAGCTCCAACATCTTCGGATTCGCCTTTGGCAGGAAACTCATCTGTACATTGCGTGCGATCTCCAGCTCCTGCTGCATGTGATGTCGCTCAGTGATGTGGCGCGCGAACGCCGGTGTGATTGCATCAAAGTCGGTGATCTCCCGCTTCCGCATCAGCATGAGAAGGCCAGCCAGTAGGAGAATCGCGAAGAAACCGATGGTAAGCGCTCCGGATGCCGCATAGCTCGGATGACCGGCACCGTACAAGCTCGCGATCGCCTGAACCACCGAAAGCGTATAGAGCGAAAGAAATGATGTCAACGCGTCATAGCGGTAAAACGCCCAAACGGCGACCGCGGCCATGAACGAGTCAATCACGATGCCAACGAGCAGCGGGGAGACATGTCCCTGTCCCGTAAAGCCCATGATGATCGCACCAAGTGCAATGATACCAACCGGTGAAGCAACGCGCCGCCGGAGCAAGGAAACAACAAAGAGGATCAGGATCGTGAACTTGTACGCGTTCACCGTCAGCCCGTGGCCAAGCGCGTACAGGGCCGCGCTAGAGACTCCGAAAAGCTGGACCGTCGATTCATCCTGATGAATTGTCGACATGCCGACGAAGGAATCTGCAACCAGAACACTGAGCAGCCAGAGGGCGAGGGCGGCCACACCCAGAGCAATTCCTCGAACAATACCCTCCCCGACACGCGAGTGGATGCCGTGTCCCTTCGAAATCAAGTCCAGCGTGATAAACTTCTCCTTCCAGGTTTCGCGGGTGACGGACTCACTCACCGCCCAGGCGAGCACAAGAGCCCCGCCGACAAAAATGGGTGTAACGATCAGCGCAATGAGGATGCTCCAGCCAAGCCTCTCCGCGCTCAGATAGAGCTCGATGTCTAACATCAGCGCCGTAACGATACCGATGATGGTTGCCAGGCGAAAACCAAGCTCGAAGGATCGAAACCTTCTGAACGCCACTACCACCATACCCACAATTGCCAGGACGTAGATCACAACTATCACGATACCGACCACTGATTCGGTATCGCTCCTGACGAACTCGTCCGGTACTTTTTCCTGCGTTTCAAGCTTTGAGACAACATCTCCTGCAACGGAGACCCTGAGTTGGACCGCGTTCTTCAGCACCCGTGATCGGGTTTCCCAAGTAAACTCATAATCCACACGCCGCGGCTGCTCGATGCGCTTCTCGGCTTGCACGGCAGCCGTATCGCTCAACAACTCTGCTGCAGCTACGTATTGTTTCAGGAATGCGCGAGCCCGTCCTTCTGCCTCCTCCTGGGAGAGACTTGGAAGCTGCAGGCTGTCTGGGACCTCTCGTTCAAGGCCGAGGAGTTTCCCCCGCGTGTCCAGATTCACATACACCTCACCCTTCAGCAAGCTGAGAACTCTCTCGCTCTGTCTTGAGGCATCCTGACTTGAGCCTCCACCGCTCATCACCAGCTCAACCCCTTCCGGTTTCCGCCAACTGATATCCCAGAAGTAGCCGGTGACGCTGTCTCTCAGCAAGTGATTTGAGCGTTGGATGCCAAACGTCTGCTGGGTCTGACGGAGGAGCCCTTTGTTGAACCTGAGTTTCGCGTCGGCCCGCAGATCGGCCCGGTCAATGCCGAGGGCAATGAGGATCTCACGGGAGCGTGCTTGAATCTCCTGCCTATCCAGCGGCAGTTGGATGCCTCCCTCGGGGTGAGCACGCGGGAACAGCTCGATAATGACAATCGTAGCAAATACAAGGAGGATGAGAAACGGAGAAATATTCTTCAACTTTTCCATGTCGATCCCGACACCGACGACTGTATGCTCCCTGCTGCAAGGTCACGACACCTTCTGTCTCCAATTCCGGAGGGTGCCACGACTGCCGCCTACTCCAGGGCGACTCGGCCCGCTATCGAAAACTGACGATTGCGATGATTCCAAAACAGATGATCAGGAATCCGGAGATCCTGTTGACCCACCCCAGGCCGGTGGAATTGATATTCCCCCGGAACAACGTAACACCATAGCTCAGGATAAAAAACCAGAGGCTCGAGCCGAGAAATACTCCCAGAACAAGCGTTGCAGCAGAGCCGTAACCGAGGTCCCCATTCCTCACCCCCAAGGCTGCAAACACGCCGAGGAATGCGAAGATCGTTAGGGGGTTGGTCAGCGTCAGGAGAAACGTGGAGACGTAGGAACCGAGCAAGCCCCTTCCGTTTGAGGAGGGCATTTCTTCAACAGGCCGGGCGAGGAACGTCTTGACCCCGAGGTACAGCAGAAATGCGCCACCGACCAGCCGCAGCCACATTTGTTGCGTAACGAGAAGGTCGGAGATAACCGTCAACCCAAACGCAGCGACGCAACCGTAGATTGCATCGGCCGTCGCCGCGCCGAAGCCAACGATCATCCCCGGAAGGTGACCGTGGGCTATCGTTTTGCGGATGCAGAGGATACCAATCGGTCCGATCGGCAGCGCCAGCGAAAAGCCGATGATGATCCCTTTCAGGAGGAGAGTATATTCCAAGCGGTTCTCGTCAATGTGATGGTGAAGGAGCCGCGCGCCACCCCCGCGAGGTGCAACATATTGGAGTCTGCTGGCAAATGAGCCTTCTGATGTGCAAAGGCCGGATCACGTTCCTGGTAGGTGCAGGCACTCGCTCCCTATGCACGCGCGAGTCGTGCGAGATCATCTTCAATGAACTCGCGAACTGCCGGCTTAAGATATTTTTCCTCGATGCCGATTTCCGACAATCCCTGCGCGAGCACCGATGCTTTTCTTGGCAGAGCCAGTTTCTTGTTGACAACAATCAAACGTTCCGCCCTCAGCACACAGAATCCTCCCTCAAAATCTCCCTTCTCATACCGAACAGTCACACCACAGTTCATGGCGAGAGATTCGAGCTCCTTGACGATTTGATCGTGTGTCATACCTGCTTGGAACAACCACATGTGGTGTGTGGACAAAACATAGGGGATTTTGATCAGACTTTCAAGCTGCGGGATGCCCCCGTAAGCGCTGTGTCAGAGACCGCCACCAGACTTCGAGTCTGTCGCCACTCCAGAGGGTGAGCCAAGCCAGCAGCGCGCCGGCGATGAGGTCAACAACATAGTGATAACGGAGATAGACCGTGCCGATGATAAGAAGCGCTCCGAGCACGGCAAGCAGCCAGCGCGTGCTAAGCTTGTACCGAAATCCAAGCACCATTGCAACGATCGTCAGCTGGGTGTGTCCGCTCGGGAACACATCCCGCTGGACAAACTCGATCGCATTGGGATGGTTTCTCGGGATCGATTCACCAAGGTTGACGATCTCTCTCAGCAAGTTCGTCACAAGAATTCCCGGCAGCTCGGTATTGATGGCCGCGAAATCGTGAAGTGTGAACCGGGGTCCGACGCCGGGGAATGAGAAGTAGCCGATGTACGAGAGATAGAAGCCGTACACCACCAGGAAAGCAGCCTTGTCGAATTTCTCAACCGCGTAGCGGCGATATATTTCAACACCAAGGATGATGAACAGAATGTAGTACGAGAAGTACGCTATCTGCAGAATCTCTGTAATCAGCGGGTGAGCGTACTGTGCGAGCCACTCGGTCGGGTTCACACCAAACAGCCAACGATCGACAGCGATGAACAGCGAGTCGTAGTCCGTCGGATGGATCGGGTGAACCATCAAGTACAGCTCTTTGAAAATAAACAGGATGATGGCATAGCAGTACCAACGATGCAAGCCGATGAGGAGTCTCGTCTTTCTGCTCTCGGCCAACCACGCCAGAACCCCGATGAGCGCGATCACCGAAAGGTTGATGGCCACAAGCGTGGGCCATTGGGTGACACGGGTGTGGAAGATGAGATTAAGCGCGGTCAGGAACGACAAGAAAGAAATCGAGACAAAGTCTGCTGGTGAGAGATGGGAGACGAATCGTCGGAATTTCATTGGGAGGAGAGGGAAACGAGTCGAGGGTTGGGAATACTAGAGCCAGTGGAGCAGCATGGTAGCAATTGAGAGAAAGATCGAAATGCCCAGTACATCCTGGAACGCAGTTTCAAACGGACCGACGGTAATTGCCGGATCGAATCCGAGCCGCTTCGAGATCAACGGCGTAGCAGTCCCGATGGCTCCGGAAATATTGATCGCGAGAAACATCGAGACTCCGACGGCAGCCCCGAATAATACCGTCCCATACCAGAGGCCCCCAACCGCGCCGATGAAGACACCGCAGATGGTTCCAATAATGATTGTCGTCTGAAGCTGGCGCCAAATCGGGCCCCACCAGCGGTGCGGATCCACATGTCCCGTCGCAAGTCCTCGCACGACCAATGCGGCAGACTGGAGCCCTGTGTTTCCTGAAATTGCCGAGATGATGGGCATAAACGACGCGAGGAGAATCACACGCGACAGCGTCTGGTCAAAAAAGTGAACAACTACACCCGCCAGGAACTCGATCGCGAGCGTCATCATTACCCACGGGAGCCGCATCATGGCGATCCGAGCCGGTGAGCGTCGCGCGAGCTCATCCGCGTCCGAACCGACCATCCTTGCAACATCTTCCTCGTGCTCTTCTTCCAGCACATCTACAATATCGTCCACTGTGATCCGTCCAAGCAGCTTCCTGGTTTTATCGGTGACAGGCAGAGACACGATATCATATTTTCTGAAGAGTTGGGCAACCTGTTCCTGATCAATGTCAGCGGTGACGGTAATAACCTCAGGATCCATGACTTTATGCATACGACGATTTGGCGCGTGGATCAGAAGGTCCTGAAGCGGCAGTGTGCCGACGAGGACACCGTTCTCATCAACAACGTAGACGTTGTGAATGTTCTTGTGCTCACGAGCCATCTTCCGGACAACCCGAATTGCCTGCTTGACGGTGTCCTTGGCCTTCACCACGGCGACTTCTTTTGCCATGATACCGCCGGCGGTATTCTCGTCATAGCGCAGCAGTTCCTGTACCTCGGACGAATCCTCGACATCCATCGTGCCGAGCACCTGCTCCGCGCGCTCCTCTGGCAGCTCACCCACAATGTCCGCCGCATCGTCGGAATCCATCTCGCCAACGAGCTCTGTAAGCCTCGGCTGCGGCATGGTTTGCAGAAAGTGCTCGCGATGAACATCATCCAGATCAAGGATGACCTCGCTGGCGACCTCGGTCGAAATCAGCCTGAAGACGTACTCAGCCTCCTCCGTATCCAGGCGGTTCATGATATGCGCGATATCCGCCGGATATAGGTCCTGGAGGATGTTCAGAATGAGGAAATCCGACCTTGAACGGATAAGTTCCTCAAGATCCTCCATCAGCTCGTCATCCACCTCGATGAGCTGTCGAGGTTGACGGGGAGACTGGTCGGTATCGTTGTTCTCGTCCACCACAGCTGAGAAATTCCAAATCCTAATATCGAAATACTAGACCAAGTTCAATGCACGGGATCATTCGGCTTTCGTCCCCGGGGGCTGTGCACTCGCCATTGCCTGGAATGGTTCCAGCAACTTTGTCAGCGCCAGAAACTCTTCCAGGGACAGACTTTCCGGTCGTCTTTTCAGATCAAATGCCAGGCTATCAAGCTCATGATCGCTGAATCCCATATAGCGCAATCCGTTCCGGAGCGTCTTGCGGCGTTTGCCGAAGGTCGACCGTACAACACTTCTAAACAGCGATTCATCGCATGACAGCAGCGTCGCTGGGAATTCGAGATGCATCACCGCTGAATCCACATCCGGCTTTGGGTAAAACGAGTTGCGCGAGACCTTGAAAAGCAGCTCCGGCTTCGCATAGAACTGTGTGAAAACCGAGAGGATTCCGTACTCTTTGGTACGGGGCCGCGCAACAAGCCGGCGCGCAACTTCAAGCTGCACCATGAGAGTCGCATCCTCCAGCACTCTCCTGCCACCGAAGAGCCAAAAAAGAATGTCGCTTGTGATGTTGTATGGAATGTTTCCCACGACCCTGATTCGGACACCGACTTGTCGTGCAAGATCCTCCAGGGAGATGTTCAAAACGTCCGAATGGATCAGCGTGACGCCGCTCCCGAGAGTCTCACGCAACACTGCTATTGCCCGGTCGTCGATCTCGATACCGACGAGCCGTGTTGTCGCTGCGCACAGGTGCTTCGTGAGTGATCCCTGGCCGGGACCGATCTCAACAACGGCATCGTTCGGCCGGAGGCGCAAGCTCTTTACGATCTTGCGAGCGACGTTCTCGTCACGCAGAAAGTTCTGGCCGAGAGATTTCTTTGGAGCAAGCATGAGACGACGCCAATATAACGAACCGGGCGTGGAATATCAACGAATAGTGCACGAAACAGTCGGCACAGGCAGAGTGGAACTCCCGTTGCATTTCGGACGAATTTCGGTTACTTTGGCTGCGGTTCATCTCACGACCGATGGCTAAGAGGAAAGAAAGAACACCGGGCAAACGGACCCGCGCGGCAGAGCAAGGGAAAGCGGCGCCGTTCCTTTCCATTGTCATTCCTCTTTATAACGAAGAGGAGTCACTTCGCGAGCTGTACGAGCAGATCGTTACTGTCACATCAGGCATGGGGAAATCGTTTGAGGCAATCTTCGTGGACGACGGAAGCACGGACGGCTCGTTCGGGGTCCTTCAGGAATTGCACAAGGGCGATCGCCGTGTCAAGGCGATTCGTTTGCGAAGAAACTTCGGAAAATCCGCCGCGCTTGCGGCAGGCTTTCAGGTTACACGCGGGTCGTACGTCATAACGATGGACGCAGACCTGCAGGACGACCCGGCGGAGATCCCGGGACTCGTCGAAGCGATGGGCGATCGCTACGACCTCATCTCCGGCTGGAAGAGGAAGCGACAAGACCCCATTACCAAGACGATTCCCTCCCGGTTTTTCAACTTCGTCACAGCCCGCATGACGGGTATCCATATCCACGATTTCAACTGTGGACTGAAGGCTTATCGCAGCGGCGTCGTCAAGGAGGTCAGTGTCTACGGTGAGCTCCACCGCTACATTCCGGCGTTGGCACACTGGGCCGGGTATCGCGTGGGAGAGAAGGTGGTTAACCATCGGCCCCGGAAGTATGGCCGCACCAAATTCGGCATCAGCCGGTTCTTTCGAGGCTTCTTGGATCTGCTCACCATCCTGTTCACGACGCGCTATATCCGGCGACCGCTGCATCTATTTGGTCTCTGGGGAATTTTCTCCTTCCTCATCGGCATTGCGATTGACGGCTACCTCTCCGTGGAGTGGTTCCTCGGTAGGACGTCGCTCAGTAACCGCCCGCTCTTTCTCCTCGGGTTCCTCTTCATCATTATCGGCATTCAGTTCGTCTCCTTCGGTTTGCTGGGCGAGATGATCAACCGCCAGCAACCTCATGAGCGAACCTACTCGGTCCGCGAAACCCTTCTCTAGCTCAGGCATCAACCCGACGTGATTCCACTAAAGACCGACTGCCGATTGTTTCGTGGTGACGTCCCGTGCAAGCCGCACAAGACGTTCGGCGTCCATTGTACCGATGAAGCAGGGAATACATGCCCTCACTACGATCCGGTCGATAGCAGGATTCTCATCATCAAGCTCGGTGCGGTCGGCGACGTCATCCGGACAACGCCGCTCATCCGCAAGCTGCAAACGGTCTACCCCCGCGCCAAGATCACCTGGCTTACGCTCTCCCCCGAAGTTCTTCCTTCCATCGTCGATGAACCTCTCGATTTCTCGCTGAAGAACATCGTCGCCCTCCGCTCGATGCAGTTCGACATCTTGTACAATCTCGACAAAGATCGCGAGGCCTGCGCCCTGTGTGATCAAATCTCCGCGACGACGAAGAAGGGTTTCATACTGCAAAATGGAGTCATTACGCCTATTGATGCAGCAGCCGAGGCAAAGTATCTGACGGGTGTTTTCGACGATATCTGCAAGGCGAATACAAGAAGCTACCTTGAAGAGGTGTTCGAGATCTGCGGATTCACGTTCAGCGGAGAACGCTACATTCTCGAGCGGCAGCCAGCCGGCGAGGTGAAATGGAACATCAACAAGCGCAAAAAGGTCATCGGACTCAACACCGGTTGCGGAGGCCGATGGACCTCGCGACTCTGGGACGAGAAGAACTGGGCTGCTCTCGCTCGGACGTTGAAGAAGAAAGGATACGAAGTTATTCTCCTCGGCGGTGAACAAGAAGACAAGAAGAATCAGCGGTTGGCGCGGACCTCAACAGCGAAGTACTTCGGTCACTACCCGCTTCAACAGTTCATCCGGCTCGTTGATCAGTGCGACCTCGTCGTCACGGCAGTTACCATGGCGATGCACATAACAATCGGACTCGGCAAGAAGATTGTTCTCTTCAACAACATCTTCAACAAGAATGAGTTTGAGCTGTACGAACAGGGGATGATTCTCGAACCCGACATGCCATGCCGGTGCTTCTACCAGGCCACGTGCACCAACAGCGAGTACCGATGCATGGACCACCTCCCCGTCCATCGGGTCGCTGAGGCGTGTGTGCAACTTCTGCAATCGTAACCGCGTGTGGTCTCACCCGGAGAGCAGCCTTGACCATCTGTCCGCTTTGCAAACACGACCGCTCGCGTGATTTCCCGATCTACTACCAGTTCAATCAGAAGCGGTTCCAAGCAAAGCAATGCTATTGCTGTGACTTCGTGTTTGTGGATCCGCGTCCCGGCCTGGAGGAAATGAGGCTTTTGTACGGCGATGAGTACTTCTTGCACGACGGCACCGACTTCGGAGCGCACTCGACAACAGACTATGAGACCGCGGCGATCAAAGGATCGGTGAAGTTCCCGGAAATCCTCGGCTGGATCAAGAAGTTCCGACCGTCCGGCGACTTCTTTGAGATCGGCTGCGGGATGGGGTACTTCCTCGAATACGCCAGACGAAACGGGTACTCTGTGAGTGGAATCGAATACGCGGAGCTTGGCACACGCACCTGCCGGGAAAAGTTCGGGTTAGATGTGAAGAGATGGTCGTTTGAGGAGTTCCCGCCTCCGGCTGATCGATTCGATGTTGTGTTCATGGGGGATGTTCTCGAACATCTCCTTCAGCCGCTGGAGATGCTCCAGAAGGCCCAGCGGATGCTCAGGCCTGCTGGAATTGTGGCTGTTGAGGTCCCCTCAATGTTCAACAGCATCACGGGCCGATTGGCGGCTATGGGTTATCGTGTGCTCGGGACGCAGAAACGTATGCCCATGCCGCCGTACCACGTGAATGAGTTCACACCGAAGACCCTGAGTGCTGTGATTCAGGGGGCCGGGTTCAGAGAGGTTACTATTGTCCAGCGTATCAAAGCGCCGGCAAGCATTACGCTTCGCGGTACAATCTTTGAAAAGGTAACCAAGAAAGCCCTACAATATCCGAACTACATCATCACGAAGTCGCTCGGTGTCCTCGGAGATCGGCTCCTCGGCATAGGGATCAAGTAGTAGGTGGTTCAACCGACCGATGGCAAAACAAGCCAGACAATACAACATCCCCCAGACATCACTCTTTCCGTTCTTCCCCGGCGCGATTCAACACCGCTTCGCCGGCCTGGGAATCGCCGTGCTCTACTTTCTTGTGATGCTGGTGATCAGCCTGAAGTATCACATCATAGGAGACTACGGCGTCGAGACGGATTTCTACTGGAGCTACGTTCCCCAGGCAAAACACATCCTTGAGGGGGCGATCCCCATAGAAGACTTCCACGGTCCGATCTACCCGATCGTCCTTGCTCTGATCTCGCTCGTCAGCAAAGATCTGTTCCATGCCGGTGTGGTTCTCTCGATCCTGGCAGGTGCGGTGTCGTTGTTCCTCATCTTCGAATTACTCAAGAAGCTCTTCCGCTCCGACATCGCATTGATGGGGACAGTGATTGTTGCGGTCAACACCACATTCGTACAATACTCATACACAGCCGGCACAGACATGCTGTTCATGGCCCTGGTGACCGCGTCGACGTTCTCCCTGCTTCGTGAACAGGAGATGAGAGGGATAAACATCGCCCTTTCTGCCCTGCTGAGCGGTATTGCCTATCTGACCCGTTACAATGGAATCTTCGCCGTAGTGGCGGCCCCGCTTGCCATCATACTCGCCAATCCATACCAGCTTGCTTTAAAAGATCGGCTGAGGCCAGCCGGGCTCTTTGTCGGTGTGTTTCTGCTGACGATCGCTCCATGGGGGATCTACTGCCTCATTGAGAAAGGCAGTTTCTTCTATAATCGCAACTACCTGAACATCGCGTACGAGATGTTTGCGAAGGGGAGGATGCCCTGGGATCAGTATTGGAGCGTTGAAGCGCAAAAGTTCACGTCGTTGACTCAGGTGATCTTTGCAGATCCCGGATTGTTTTTTGGCACGCTGGTGCGGAATTTCTTCGAGCACCTGCTCAGTGATCTCGGGAAGCTTGTCGGTTGGCACCTCGGAGCCTTGTCGATAGTAGGCGTTATGATGTTCGTCCGGGAGAAACCCGGCCCGCTCCTGCTGAGCTATTTCATCCTCGGCCTCTGCTTCTTTGGAGTGCTCCTGTTGGTGTTCTACGGTGAGCGCTTTTCCATGTATCTGCTGCCGATCTACGCCGCAATTGCATTGAAGGCGCTCACGTGGCAGCGACTTGCGCAATATCGGTTCTGGAAGCGCGTTCAGATCGGCGCGCTGGCGGCCTTTGTCCTGACGCTGTGGTCAGCCGTCAATTCCTATCAATTCAACTCGGTGAATATCGACTCCGGACCGAAGGAGATCGTAAGCGTTGCGCGGTGGTTCGACAAGAATATGGGGCAGGCGGAACGCGGGCGTATCATCGTTGCACGGAAGCCGCATATTGCCTATTATCTCGACATGAAGATGCAGCTGTTTCCGTACGTGAACACGTACGACGATCTCATCGCCGAGATGCGGAAGGTGAACGCTGCGTACCTCTATTTTGGGTTGATGGAAGCCGGCATGCGACCGCAATTCCAGTATCTTCTTGATCCCCGCAACGCTCCGCCGGAACTGAGGCCGCTTACGCATACGAGATATCCACCATCGGTCTTGTACAAAGTCGAGCTGAGCCAATAACCATGAAGATCGTCATTGTCGGGACCGCGTATCCGTTGCGGGGAGGCATCGCCCACTACATCGCACTCCTCTACAAGCATCTCTCGACACGGCACGATGTCGAGGTTGTGACCTTCTCGCGGCAGTATCCAAAGCTCCTGTTTCCCGGCAAAACGCAGGTTGAGCAAGGAACCGGCACCGGAAGCGTTCTCCCCAGTGAGCAGCTTGTTGACTCCATTAATCCCTTTTCATGGCACTCGGCAGCCCGAGCTATCGCACGGAAGAAGCCGGATCTGCTCATTTTCAAGTACTGGATGCCGTTCTTCGGTCCATGCTTCGGCATCATTTCGATGCTGGTGCGACGATGGACCGGGGCGAAGGTGCTTTTCATATGCGACAATGTGGTGCCGCACGAAAGACGATTCGGCGACGCGGCTTTCACGCGCTTCGCGTTTCGATATGTAGACTATTTCGTTGTCCAGTCGAAGGCGGTTGAGAGGGAGCTTCAGGGCTTTCAGCCGCGGGCCCGCTACAGACTTGTACCACACCCTGTCTATGAGATCTTCGGCCAGGGCTTCACCAAAGCAGAAGCGCGCTCAACGCTCGGACTTTCGGACGAACGGGTAATTCTGTTTTTCGGCTACGTTCGCCGGTACAAAGGGCTCCATACCCTGCTGGATGCAATGCCGGGAATCCTTCAGACGCTGAAAGTGAAGCTCCTCGTCGTCGGCGAATTCTACGATGATGAACAGAAGTATAGAAAGCAGGTCGCCGACCACGGACTCCAGGACGATGTAGTGGTCGTTTCCGACTATGTGCCTAACGAGACGGTTGGTCTCTACTTCTCCGCTTGTGATGTCGTCGTTCTCCCATATATTTCAGCCACGCAGAGCGGGATTGTACAGATCGCGTACCAGTTCGACAAGCCGGTGATTGCCACCGATGTCGGAGGGCTCACCGAGGTTGTGATACATGAGAAAACCGGTTTGATCGTACCGCCCAACCGGCCCGATGCTGTTGCGGACGCCGTTGTGCGATTCTATCAACACGGCTACGAGGCGGACTTTGTCAGGAATGTGAAGGAAGAGAAGAAGAGGTACGGCTGGGACAACCTGGTGAGAGCGATTGAAGAGCTCGTTGGCTAGAAGAGTTCCAAGTTGGCCACTCACGAATTGCCGCCCACGATTGGCGGTTGACTGCTCACTCTTCACCCTTATTACCTTCAGCTCTCCAGTATCTGTTTCCAGGGCCGATCCAGACTCGAATTGACGCCGCAAGGTTTGGCAGCAAGTGCCGATCCTACTTGAGAAGAAGCATCGTTTTGCGCAGGATCCGTTGGTCTCCGTGCTCGCCCGTTGTTACTAGCTGGTAGACATACGTCCCGCTTGAAAGAGCGCCTGCATCGAAGGTCGTCTGGTGGAATCCCGCCGGTTGATTCTCTTGGACCAGCGTCGCCACCTCCCGTCCAAGAAGATCGAAGACCTTCAAGCTCACCCGGCTGTCAGAAGAGAGTTGATAGCTGACCGTCGTTGTGGGATTGAAGGGATTGGGGTAGTTCTGGAAGAGCTCGAATTGCTCAGGCGGAGCAATGGCGACCGTGATGGCTTTCGTCCATCGTTCTCCGCCCGGAGAGGTGATCTCAAACCGGAGCGTATGTAGTTGATTGACGGGGGCCGACTTGTCGACGGCGAAGTTGAATGATACCGGCACCTCCTCCTCCGCACGAAGAGAGGCAATGCGCTGTGCTGTGGCATCAAACCGGAGCCACGAGGGGGTGTTGGTGACCCGGACAGTAATCTCTGATGCAGACAGAGACGAGGTATTTGCCACAGCAAGCTCGATCGTGTTGCCCGAGGAGGCAAAGGGGAGGAGGTGGGTTGTTTGTGCGTTGACAACACAAGCGAGTGTCAACAGTAGTGCAAGTAGTTTCATTGGTGTTTCCTCCTTTCGCGGGATTTGCGTTCACCTGCATATTAGTGCGGTCACTCTACAGCCTGTCGTCCTGACTCGCTTTAGGTCAGGACCTCCACTCGCTATTCACCAATCACCATTTACTACTTACTCCATCCGTCTTCGTCTCAGTCATCACCCTTGTCGTCGTCTTTCTCTTTCTTACCCTTTTTCTCGTCTGGCAACTGCTTGAGCAACGCGTTGACGTCCTCCTGCAATATCTGGTATGCATCCGCGGTGATGAAGTGCTTGAGAGGTTTTTGCTTCTTCTGCTCCGTCTTGATCGTCTGGTCTCTCACGTCCTCGATTTTCTCTCCGAACTTCTCGAGCTCGTGGTGGGCTTTGGCGGAGTCTTTGTCGGAAAGGTATTGCTCGAGCTTGTCCAAGCGGTGGGAGAGGTCTCTGTGCAGCTCTTTCTCGCCGAGAAGTTTCAGCTTGTAGCTGTTATCGAGGTCTTGGCGAAGAATGGATGATGGAACTTCTTTTTCTGCCGTAAGCGGATTGGCAGAATCAGGTGCAAAGACAAACAAATATCCTACGACCTGATTGCGGTTTATTATCCCTTTGAAGACGAAAGATGCGCCAGTAGAACTTGACAAGAGGCGAGTGACTACGATTCTCCCTTCGAAAACCCCCAATCCAGTGCCAATTAGGCTAACAGAATATTTTCCTGGACTAGGTGATCCTGTGCCGAATCCGAATTCCTGTATCACAATAGCTGGCACCGTAGGGTCTTCAGTGTCGACGCCACCTGTCCCATAACTTGCGCCTGGAATCTCCTTGAAGTAGGTTTCACTCCGGGGATCAAAGCCCGTCATTCTACCAGCAAAATCCTTCACGATAAATTCAACAGGACCTTTGACTATTATTTCGACATCATTCTCTCTCTGTTGTCCTTGTCCTACAGCGATAACGGACACTAGCATGGCGGCCAACATTTGAAGAATGCTTTTTTTCATGAGCGTGACTCCGTGTCATTCAGTTTTTCGATACGATCAAGTAAGACCAAAAGGGTCCATAAGCATCCAAGAATTGTTCATTTCTACCGCCCGGATCAACGATTGTGTATCTGCCGCCTAGTTTTCTGGTCACTAACACCCAGTGCTGATTTCCAGTTTCTTTGTTGTAAACCTGAACGATCACGAGTTTACATACGTCAAGATTGGAGTCTAGGATACCTGGATCTGACATCTGTGTAGAGTCCACAGCCGTCCTAAGGCTATCCTTCCAGAATCGGGCCTTTGAGTAACTCAATCTGATTTCTCCTTTGGAGTGCTTTGTGATTGCATTCCAATTTATGCTTTCACCACGATACCCTCCACTATCCTGCGGAGCTTGTTTCTTCCACGAATTCAACTGACCTGGATTGACAGTATCCCCATATGCGGTCATCACCATCGCCATTGTAGAAAGCGCACAGCCTAATGTGGCGATGTTTTTGCCTGAGTTGTCATAAATGCTATCTGCCCAAGCTGGACGACTGGTTCCCCTACCACCTTGTGGATACCGCGGTGGTTGCACTTTGCACCTTACCACCACTTGTCCCGTCCCTTCTTTGCCGTCGCTAGTCACTCCGATGGGCACAGGTTGTGGTGGCTTCCCGATTGGATTCTCCCCGTCGGCAACGAATTTGACTCTCCCTTCATTGGCACTGGCATACGGAACATCGGAAATTACCAGGCCTCTAAGTGCCTCATATGTCAGATTTCCGTACTTTTCGGAATCGTTTAGTGAGACGTTGGCCTTTGTTCCTGCCGGTGCCTCAATATCGCTGTTGTTCTGATCCTTCGCCTGAGCTTTAATCGTTGATGTGTCGCCGTGATCAATGGTGTCCGGCTGCACCGTCACAAGAAAATGGTGAAGCGGTGATCCTTTTACCATTA
>Ga0194125_10008026_pt1 | contig 15004 bp, 15 predicted proteins | sample TA2KigC250mmetaG_FD_148626 | JGI IMG/M metagenome (GOLD analysis project Ga0194125, IMG submission 148626) | Freshwater microbial communities from Lake Tanganyika, Tanzania - TA2015034 Kigoma Deep Cast 250m | ecosystem: Environmental > Aquatic > Freshwater > Lake | place: Tanzania: Lake... | reverse complement strand
AAGCGTCGAAAGGCGATTTAGAAAGAGCTCCGGGTAAATAATTTGCCAATTTTCCTAAAGCTTTTTTTGTTTTTCTGTTTCCCAAAAAAACAATAAACATCGCAACCGCCCAAATAACCAAAGGCAAAAAGAGCTTTAGGTATGTATCCTGCTTATCCATAATCGGTTTCTTAGTCGGAGCCGAACCCCGGCCTACGTTAAAACTTAATCCCCCCGCGACCAACTCTTAAGCTATGGTCGCTCGGGATAAATGGGCCCAGGAGGGCTTGCCAGCCTTTGCGCCAGCAAAGGCGCAGTCCCGAGCCTCCCTCTATTAAACTTCTGAGGCGAGGGAAACCTCTGACCTTTTGTTATTGTGGCCCCTCGTAGCCAAAATCATATCTATGGCTACTCGGGGTCACTCCGACTTCTCGTCGGAGTGGTGGGCCCAGGAGGGCTCGAACCTCCGACCTCTTCCATGTCAAGGAAGCACTCTAACCAACTGAGCTATGAGCCCGAAAATTTAACCGCCTTCCATCTCGCCTTTTTTCAAGATGCGGCCGTTAGAATCAAATTCTATATCAAAAGCAACATCCATTACTTTGTCTGGATAAAACACAACAGTCCAGACTGTGTTTTCAAATTTTGCCCAGGATTTTATTTCAAATCCTTTATTAGTCCATCTTGCGATAAACTCTTTTACTGCTGTATCGGTCTTTGCATAAGCAATTGCTCCTGCTTCATCCTTGATGGGCAACAGTTCAGTTTCGGATGAAAGAAAGCGGCTAATGATTAAGCCTGCTATCATTACTGCAAGAACAACAATTAGAATTTTAGTTTGCGGTTTCATTTTTAATCTAATCTATAAGTCCAAAAATTTTCTAAAGATTAAATGGGCCGCCATTCGCCTTTGGCGAAATGGCGAGCCTCACCAATTCGCTTACAGCGAATTGGTGGGCAAGGAGGGAGTCGTTTACCCCGAGACCGATAGGTCGAGGGGAACCCTCATAGCCCTTATTAATGCATCTTTCTTCTCTCGGCGCCAACCTTTAATCTCTTTTTCGCGCTTGGCTGCTTGTTTCTTATCTTCGCTAGGCTCTCTATATGCTAATTTTACTGGCCTACGATACTTAATAAACTTGGCGCCTCTTTTACAACTATTATGTTCGTGTAAACGTTGTTCTAAATTATCTGTAATACCTGTATAAAGACAACCGTCGCTGCATCTAACGATATAAACGTACCACATTTCTTAAATCCCTCGTCACTTCGTTGATAGATAAATCCCTCGTCACTTCGTTGATAGATAAATCCCTCGTCACTTCGTTCCTCGGGATAAATGGGCAAGGAGGGAGTCGAACCCTCACAACCTTACGGTCAATGGATTTTAAGTCCATCGTGTATGCCATTCCACCACTTGCCCGATCGTAGCCTTCGGCTACTCAAAGTCAAAACTCAAAAGTAAAAAGGTAAAAGTTCAAGTTAAAACTAAAAAGTTTTTAATTTTGACTTGCAGTTTTGACTTTTGCCTTTTGACTTTTTACTTTTCAAAGAGGCGCGGACCGGACTTGAACCGGTGAATAAAGGTTTTGCAGACCTCTGCCTTACCACTTGGCTACCGCGCCATTTCTAAAAGGTTTTGTCCCGATGCATATTTAAAAATTCTGTCGGGATCCCGACCTAGTTCTAAAACAATCGTCGGGACAGACCTCTGTCCGTCTATCCCGCCACAGCGGGATAGACGAGATCTCGCCATTCGCAAATGGCGAATGGCGGACCTTACCACTTGCCTGCCTGCCGGCAGGCAGGGCTACCGCGCCATTTAATCAAAGAGCAATCTATTTAAGAATTTTCTGAACTGCTTGAATAATCGAATCGGTCTTCGCCAATTTCCCCATCCCGATTTTTCCGTCAGCGAGCTTGCCTTTTTCCGGGCCGATAAATTTAAATCCGAATTTGTTTAATTTGGCGATATTATCCTGTAAAATTTTATTTTTGTACATTCCTTCGTTCATCGCCGGGGCAAATAATACCGGCGCGCTACTGGCCATAATCACGCAAGACAAAAGATCGTCGCAAATTCCGCTGGCGACTTTTCCGATAATATTTGCCGTGGCCGGAGCAACTAAAATCAAATCTGCCTTTTGCGCCAAAGACACATGCTCGACGCTGTATTCGTCAGCAACTAATTCAAATAAATCGCGATAAACTTTATTGCCTGATAAAGTCTGCAGCGTCAAAGCCGTGATAAACTCTTCGGCATCTTTGGTCATAATCACCGTAACGGAAAAATTTTTTTCTTTTAACTGGCGAATGATATCGCAGGATTTATAAGCCGCGATACTTCCGGTTACGCCTAAAATAATATTTTTCATTTCGATTTCTTTTTCGCCTTGGCCTGCGGTTTTTCTTGCGCCTTTTCTTTGGCCGGCTCTTTCTTTTCTTCTTTTTTTGCTGGCTCTTCTGGTTTTGCCTTAGGTTTTCCTTGACTGATTTCCATCCCGATTTTGCCCTGCGCAACCTCGTCTAAAGATAAGACTGTGGGTTTATCGGAATTGGGATTTTCGGCAAAAGTCGGCATACCTTCTGCTAATTCCAATGCTCTTTGGGAAGCTGCAATTACAAGCTTAAAAATACTCCCTTTGGTCTTGGGTAAAAGTTTTTCTAGCGGCTGATACGACATTGTTACTCCCTTCTTGCGCGTTCGATTATTATCGCGGCCTCCAATTGCGCCAGGGCCACATTTAACCTATTGTTTATAATTACATAATCATATTTTTCGGCGAATTCCATTTCCCATTGTGCAATCTTAAGTCTTTCTGCCATATGGTGTTGCGTCTCAGTAGAACGTTCGCGCAGCCTGTGTTGTAAAACTTCTATTGATGGCGGCATAATGAAAATCGTGCAGGCCCCGGGATACATCTTTTTTACTGCCTGCGCGCCTTTGACATCAATACACAAAAGGACATCTTTACCTTTTTTAAGATTGGCTTCTACAAAACTTTTGGGCGTTCCATAAAAAAATCCAAAGACCTTTTCGTTTTCTAATAATTGGCCTCTGGCTAATCTTTTTAAAAATTCTGTTTCCGAAACAAAGCGATAATCTTTATTTGCTGTTTCGTTTTTTCGCTTGGGTCGCGTTGTAATGGAAATGGTTTTTACTAGCGAATTTTTAATCAGCTTCTGCTCCAGCAGTTTTTTACACAGCGTGGTCTTGCCGCTTCCCGACGGGCCGGAAACTATAAAAATTATCCCTTTTCTTTTTTTCTTGGATCTATTCAACGTTTTGCAGTTGTTCGCGGATTTTTTCAATTAAATCTTTTACCTTAATCACGCTTGAGGTTATCTGCGTATCCGGAAGTTTTGCGCCTACGGTATTTATCTCGCGCTGCAACTCCTGAGAGATAAAATCCAATTCTTTTCCGGAGACTGATTCTTTTTTTAATTTATTTCTAAAATTATTCAGATGATATTTTAATCTGGAAATTTCTTCGTTGATATCGGCGCTTTTTAAAAATACGGGTAATTCCTCCGACGACAACGTCTTGCTTTTCTGGGCAATAATTATTTTCGCCCGACGAGGGATTAAAGAAAGCTCTTCTTGTAAAAGTTTTAATTTGCCGGAAACATCATTGTAGATGCTGGCGCCTTCGGCCTGGCGCATCTTAACCAGATTTTCCAGGGCTTCAGCGACGGCTGAACTCAGCTTTGGCCAAAGATCAGAAGATATCTGGCTGTGTTGAATCTCTACAATTCCGCTTAGGCTGACTACGTCGCTTAATTTAATCGGCTCTGTCAATCCCAGCTCTTTATGTAAAATCTGAAGAGTATTAAAATAATCCCGCGCTAAAGAATGGTTTAAAACCACTTTTTGCCGAGGAGCGACATTAAAAGCCAAAGCCACAACAATCCGGCCTCTTTTGAGTTTTTTCTGAATTTGTTTCTTGATCTTCTCCTCAAACATACTGAATCCCGGCGGAAGGTGAAATACCAAATCCAAAAATTTATGATTTAGGCTTTTAATCTCCAGCGAAAATCTGCCGCCTAAAACCTGCCTCTGCGCCTGTCCAAAACCGGTCATACCTCGTATCATAGCCACACCTTCTTTTTTACATTTTTTTCTTCAATAGTTTTAGTGGGATAAATATCCACGATTATCTCCTCAGGGACAAACCACAATTTAATCTCGCGCTCAGCCTCGTCGGGCTTGGCAGAGACGTGAATCACGTTTTCATAAACTCCTCGTGTGGTAATGCGGCCGTAAGAACCACGAATGCTCGTGGCTTCGGCTTCTTCCGGATTGGTTGCGCCGGCTAATTCCCGGCATTTTTTTATGGCATCTTCGCCCCAATAAACCAAAGCCATTACTTTGCGCCGCTCATGAAATTCGCCGCGGATATATTTTATCACATCTTCAAAAAATGGCTTGTCTTTAAGATGTTCGTAATGTTTCCTGGCTAATGCATCAGAAACTCTGGCAATTTTTGCCGCTACGATTTCCAATTTTGTCTCAGATAATCGGGTAAGGATATTGCCGGTAAGCGATTTTTTTAAGCCATCGGGCTTGATTAAAATTAGCGTCTGTTCGTTTTTTGTTTTTTCTGCCATAGTCATTATCCTCTTATAATATCAATAATCCTGTTTAGGTCATCTTTGGAATAATAATCAATCTGAATCTTCCCGCGCTTCTTCCCTGGCATTATATTGACCTTAGTTCCTAAAGTATGTTGTAAGGCCTCTTCTGCTGCTCTGAGAAACGGCTCTTTCCTTTCTTCGTGAGATCTTTTGGCGCGTCGCTGGGTTTTGCCCTGGACCAAATTCTCTAACTCTCTGACAGACAAAGACTTAGAGATTATTTTCTTGAAGAAAACTGCTTGATCGTTTGCCGTTGGCAACGATAACAGCGTACGCGCATGCCCCATGGAAATTGTTCCACGGGAAACAGCATCCTGGATTTCCTGGGGCAGATTTAAAAGTCGCAAAATATTTGCCACAGTGCTTCTATCTTTACCAACGGATTGGGCCAGCCGTTCTTGAGTAAAATTAAACTCATTCATTAACCGCTGAAAAGCATGCGCTTCTTCAATTGGGTTCAATTCTTCTCTTTGGACATTTTCTATGATGGACAAAACCAGCACATCTTCATCAGAAACAGATTTTACAATTGCCGGGATCTCTGACATACCTAGAGATTTTGCTGCGCGCAACCTGCGTTCGCCAGCGATTAATTCGTAGCCTTCAGCGGTTTTGTGAACCAAGATCGGCTGCAAAAATCCTTTTTCTTGAATGGAAGCAATTAATTCTTTCAGTTTTTCATCATTAAAATCTTCGCGTGGCTGAAAACGGCTGGGCTGGATTTCATTGACATTAAGATTAATCATGGCTGAAGCATCTTGCCGCTCAACTTCTCTTTTGATTACGTCTTCTGGGATTAAAGCAGAAAGGCCTTTGCCTAATGCCTTTTTCTTATCCATAATATCAGCCTCCTAATCCTTCTTTAATTTCTTCTGGTTTTAATTGATCTACCTCTGGTTTTAGGCCTAAAAATTCATTGGCTAGATTTTGATAACTCCTTGCGCCAGCGGAAGTTTTATCATATAAAGCAATCGGTTTGCCGAAACCGGGGGCTTCGCTCAAACGGATATTTCTCGGCACGATTGATTGATAAACCTTATCTTTAAAAAATTTCTTTATTTCATTAATGACTTCATTGGTAAGTTTAGTCCTATAATCCGCCATAGTCATTACTACGCCTTCGATTTGCAGGTTAGGGTTCAACCTTTCCCTGACTACATTAATTGATTTAAGCAGCAACGTGACGCCTTCTAAGGCATAAAATTCGCACTGTATGGGAATGATTACAGAATCAGCAGCCATAAGTCCATTGAGTGTCAAAAGACCTAAGGAAGGCGGGCAATCAATAAAAATATAATCAAATTTGAGATTAATCGGCTCGAGGGCTTTACGTAGCTGACTTTCCCGCGCCACAAAGCCGACTAACTCTATTTCTGCTCCGGTAAGCTCAAGATTAGAGGGAGCGATGCTTAAATTTTTAATTTCTGTAGACTTGATGATATTTTCGATCGGGAGATTATCAACCAAAACGCGGTAGATCGAATCTGTAAGTTTATGTTTATCAACGCCTAAGCCACTTGTGGCATTGCCTTGAGGATCCACATCTACGATCAAAATCCGCTTTTCTGCTAAAGCCAGGGCTGCTGATAGATTAATTGCGGTAGTGGTTTTTCCCGTACCGCCTTTTTGGTTGCAAATAGCAATAATTTTAGCCATTTTCGACTATTTTTTGTTATGTTCCACGTGAAACTTAATCAAGTTAGGGATTGGGCTTTCGAATAACAGTAACCCGAATTTTAGCTGGTTTGGCGCCGTCCAAACCAAATAAGCCTTTTTCTTCCTCAGACAAAACATCAATCTTAACGTCTTTGCGCTTGACTTTTAGCTGCGCTAAAGCATTCTTAATTGCTTCATCCAATGTTTTACCAGTAACTTCTATTGATTCCATTTTTATTTTTCTGCTAAACGGTTAATTCTGCGTTGCGATAATATTGATAATATTGTATAACTAACCCAGTATATTGTCAAGCCGCTGGGGAAATGATAAAATAAAAAGCCGAACAATACCGGCATCATAAACATCATCATTTTCTGCTGTTCCTGCATTGTCGACGAGCCAGCGGATTTCATAGACAATTTTTGTTGAAGGAACATCGCCACGATCATGACAATCGGTAAAATATTAATTTCATTGCCAATAACCGGAAGGGATTTTGGCAAGATAAATAATTTATCTGTTTCTGATAAATCTTTGATCCATAAAAATGATGCGCCTTTTAATTCAATAGTGCGCATCAAGGTCTGATACAACGCAAAGAATACGGGGATTTGTAAAAACATCGGCAGACAACCGCTAAAAGGATTAACTTTATTTTGCCGGTACATTTCCATTATCTCTTTATTTAATTTTTGCGGCTGGTCTTTGTATTGGTTGCGTAATTTTTCTATCTCGGGTTGCAAGGTCTGCATTTTCTTCATAGACGCAAGGCTTTTAGCTGTAAGGGGATACAGCACTAAAAATATCAACAGACAGATTAAAATAATACATACTCCCCAATTTGGTATGATCGAATGTAAGAATCTTAAAATAAATAATAATCCTTGGGAAATTATATCAAAGGTGCCGAAGCTGGCAATATTTTCTAGGCCTCGACCAAGTTCAGCAAGAATTTTTGTATCTTGAGGCCCGATATAAAGACGGCAGATAAAATTATAACTTACTCCCGGGGAAAGTAAATTAGATTTCGTTAAAATTCCCGATGTAACTCTTTGTTTACCGGTAGGTTGCATAAAGGCAGCTGATGTTGATGACAAAGGATAAAGAATGGAGCAAAAATATTTATCGCGCACACCCACCCAATCAGGATGACCCGTAACAGAAAATTCTTTTTTTAAGACGTTCGGTAGGCTTCTGCGTTGTATTTTCCCGGCACTTGAAATAGAAAGCTCTAAAAAATTTTTGTCCCGAGGCGCCAAATCATCAGAAGAAATTTGCTCTAAATCTAATGATGCGTTATAGATACGGTAGCTGCGTTCCAAATTATTGCCGGTCAAATTAACAAAAGATATTTCTAAATCTACGGCGTAGCTGGCATCGGCAACCGTGAAACTCTTAATAATCTTTTTATCTTGATCTTCGTAAGAATAGATTACGCGGCCTTTGTTCTGGGAAAGAACGAAGGGAAGGTTTTCAAAATCCTCGACGACGCCGAAGTCGATCTCCAACAGTTTCTTAGTATAATCTTTAAGAAAAACCTGTTTGATTTTACCGCCGATATTGGAAAAAGCTAGAGAAAACTTATCGGTTTCTTTTACAAAAAGCTGTTCCGCTATTTGCTGAGCTGCCGCGACCGGCTTTTCTTGAGACAGGGATTTTGGAGCAACGTCTTCGAACTCAGATGGCTTAATTTGCGTAACTACTTGTTGTTCAATTGGTTGCGTTTTGGCAAGATATGCCCGCCAGGCAAACAATATTAAAACTGATAATGCCAAGGCTAAAAAAGTTCTTTTCTCCATAATCTTAAATTTCCTTTCGCAAAGCTACAGGATCATATCCGCCGGCAGAAAATGGATTGCAACGCAAAATCCTTTTTATTCCCATCCAAGAACCAATAAAAACTCCGTAGCGCTGAACGGCTTCTAAATAATATTCGGAGCAACTGGGATGAAAGCGGCAGCTGCGCGGGAATATCCCGCGAAAATAAATTTGATAAATTTTTATTAAACAAATCAACAGATATTGCATTAAGAATTAAACCGTGAGTCTCTTGCGGCCTTTGTGGCGTCTACGCCTTATGACGGATTTCCCGCCGGAAGACCGCATCCGTCGACGGAAACCGTGAACTCTTTTGGCTTTTATGTTTGTCGGGGTTTTAAGATGTTTTTTCATAGTTGTTAGATTATAACATAAGAAGTTTTTTAGTCAAGAATTTTCCTGAGGGATGAAAACATTTGTGTCTTCTATTGTTGCGTCAAAAATATTTTATTTTTCTGCTTGTGTTGCGGAATTTTTTTGATATAATCTAGCCTGTTGCGTTTAACGGGCTATTATTGCTTGCCGCTTAGCTAAAATTACGCTTCCTAATATATTATCTGTAGCGAAATTAATCGCGGAAAAATTTCTCTTGCAAAAAATTTTTTCTTTGTTATAATGTAAACACATTTAAACCAAACCAACCTGTGAATAACTTGTGAATATTGTTAATAACTAACGGACTCGCCTGTGGATAAGAAGAATCTATTAGATATTTGGTCAAAAGCTGAAGAAGCAATTAAAGAAAAAGTCGGTCCGGAGGCTTTTCAAACCTGGTTTGCTTCTATCGCAATCAAAGAACGCTCGCCAAACAGCTTATTGATCGAGGCACCGGATGAATTTTTCAAAAATTTATTTATCGAGCGCTACTTGGCGGTAATCAAAGATTCCCTGTATAAAATCGCTCCCTCAGGCGTAAAAATAGAATTTGCCGTGAATCCCGATATTGTTAAAGAAGCCAAAGCTGCCGAGCAAGTTTATGCCGAAACCAGAAAACCAACCCAGATGTCCGCGCCCTTAAATCCCCGTTTCACCTTTGATAGTTTTGTAGTCGGGCCTGCGAATCGGTTTTCCCACGCTGCCTGCCTGGCGGTTGCTGGCTCGCCGGCAAAAACCTATAATCCTTTGTTCATCTACGGCAGGGTGGGCTTGGGCAAAACACACCTGATGCAGGCAGTGGCCCATATGCTTATAGAAAAAAATCCTGAATTTAAAACTTGTTATACCACTTCCGAAAAATTTACCAACGAACTCATCCGGGCGATCCAACATCGGTCTACTGCGCAGTTTCGCGATAAATACCGTAGCATCGATTTGCTTTTAATCGACGACATCCATTTCATCGCCGGAAAAGAAGCGACGCAGGAAGAATTTTTCCATACTTTTAACAGTTTATATGACGACCATAAACAGATCATCGTCTCTTCAGATCGGCCGCCGCGGGAAATTTCTAATTTGGAAGAAAGATTGGTTTCGCGTTTTGGTTGGGGGCTGATTACCGATATCCAGCCTCCGGATTTCGAAACCCGCGTGGCCATTTTAAAGAAGAAGATCGAGCGCGAGCCGATCAAGGTTCCCGACGAGGTTATCTTCTTCATCGCCCAGCAGATCAAAACTAACATACGGGAATTAGAGGGCGCTTTAATCCGGGTTGTGGCTTATTCTTTGCTGGAAGAAAAAGAAATTTCTTTGGCTATGGCCCAGGATATATTAAAAGATATGGTTAGCGAAACTAAAAAAAACGTGACTGTGGATCTCATCCAAAAAAAAGTGGCGGATTTTTTTGATTTATCTTTGCACGATCTAAAAACCAAAAGGCGCAATAAAAACATTGTTTTACCCCGGCAGGTAGCGATGTATCTGGCGCGCGAATTAACCAATCAATCGCTTCCGGAAATTGGAGAATTATTTGGCGGCAAAGATCATACCACGGTTTTGCACGCCTGGAATAAAATTAAGGATGTATTAAAAAAAGATAATAATCTAAAAAACTCAATAGATCGGATAATCACAGATATTCAACATTAGTTCAAGGTTTATTAGATTTTATTGTGTATAGATTTTTGATATAATACTTGTGTTTATAAATAGTTATTGTATTATTGGTTTTATTAACAGAATATACTATATCTAATACTGTTTTTATATATAATTAATACGTAAAGGAGGATTTATGAAGGTGTCGGCTTCTAAAGAAGAGATATTGCGGGGTATCCAGACTGTCCAAAATATTGTTTCTTCAAAAATAAACCTTCCGATATTGTCTAATATATTAATTGAAACCGTCGGGAATAAATTAAAATTGGTTTCTACTGATTTAGATGTGGGGATTTCTTGTTTAATTCCTGTGAGTGTCGCTGAACAGGGCGCGATTACTATTTCGTCTAAAAAATTTGCCGATATTATCAGGGAATTACCCAGCGGCCAGGTTAATATTGATGTGAAAAAAAACAATGTAGTAGAGATAGATTGCCTTAATTGCCGGTTTAAATTAATGGGAATAGCCAAAGACGAATTTCCCAGCCTGCCCGAATTTAAAGACAAAGAAGCAATCTATATCGATCAAGCGCAATTAAAAGAAATGTTGGATTTAACCGCTTTTGCGGTATCGCACGAAGAAAGCCGGTATATTTTAAATGGTCTACTTTTAGATTTAAAAAATAATGTTTTAACTATTGTCGCCACAGACGGCAGAAGGCTGGCTTTTGTAAAAAACACCTTAACCAAGCAGACCAAAAAAGAAATGCGCATCATTGTGCCGATTAAAGCTGTGCAAGAATTACAAAGAAACCTTAAAGACGAAGGCGGGATTTCGGTGGTGGTGGGAGAAAATCAGGTTATGTTTGGTTTGGATGGCGTTTTAATTGTATCTAGGATTATTGAAGGGGATTTCCCTAGTTACGACCAGGTAATTCCGGCTGCGTCGGAGAAAAAAATGTTGGTTGACCGGGAAGAATTTTTGGCGTCTATCCGCAGAGCCAATTTATTATCTACCCCGGATTCGCAGGCGATAAAATTCGAACTTTTTCCCTCCCGCGGCACCGCAGCCAAAAACGGAAAACTGGTAATTTCTAAAATTACGCCAGATGTGGGAGAATCGCGGGAAGAATTGAGTGTTCAATATCAAGGCAAAGAATTAATCATTGGGTTCAATCCGCATTATTTGATCGACGCCTTAAAAAATTTAAAACAAGACGAGATCCCCTTTGAGTTTACAGAGGCAGATAAGCCGGGCGTAATCCGCCTGGAGAATTATGTTTATCTGGTTTTGCCCATGAGGATTTAATGGAGCAGATTAAGGATGTAGTTAGTAGCGTAATTAAAAAACTCGCTTCGTCTGCCAGCGGTCCGGGGCAACTAATCGGGCAGGCCTGGCAAGAAGCCGCAGGCAAAAAATTTATTAAACACGCTGCCATAGAAAACTACAAAAACGGAAAATTGCTAGTGCGGGTTGATTCACCGGTGGCGCTGTTTCAGTTAAATCTAAAACGCAATCAGATATTGGAAAAATTACAAAAGATAGACACAGGATTAAAAATCATCGACTTAAAATTGGGGAAAGTATAATGAAGAAAAAAAACAAAAAAATAACTAAAAAATCCGAGGATAGAAAACAGACCGCGGAAACCAAGAAGCCTTTAAATAAAGGCGCCTATGACGCCACCACGATTCAGGTGCTCGAAGGCGTGGAGGCGGTTCGTCGCAGGCCAGCGATGTATATCGGCGATACTTCCTCGCGCGGTTTGCACCATTTGGTTTATGAGGTCGTGGATAACTCCGTCGATGAAGCGCTGGGAGGATATTGTAACAACATAGAAGTTATTGTCAATTCCGATAATAGCGTAAGCGTAATCGATAACGGCCGCGGCATCCCCGTGGACATTCATAAAACCGAAAAGAAGCCGGCGCTGGAAGTTGTTATGACGACGCTGCACGCCGGCGGAAAGTTTGACCACCGCGTTTATAAAGTCGCCGGCGGACTTCACGGCGTAGGCGTAAGCGTAGTAAACGCGCTTTCCGAATGGCTGGAAGTGGAAGTTAAAAGAGAAGGCAAAGTCTATCATCAGCGTTATGAAAAAGGAAGGCCTAAATCCAAAGTTGTAGTCATCGGAAAAGCCGCAACTACCGGGACCAAAGTTACGTTTAAAGCCGATAAGGAAATCTTCCAAACCGAGAAGATCAATTATTCTTACGATGTTTTGTCTCAGCGCCTAAGAGAACTGGCATTCTTAAATAAAGGCCTAAAAATCAAATTGGTTGATAAGCGCGCCGATAAAGCAAGCGAATTCAAATTCGACGGCGGCATAGTTTCCTTCGTGGAATATCTTAATAAAAACAAAAATTCCCTGCATCGCAAGATTATATATTTTGAAAGAGAAAAAGAAGGCGTGCAGCTAGAATGCGCCATCCAGTTTAATGACGGTTACGCAGAAAATATTTTTAGTTTCGCTAATAACATTAACACTATCGAAGGCGGCACGCACTTGAGCGGGTTTAAATCCGCGCTCACCCGCGCGATCAATCAGCACGCCAAAAATAAAAACATGCTTAAAGACGATATTGCCATCACCGGCGATGATGTGCGCGAAGGGCTGACGTCGGTTATCAGCGTAAAACTTCCCAATCCTCAATTTGAAGGACAGACCAAAACCAAATTGGGGAATTCCGAAGTCGAAGGATTGATTAATTCCGGCGTATTTGAATCTTTAAGCAGTTTCTTTGAGGAAAATCCGTCGGTGGCAAATACTATCGCCGATAAAGCGCTTTTGGCGTCGCGCGCCCGCGAGGCAGCCAGAAAAGCCAGAGAGCTGACGCGTCGGAAAGGCGCGCTGGAAAGCGGCGGGCTTCCCGGCAAATTAGCGGATTGTTCGGAAACCGATCCGGCATTATGCGAAGTTTATATTGTCGAAGGTGATTCTGCCGGCGGTTCTGCCAAGCAAGGCAGGGACCGAAAATTCCAGGCAATCCTGCCAATTAAAGGAAAGATTTTAAATGTTGAAAAAGCCAGATTAGACAAAGTCCTAAGCAATGAGGAAATTCGTACCATTATTACCGCACTTGGCACAGGCGTAGGCGAAGAATTCGACCTTACCAAATTAAGATATAATAAAATGATATTGATGTGCGATGCCGATGTGGACGGCTCGCATATCCGCACGCTGCTTTTGACGCTGCTTTATCGGCATATGCGCAAACTCGTAGAGGGAAACCATGTCTATATTGCTCAACCGCCTTTATATAAGGTAAAGCTGGGCAAAAGGGAAGAATACATCCAGACCGAAGAGCAGATGGATAAGCTTATTTTGGACCTTGGCTGCGAAGGCTTAAAATTGACGATATTAAAAGGCAAGGATCAATTCGCAGATAGTAAGTTTAGAGAGATTTTAGGCCTATTGGTGGAGCTTGGCAAGCTTGAAGCCATGATAGGTAAAAAGGGAGTAGATTTTCAAAAATACCTCAGTTTAAGGCACACAAAGACCAAAAAATTGCCTATTTATATGGTAAAAGTGGAGGGTATAACCCAATTTGTCTATACCGATGCTGAACTGGCCAAGCTTACTAAAAAGGGCGACCAAGAGGTAGATTACTTGGAACTTTTTGAAGCTAATGATATTGAGGGCATAGTTACCCGGCTGGATAAAATTGGCATAGATATTGATACCTATTTTCCTCCTGCTCTAGAAACCAACAAGAAAACCAAAGAAAAGCCCAAGCCGGCTTACAAGATAACCAACGAAAAAGAAAGCCATTTTTTCTATAATCTTAAAGAAGTACTGGAGTTTATTAATAGCCAGGCCAAAAAAGGCATGACCATGCAGCGGTATAAAGGCTTGGGAGAAATGAACCCGCAGCAACTTTGGGAAACCACCATGGATCCCGAACGCCGCACAATTTTGCAAGTGACCCTGGAAGACGCAGTTGAGGCAGATAAGACTTTCACGGTTTTGATGGGCGATGAAGTAGAGCCGCGCAGAGAATTTATCGAGAACTACGCCCATTCAGTGAAAAATTTGGATATATAAAAAAGGACAATAGATGAAAGATTTTCAAGCTAAAGAAAAGATTATCCCGGTTTATATCGAAGAGGAAATGAAAGATTCTTATCTTTCTTACGCCATGAGCGTTATCGTGGGACGCGCGCTCCCCGACGTGCGCGACGGCTTAAAACCGGTGCACAGAAGAATACTTTATGCCATGCAGGAATTAAATCTGGAACACACCAAGCCATACAAAAAGAGCGCGCGTATCGTGGGCGAGGTTTTAGGTAAATATCATCCTCACGGCGATATGGCGGTTTATGATGCGCTGGTGAGAATGGTGCAGGATTTTTCCTTGCGGTATCCTTTAATTGACGGTCAGGGAAACTTCGGATCTGTCGACGGAGATGCGCCGGCAGCCATGCGTTATACCGAGGCGCGCCTGGCGGCGATTTCCCAGGCTATGCTTGACGACATCGACAAAGACACGGTAGATTTTTCTCCTAATTTTGATTCTTCGTTAAGCGAACCCAGGCTTTTACCGGCGAGCCTGCCGAATTTATTAGTCAACGGCTCAAGCGGCATCGCCGTCGGTATGGCGACAAATATCCCGCCGCATAATCTCAATGAGGTAGTAGACGGGATCGATTATTTAATCGATAATCCCGAAACCGATGTGAAAACTCTGACTAAACATATCAAAGGCCCGGATTTCCCCACGGCGGGAATTATCTGCGGCAGGCAAGGCATCAAAGATGCATATGAAACAGGAAGAGGCAAACTAGTTATCCGGGCGCGCGCCACTATTGAGAGACAAAAAGGCGGCAAGGATTATATTGTAGTTACCGAGCTTCCCTATCAGGTCAATAAAGCTACGCTTATCGAGACCATCGCTGATTTAGTCCAGGATAAAAAGATCGACGGTATAACCGATATCCGC
>Ga0194125_10008025_pt1 | contig 15004 bp, 15 predicted proteins | sample TA2KigC250mmetaG_FD_148626 | JGI IMG/M metagenome (GOLD analysis project Ga0194125, IMG submission 148626) | Freshwater microbial communities from Lake Tanganyika, Tanzania - TA2015034 Kigoma Deep Cast 250m | ecosystem: Environmental > Aquatic > Freshwater > Lake | place: Tanzania: Lake... | reverse complement strand
CCATAACCCATGGAAGTCTTAAGTTTACGGATATGCTCTGGAGGTGTTTGAATGGCTGACCCATTGTTGGCGACCAAAGTCAGCTTGCCGATATTGCGGCATATTCTTGTTCCGAGGGAAAAGATTCTCAGGCAACTAAGCGCGGGAGTTCAGGATAGACATTTGCTGACCCTGGTATCCGCGCCGGCCGGGTATGGCAAGACCACAACCCTCCGCATGTGGGTGGAAGAGGCGGGCTATCCCGTTGCCTGGGTCACGCTGGAGAAGTCCGACAACGATCTGCGCCAGTTCCTCGCCTATGTCCTGACCGCCCTGGGCCAGGCCGGAGATCATCTGGGCCAGAACGCCCTGGAGGTCGTTGAGAACGCGCGCGAGGTCAATCCCCAGCAGACGCTTAGGCTTCTGGTTAACGATCTGCACAGCCTGGATCGGCCGATCATCCTGGTGCTGGAAGAGTACCACCTGATCGAAAATGAGCAGATAGATCAGTTCCTCGAGGCGCTGCTCAATCAGGGCATCGCCAGGCTGCACCTGGTCATCGCCACGCGCGAGGACCCCGGGCTGCCGCTGACGCGGCTGCGGGTGCGCAACCAGCTCACCGAGATCCGAGCGGCGGACTTGAGCTTTTCACTCGACGAAGCCAGCGATTTCTTCTCGAAGGTGATGGGCGTCTCCCTGTCCAGGAAGCAGGCGGCCGCGCTCAAAGACCGGACGGAGGGTTGGGTCGCCGGCCTGCAACTGGCGGCTCTGTCGCTGAAAGAGAGCGCAGACCCGGCCCGGTTTGTGGAGGGGTTCCGGGGCACGCACCGTCACGTCCTGGACTATTTGATCGAAGAAGTGCTCGCCAGCCAGCCGGAAGAAATGCGGGCCTTCCTGCGCCGGACATCCATCCTGGATCAGCTCTCTGCCTCCCTCTGCGAAGCCGTGACCGGCCAACCGGCCGGCCGGAAATACCTCCACGATCTGGAAAGCAACAACCTGTTCCTGATCGCCCTGGACGAAGAGCGCACCTGGTATCGCTATCACGCCCTGTTCGGCGAGCTGCTCAGAAACCAACTCCTGCAAACCGAACCGGAACGCGTGGACGAGCTGCACGAACGCGCCGCAGACTGGTACGAGAAAAACGGTTTCCTTCAAGAAGCGGTCGAACATGCCTTCCAAAGCTCGCACGGCGGCCAGGCGGCCAGGCTGATCGAGCGCCACGCCATGCCCATGCTCTATCAGGGCGAAGTTGCGACCGTGGCGGGGTGGTTCGACAGACTGCCGGAGCCGCTTCTACATGCCTCTCCCATGATGTGCGTGAGCCGGGCGTGGTCGCTGGCCCTGCTGCAGCGCCAGACGCGCCTGGAAGATGTGGAACAGGCGCTGCAGGTCGCGGCCGACGCGCTGAACCGGCCCGATGCGGATCCGGCGTTACGCGATCGGGTGGCCGGACACATCGCCAGCATCCAGGCCTACCTGCTACAAACGCCCGCGCTGGCGGGCGAAGCGCCGGAGAAACTGATCGAGATCTCGCAGCGGGCGCAGCGGCTGCTGCCGGCGGGCGAAAGAGCGATTCGCAGCGTCAACGCCTTGAACATCGGTCACGGCTACTCGGCGTTGGCCGATCTGCCGGCGGCCGAACAGGCTCTCCGGCAAGCGTTCGAGGAGGGGATGGCCGGCGGGAATCATTACGCCGCCATCTACGGGCCGATCAACCTCGTCGGGCTGGCCCTTGCCAGAGGGAAGCTGAACGAGGCCCTGCAATCGTGCGAGACGAACATCGCCCGCTTCAACCGCCTGCTGGCCGGACAACGGTTCCCGCCCATCGGCGCTGCATATTCTGAAGGGTACCATCCTTCTGGAAGAGAACCATCTGGCTGAGGCGGAACAGGAATTGACGCAAGGCCTGAGCCTCATTTGCTACACCGGAGAATACGAAGCCTATGCAGAGGGCCACTCCGCCCTGGCTCGGCTGCGCTGCATCCAGGGCGACTGGACGGGAATGTCGGACAACCTCAGGATGCTTGCAGAGACCCGGCCGGAGCTTGCCCTCTTAGCGGAGGCGTTGCGTCACCATCTGGCGGCCCACTGTCGGGCTGCCGATCACAGCGCCCAGGAGGAAGCACGGCGCTGGCTGGCGCAATCGGCGATCCGGTTCGACGCGCTGCCTGCTGTCGCCGGCGTCGATCCGCTGCGCAGGTTCCATTTCCAGGCCTACCTCTGTGCGGCCCACGTCCGGGCCAGGCTGGCGGCGCGCGCGCCGCAGGCCGAATCGCTGCGCGATGTTCACGCCTATCTGGCCCGCCAGGAGACGTTCGCCGAAACGCACGGGCTGACCGGCTGGCTGGTGCAGATTTGGACGGCGCGGGCCTTGCTCTATCGGGTGGAGGGCCGGACGGAAGATGCACGGCGGCTGATCGGGCTGGCGCTGGCCGCGGCCGCGCCGCGGGGCTATGTGCGCATCTTCCTGGACGATGGCGACCTGCTGCGCCCCCTGCTGGAATCCGTCGAGCCGCGCCTGCATGACGACGATCTGGCCGCCTTCGTCCAGCGTTTGCAGGAGGCGTTGCCGGGCGCGGCCGCCAAGAGTACGATCATCCAGGTGGATACGGAACAGTTGAGCGACCGGGAACTCGACGTGCTGAGGCTCCTGGCCGCCGGGCAAAGCTACAAAGAGATCGGCCAGCAGCTCTTCCTCAGCCTGAACACAGTCCAGTTCCACGTCAAGAATATCTACGGCAAACTGCTGGTCAACAAGCGGGTGCAGGCGATCGAGAAGGCCAGGGCGATGAAGCTGATCTGAGCCTGAGTCAGTACCACACAGCAGCCCTGGGAAGCCACATATTCCAGCCCCGGGATACCACATATTCCAGCCCAGAGGAACCACATACTTATGTGGTTCTTTTTTTTATCTTGAGTCATAGAATGCAATCGAAAAAACAGACTCCCTTGAAGAAAAGGAGAAAGAAAATGAACAACCTGCTCACTGTCAAGAAATCGCTGCTGATGGCGCTGACCCTCGTGCTACTGCTGGCGGTTGTCGCGCCGGTCATGGCACACGGAAACACGGTCGCGTTGGGCGGGAAGGTCTCTGCTGCGCCGTCACAAGGGCCGACCGACCCCGCTGAGCTGGAGGCTTTCCTGGATGACCTGTTCGCAAAGGACATGGAAAAGTATCACATCGCAGGCGCCGCGGTCTCGGTCGTCAAAGATGGCAAGCTGTTTTTTGCCAAGGGCTACGGCTACGCCGACGTTGACAAGAAAATCCCCGTTGACCCCGAGAAGACGATCTTTCGCACTGGCTCAGTGGGCAAGACGTTCACCTGGACGGCGGTGATGCAGCTCGTCGAGCAGGGCAAACTGAACCTGGATGCGGATGTCAACACCTATCTCGACTTTCGCATCCCGGATACCTATCCACAACCGATCACCCTTCGACACCTGATGTCCCATACGTCAGGATTTGAAGATGTGCTGTTTGGGGGCGTGGTATCAGACGCCAGTGAGCTGATCCCCGCACGCGAATGGCTGGTCTCCCACATGGCCGCGCGGGTATTTCCGCCAGGCGATAGCGCGGGTTACTCGAACTACAATACCATGTTGGCAGGGTACATCGTGGCGCGCGTGTCGGGACAACCCTACGATCAGTACATCCAAGAACATATCTTCAACCCGCTCGGCATGGCGCACTCGACGGCCCAATCAACGATGCCGCCGGACCTGGCCGCGAACGCATCCGTGGGCTACACGTACAAAAATGGCGCCTTTCAGGTATTCCCCGACTACTATTGTCAGCCAGGCGGAATGCCATCCGGCGGACACCGAGCCAGCGTCACAGACATGGCTCGTTTCATGATCGCACATCTGCAGGGCGGCCGCTACAGCGACGCGACCATTGCCGAGGCGCGCATCCTGAAAGAAACCACGGCGCGGCAAATGCAAACCACGTTGTACACTCCCGACCGGCGCCTCCTGGGCATGGCTTACGGCTTTGCCGATTGGACCGACAACGGACAACGAACGCTCGGGCATGAAGGTTATGGCCCGCCAATGCACAGCGACCTGCTGCTCTTGCCCGACCAGAACCTGGGTGTGTTTGTCGCCTACAACAGCAAGGACGTTGGGGCGCTGACCAAACAGCATCTGGGGTTCCAGAGAGCGCTTTTCGACCACTACTTTCCTGCACCGGCAGTTGCTCCAATCCAACCTCCGGCGGATTTTGCGAAACGCGCCGGTCGGTTCGTGGGCAGCTATGGAGATTCCAGCAACCCGCAGACAACCCTGTCAAAGGTAAAAGGGCTTTTCGGCGCATACGAAATCAGCGATCCCGGCGACGGCTCGCTGCTCCTTAACATATCCGGGTTCAAGTGGCGATTTGCGCAAGTGGAGCCGCTCTACTTTCGCCAGGTGGACGGCCCGTTCCAACTCATCTTTCGTGAGGACAGCCGGGGGCGCATCACCCACATGTATACCGACCTGATGCCCCAGTTCACTACGGTCAAGCTGGACTGGTACGGAACGCCCGGTTTCAACACGGCTTTGCTTGCGGTTTGCGTCCTGATCTTCGTATCCATGCTCCTCGTAGCAATGATACGCTTCCTGTGGCGCCGCCTGGGCAGCAAGCGAGGACCGGCCTCTCGCAACGCCCGTGTTGCCAACTGGGTTATCGTGGGCGTATGCCTCTTGAATATGCTGTCTGTCGCCAGCATCGCGTGGTCTATGGTGGGAGGGGGCATGGCCAACGAATTGCTCGACCCGCCCTTGATCATCAAGATCGCGATGGGATTGGGCGTTCTATCTGCGGCGCTGACCGTCGGCGCGCTGATCTACACGGCGCTTGCCTGGAAGAAACGCTATTGGGGCTTCGCCTTCCGTGTCTACTACACGCTGGCGACGGTCGCGGCGGTGGCTTTCATCTGGTTCCTGAACTACTGGAACATGTTGGGCTGGCGGTATTAGTTGGACCGTTCATGAAGCAAGTCAAGAAAGGAAGGACACACCATGAAAACAAACCATCTCTTGATCGTCGTCGTTCTGTTGGCCTCGCTGCTGGCGGGGTGCAACCCCCAGGCCCGAGTGGGCGAATTGCGTACCGAGTCGCAGGCGGTCGAACTGAAGCGCGGTGAGACGGTGCACACCGAAATCGCCTTCGGCGCCGGCGTGTTGGATGTCAGCGGCGGTGCGAAGGGCCTGCTGGAGGCCGGTTTCACCTACAACGTCGCCGGGCTGAAGCCGGTGGTGGCGTACAAGGACGGCGTGCTCGCCGTGCGCCAGCCTGACCTGCCAGGGCTGCCGGTTCTGCAAGGCATCACCGGCTTTCGCAATGAGTGGAAGCTGCGCCTGCACGATGCAACGCCCATGGCGCTGAAGGTGGATGTGGGCGGCGGGACGAGCAATCTGCACCTGGCCAGCCTGTCGTTGACCCGGCTCGATGTCAGCCTGGGCGCGGGGCATGGCACGCTCGATTTGAGCGGAGACTGGAAGCGTGACCTGGACGTCGCCGTTGACACCGGCGCGGCGAACGTCACCGTGCGGCTGCCTGGGGAGGTGGGCGTCCGGGTCGAAGTCTCTACCGGCCCAACCGTGGTCAATGCCCCGGGTCTGTCGAAGAACGGCAACGTCTACACCAACGCTGCCTACGGCGTGTCCGAGGTGACGTTGCACGTGAACATGGACGCCGGCATCGGTTGGATCAACCTGGAAGTAGAAGAGTAATCGCAAAGGAGTGAGCCATGAAAACGAACACATCTACCTCACAAAAAATCGGATGGGCGATCTTCACGATCGGCGCGATCTACATGCTTGGCTTGGGCTGGTTGTATTCGTGGCGGGTGGTTCCGACGATGAATCAGTTTGGTAGCGGCGTCCTGCCCGGGTTCTTGGGCTTTGTCTGGGCGCAATCTGTACCGCTGGGAGCATTCATCGTCGCCTTCGGCGCAGCCCTGGTTGCCAGGGCCGAACGCCACATCTTCTGGCTGTTGGTCCTTCTGCTCATACTTTCTGTCGCCTGGGGAATCGTCGGCACGACGAACACGATGATTCCGGCGCTGTTCGGGGTGGGTGGCGGTCTGATCACGTTGTTCTTCCTGGGGTCGGTTTGGCAATGGGCCAGGACCCGTCCGACGCTGATCGGAGCAGGCAAAATCGGAGCAGACCTGCGCATGGTCGGGCTTATCTTCTTCGTTGAGGCGACCTGGAATTTGTGCGGTGTATTCGGCATTGGCAATTACGTCTTGAGACCCGAGCTGGCAGACAAGTTCTCTGTGCCAATCAGTAGCACGATCAATACCGCATCGACTGTGATGGTCCTGCTGGTTTTGGGCTGGGGATTCACCTTCTTCGGTCAACTGATCTCTCACCGGGCGCAGGCGGTTGATCCTCAAGTGGATAGGATTCCTCAGATGGCTGCATCTGAATGACGGATGCAGAAACGGTTTCGCTGTCAGTCGGTAGACAAGGAGAAAATCTCATGTCAACTCAAGAATTGACCTCAACGAATAAACAGCAAGAGCTTCCAAAGAGCGACGAAAAGGGTCAGTATACCCTCTGGCAAGTGCTCGGGATCTGGCTGGCCGGAGGAGCGCCGCTGTGGATTTTCGGTTGGCTGGTCTTCCCGGCGTTGAGTCAGGGACGCCCAGCAGTGGAGAGTGGTTTATTGTGGATGAAACTGGATCTCATCGGGCTGGTCTGGCAATTCGTGCTCTCCATGCTCATCCTCTATCGGGAAGAAGGCAACATTCGGATAGCGCCATTCGCCGCCGGTTCTGGCTGAACAACCCGGTCTCACCGAGGACGGGGCGGAAGGACAATCGGTTGTGGTGGCTGCTCATCCCGCTGATGCTTCTTGTCGTCGCATTAGAACTTGGACTCAGGCCAGTCCTCATCGATATCTGGACGACACTCTTCCCTTTCCTGGCGGAACCCCAAGGCCGCAGCCTGGATGCCTTGTTCGCCCCTGAAGTGCGTGACCGCTTGATTGGCGCATGGGGTTTCTTTGCGCTCTTTGTGATCTCGTCGTTATTCAACAACTTCCTGAGTGAAGAATTCCTGTTTCGCGGCGTGCTGCTGCCCAAGATGAAGGGCGTCTTTGGACAATGGGATTGGGTGGCAAACGGCGTTGTCTTCGGAGTGTATCATCTCCACATGCCGTGGGGCATACCGGGGAATATCATCTTCGGTTGGTTGATGGCATTCGCTGGCAAGCGTTACCGCTGCAACTGGTTCCCCATCATCCTCCATAACGGGCAGGCCTTCTATTTCGGCTTTTTGATCCTGGGAGTCGTCCTCGGATTGGCGTGACCGTCGTCAAAGGAACAGACATGTCGCACACCATCAGCCTGAATTCGCAAAACCGATACGAGATCAAAGTCTATGGTCAGGTGGACGACTCCTGGCTGGGCTTGTTTGGCGAAGCGAAAGTTCATACTGAAGTATCGGACGATAACGGCCAGGTAACCACGTTCTCCGATGTCGTCATGGATCAGGCCGGCTTGGTCGGCTTGATCCGGCGATTGCACGGATTTGGGGTTGTGCTGATCTCGATTCGGCAGACCAACCACCGCAGCTTGCGTTGACCGGCCGACGTTTGTCGCCGATGTGACGGTTCCCGATAACACGGTGATTGCGCCGGGCGCAGCTTTCATCAAGACCTGGCGCGTGCGCAACGACGGGAATTGCGCCTGGGGGCCTGGTCAGACCGTGCGAACGCTGACCTTCACCAAGGGCGTCCAGATGGGCGCTCCCGCCCAAGTATCGCTGGCGCGAAATGTCGCGCCAGGTAGCACGGTGGATGTGTCGGTCAACCTGACCGCGCCAGGCAGCCCAGGAACCTATCGGAGCGAATGGAAGTTTCTCAACACCGATGGGCAATTGATCGGCGTCGGCGTGAATCGCCTGACCCCGCTCTATGCTCAAATCGTTGTGCCCTCCCAGCAGGGCGGGCCGGGCCAAACCAAGACCTATGTCAGCAAAGCTTATCACTACATTGACGCCTTGACCAACGCGCCGCCGATGCAGGGTTACGAGAACTGTGAGAAGAACTTCGTCTTTCACAACCTGCCAGCCTGCTTGATTTCTCTGCCGGGTGGGCAGTACCCGCCAGCGAAATTGTGGGTCTTGCAGAGAGAGAAGGCGTACTTCTCTATCTACATGTCCTATCAAGGCGCCGAGCCGGTTCAGTTGTTCACCGATCTCGTGTCATCGTTTCGATTTCTTGCGGATCAATAGAAAAGCGGGTAACATCAGACTATGGCCCACTTCGAAGTCATCGCGTTCGATGCCGACGATACGCTCTGGCACACCGAGCGGCTGTACGTGAACGCCCAGGTCAAGCTCAAGGAACTCCTTGCCCAGTACCACCGCCCAGAGTGGATTGACGAACAGCTCTATCAGGCCGAGGCGCGCAATCTGCCGTATTTCGGCTATGGCATCAAAGGCTTCGCGTTGTCCATGATCGAAGTGGCCGTGGAACTGACCGCAGGGCGCATTACGGGCCGCGAGATCCAGCTCATCGTTGATGCCGCCAAGGCGATGCTCGCGGCCGAAGTCGAATTGCTCGATCATGTGGCCGAGACCATCAGTTGGCTGGCGAGCCGCTATGCGCTCATGGTGATCACCAAGGGCGATCTGCGCGAGCAGGAAATGAAGATGGCTCGTTCCGGATTGGCGCCCCATTTCCGATACATCGAAATTGTGGGCGAGAAGACCGCTGAGAGTTATGCGGCTCTGTTGAAGCGTCATGCCATCGCCGCGGAGCGTTTCCTAATGGTCGGCAACTCCCTGCGCTCAGACATCTTGCCCCTCCTGGCCTTGGGAGCGAGCGCGGTCTACGTGCCGTATCCTCTCACTTGGGCGCACGAAGTCGTTGCGCCACCGTTGTCAAAGCAGCCGGGCTATCACGCGCTCGAGCACTTGGGCCTGTTACCGGGGTTACTGGATCAGTTGGAAGAGATGGTGTAGGAGCTTATCTTCTGTCGGACACTAACCATCACGCAGGTATTCGAGGACTTTGACCTTTACCGGCCGCAGATGCTTCAGCACGCCGAAGAACGGCAGCGGCACAACCTCCTGGTTGGCCTGGCGCTGCGTCGCACGCCGTAGATAGCCCAGCGTCGCCAGTTCGTGTCCGGCTTGTTGGTATGCCTGGCAGATCGCATTGACCTTCGGGAACTCCGTAGCCAGGGAGGGCTTGTTGGCGAAGTCGAACAGCGCCGAGGCGTTGCGCACCAGGACGCCGACCTGGCGCGCCTCCATGAACCTGGCATAGGTGCGGAAGTAGGCGGCCACGTTCCGCCACGCCGCGTCTTCCAGATTGCCGCACACGATCAGGGCCACGAACGGTTTGGACGAGATGGCGGGGTTGACGTGGTGATGGATCAGGCCGTTGGACAGACGCACGTCGCTGATGTCCATCGTGGAATAGAACCTGTCCAGCAACGTCTTGAGCAGGCCGGTCATGTTCATCAGGTAGACGGGCGTGGCGAAGACCACGATGTCGGCCGCCGCCATCTTGTCGAAAATGGCTCTGACGTCGTCCTTGTCGTTGTAGACGCACGTCAGATGCGCCTCGGCGGCTTGGCAACGATAGCACGACAGACACCGGTTGATCTTCAGCTTCGCGAGAGTCAGGACTTCGCACTCCGCGCCCGCTCGCGTCGCGCCGTCGAACAGCCGGTCAACGAAGAAGCGGGTCATCCCCTTGTCGCCGCGATGGCTGGCATTGATGGCGACGATTTTCATCTCACATCCCTCGCCCTGCTTTGCTGAAGCATTGCGGTACGCCGAAGAGACACCTGCCTGTCAAGTCCGAGATCACGCAGCCGATCTCGTAATGCAGAAACCAGACGAGCATCAGAGCCGTTGTCACGGTGAAGAAGCCATGCAGGAACCAGATCGGCCCGACAGGCAGGCTGGAGACGTAGATCCAGTAGATCAGGTTGCCCAGGTTGCTCAAAGCGATGTTGCCCAGGCTGTACGACTTCATGTCCTTCGTGTTGAACGCCTTGACGAGCATCGGGAAATTGCCAGCCACGAAGATCAGGCTGGAGACCGTTCCGGCCGCGATTTGCAGTTGATAGGTATCCATCTCATTTCACTCCTGGAGGGTCGGACATAACATAATCAGTGATTACAGAGGGTGCGCCAAATCTATCAGCCAGTTCTTGGGGTGATTAGCGTCAGGATCGGCAACTCGGTGGGCGCTACCGGTGTGGCGGGGTAGGCATGGGTGGGCGTGGGGCGCAGGTCGATGGCGCGGGGGGCGGCATGGGCCACGCCATGCCGGTACTGGGACCACCGCGGCCGTCACCGGCGCGCGCGGTAGTAGCCGCGTCCCAAACAGCAGCGCGGGTGGTGAACCATGAGCAGTCCTGGCGTAAGCGTCCAGGCAGCCCCCGCTGGCGGTGTCACTGGCTGCACCCGCCCTACCGTGGTGGGTTGTGGCAGCTAGCGCACGGGGGGCCGCGCCCGGGGCGCTTACGCGCTAGGCGGGGCCGTCACCGCCGCAGTCTGGCGGGCCAGTTCCGCCCGGTGGGCGCGCACGCGGTGCAGGGCGCGCAGGTTGATCAGGACGTAGATCAACGTGTTCTGGTTGGCGATGGCGGCGCCGTTACGCAGCTTGGGGCGCTCGATGCCGAGCTCGAGAGCCTGGCTGTTGACCCGTTCATCGGCGGTGCGTTGCTTGTAGATGGCCTTGAACTCGGCGCTCTCGCGGTCCAACTGGTAGCGGATGCGTGCGCCGCTACTGGTCGGCATGGTCACGACGCAGCCGCCCTTGGCCCAATGCGGATCGTTGCTGGGGCACGCTGCGCCCGTGGACTTGGGGTAGCGCAGCGGGCAGGCGTAGCGGCCACGTTGCTGTTCGATGCGCGTGGTGTGGCAGGTGAAGACACCCTTGCGCGGCATGGCCAGACCTGCCGGGCACAATGGCAGCCCGGCGGCGTCGAACTGACGGCTGGTGTCGCCGCGTTCGGCCAGGGGAATAGCGGCAAAGCCACCGGCCGTGTGGAAGTAATCGTAGATGTAGTGGGCATCGAAGCCCATATCGAGGGCGCCGTAGCGGGGCTTGCGGCCCAAACGGCGCTCGACCTGCGCCATCAGGGGGAAGAAGTAGCTGACGTCGGGCTGATCGAAGGTCTGGGTCAGCTCGGCGAGCACAAACTCGCCCCAATCGGCCACCTTGGTGGCGATCACGCCGGAGGCGTAGCCCCAATAGTACTCGCCGACGGTGGCCTGGCGGGCCGGCGTGCCCTCCGCGGTCGGCGTGGCGGGGGCTGCGGGCGCGGCGGCTGATTGGGCGCGGCTGGCAGGGGCGGGCGGTGCGGCGGCCGTGGGGGCGGCGCCGTCTGCGGCCTCACGCGTACTTTCGGGGCCGGCGGCGGTGCGGTTGTGGCGCCGTTTGCAGCCGAGTTTGCAGTCAGGATCGCCCGCCGGCTGCTGGGTCTTGTCGTAGCGGTCCTTGACGTAGGCCTTGGGATTGTTCTCTTTGACCCAGGCGATGATGTGCTTGGTATCGCCGGCGACGACATCGCCGAAGTTGACTTCGGGCGGCAGGGCCATCTGCAGGGCCGTGACCGTGCCATCGAGCAGGAACTGGGCGGCGGCATTGGGTAGTTCGCGCAGCACGCGGCCGAAGTGCTTGGCGGTGGGCAAGCTGGCGGCCACATCGAAGCCCCAGGGGGTCGTGGCGGAGGGGACCAGGGGAAAGCCCAGCAGCCAGACCAGGGCCGGGTGCTCCACCAGGTACGTGCGCAGGTCCGCCATGTAGCGGTGGCCCTCTTCCAACTTGACCAGGTAGGCGGCGACAAAGGGGGCGCGGGGCGCTGGCTGGGGGCCAGGCCAGGCGCGGTTGGTGGGCCGCTCGGGGAACTGCGCCCAGGCCAGGTCGGCCAACAGGTGGCGATACTTCTGGGCCACCGGGCAGTCCTGGACAAACGGCGGCAGGACGGCCTCGGGGCGGGCCAGCTCGCTGAGGTGGGGCCGGAACAGGGGGACGGCCGGCGGCGCTGGGGTTGGTACGACCGACACGGCGGGTGGGGGCAGCGCGGCGGGACGGTGGACCCGCGCGACCAACTGATCGGTCGTGCGGCGCAGCCACTGGCGCACGCCCGGCTTGCGGATGGCGGACAACGCGGCTAACATAGGGCGGTCTCCTTGCGCGGCAGGGCGGGTGAAGACCACTTAATCCTACCGCCAAAGGAGACGTTTGACCAGGGGGGCGCGCCCTCTGGCGCCCAGCCGCGATGCAGTGCCGCGGGCGGCCGCTCCGGGGCCGCGGCCAGCCCCGCGCCACCCAGCAACGGCTCTTATCTTATGTCAGGCGCCGCTGGCCGACGGTCCTGGGCCGGGTACCTGGGAATGCGGGCCGGTGGGTGGCCCCAATCTTATGTTATGTCCGGCCCTCACTCCTGGGATTGTTACGTGATCACGCCGGTCTCTCCACGCCAATCGCCGGCAGCTCCAGCGCCAGAGCCTGGGCGGTCGTAAACCGAATGGCCGGAATGCCCACCGACCTGGCAACCCGAACATTCGCCTCGCTGTCATCAATGAACAGGCACTGCGACGCCTCCCGCTTCAGCCGCCCCAAGACCATTTGGAAGGTGGATGGCTCCTGTTTGGTCTGTCCCAGTTGATAGGAATAGAAGCGGGCGTGAAACTGCCCCAGGAAGCGATGCACCGACTCGATATACGCGATCCATTCCCTGCCGTGATCCGACAGCAGCGCCAGCTCATAGCGCGGCGTCAGTCGGTCGAGAAACTCCGGCATCCCCGCCACCGTCCGGCGGAAGTTTGCGCGCAGGATGCCCTTGATCTGTTCCGGCCGGATGGCCCACCGATTGTGCTCGATGAGCCACGCCAGATAGCCGTTTTCCGATAGCTTGCCGCAGAAGAGCTGCTGCAGCGGTGGGCCGCCGAGCATGGCAAACGCCCGTTCCTCGGGGATACGCAGGATGGCTGCCAGCGGCTTTTCGATGCCGAGCAGCCCCGCGATCAGCACTTCAGATAGGTCGAAGATGATGGTTTGGATCATGATTTCACACACCGTTCAACTGGCATCGCACTGCGCGTCGCCGCAAGTGGCTTCCTTCCGACCGGTCAGCGCGGCGCGGATCATGGCGGCGGCGCAGCCCACGCCGCTCTCCACGGCGATGGCGTGCGTCGGGCAGTTGACCTGGCACGCGCCGCACTCCATACAGGCGGTCGGATTGACGACCTGCGCCCGCCGGTGGTTCATCGCAAAAACCGCGTGCGGGCAGACCGCGACGCACATCCCGCAGCCGTTGCACTTGGCCGCATCGAAGCGCAGGGTGTTGACAAGGTATTGGTTGAACATGGCAGCCTCCGTTCAGCTCAGGAATCGCAGGGCCAGGTTGAGCACGACGCCGATTCCGAACATCCACGCCATCACCGGCACATAGGCGAAGATCTCGCGGCGGACGCCGGTGCGCGAGGTGAAGGTCGTCGAGCCGGTGAAGTTCAGCGCCAGGAACGCGGTGATCGGCGGCAGGATCAGCAGCAAAGACAATGCCGCGACGACTTGCAGCCACCCGGCCCAGTCGGGATGACGCCAGAAGACCGCCAGCGCAAAGGGCAGCGCCACCGCGCCGCCGAGGATGAACCCCTTCATGCTGAGATCGGCCGTGGGCAGCCAGGGCAGCAGGATCGGGAAAAGGACGACGCCGGCCAGGATCGCCGTGCCGACCGCCAGCGCGCTCATCAACCCACCCAGCAGGTAGCCGACTCCGAGCGCGACGAGCAGCGGCAGCAGCCCGCCGACCAGCTCGACGGGGATCAGCGTCAGCCGATCGGCCAGCGTGAAGCGAACGCGGCGCATCTCCGGCGTGGCCTGGCGGGTCTGGAGGTATGCGGGCAGGTCAGCCGCCCGCACCGGCCCGTACTCGACCTTGAAGCCGGAGCGGCGCTTGACCTCGTGGGCCGCCACGCCGGGCGCGCCGAGCTGTGGCACGATCAGTGTGCGGTGGCGGACGACCTCGGCCAGGCCGGTCGCCTCGATGCGCTGCACCAGCTCATCGGCGCCGAACGTGCCCTTGCCCGCTGCGCACCAGACGTTGATGCCGTGCGTGTCGAGCACCAGGATGTAGCCATCCACGCCGGCCAGGGCCCCGCGCAGCGCATCGAAGCTGAGCCTGTAGTTGGCCGTCACGAACACCGGCGATTCGGGCGTGGGGCTGCCCAGGGCATACAGCCCAGGCTCGACGCGGTGTCCCATGCGGTTAATGGCCCACCGCGCAAGGAAGTGATCCCAGCAGTCGGCCGGGGTGATCCGGCTCGTAGTTGATCGAATTGTCTGTGACATGGCGCTATCTCCCCTCCGCTACGCCGGTCAGGCCGGTGGCCAGGTAGAAACCGACCAGACCGGTGAGCATACAGTAGATGTAGTCAAACTACCAGTTGATGCGGATCACGCGGTCGAGGGCGTTGATCACGGGTAGTTGCGCAATATCTGCGATCGGTGCGAGCAGGATCAGCCACAGCCGCGTGCTCCAATGCGCCAGGCGTGCAGCTTCCAGCCGAAAGATGCGGCGGAAGGCGAAGATGAGGCAGCACAGCGAGATCGCCAGTGACAGGAGCGGCGGAATCCAGACGGCCGGGTATGAGAGCAGCAGTCCGGCCGGAATCTCGCTCCGGGCAACCCCCTTGAGGCCGGGTGACAGGATATTGGTGACGATCCAGATGCCCCAAGCGACCTCATCCTCGATATGCAATCTTCCGGCCAACGCGGCGAGCAGGAAATTCGTCATGGGCACCGCGCGGATGAGGCCATTCGCTACCGCCAGCGCGGCCACCACGAACGAGGTTTGGGTTGGCCTTCGCAGACCGTAGAGCGCGAGGGTGAACCCAATCGCCAGCGCCCACGTCGTCATCGGCCCCAGCAGGCCAGACCAGATGCCCTCCGGCATACCCGTGCGGAAATCCGGGTCGGCGGGCGTCTTGCCGGGCATCCCGACCTTGTTGAAGCCGGTGCTGATGTGAATGCCATCCATCTTCGCGCCGATGCCATGTC
>Ga0194125_10008021_pt1 | contig 15007 bp, 18 predicted proteins | sample TA2KigC250mmetaG_FD_148626 | JGI IMG/M metagenome (GOLD analysis project Ga0194125, IMG submission 148626) | Freshwater microbial communities from Lake Tanganyika, Tanzania - TA2015034 Kigoma Deep Cast 250m | ecosystem: Environmental > Aquatic > Freshwater > Lake | place: Tanzania: Lake... | reverse complement strand
CGAGTCGATTCGTGATGTCATCGCCTTCCCCAAGACCCAGCGCGCCAACTGTCTGATGACGGGCGCGCCCAATGCGGTGGACGAGAAGCAGTTGCGCGAATTGCACATCCGTTTGCGCAATGTGCAAACGCCGCCCGTCGTGGGGTGAAGAAGCCGTTCAAGATTCCGGTCTCCGTGCTGGTGGTGATTTACACACAGGATCGCCAGGTGTTGCTGCTGGAACGCGCCGATCACCCCGGCTGGTGGCAGTCCGTCACTGGCAGTCAGGAGGCAGGCGAGACCTTGCGCGCGACGGCCGTTCGCGAACTTCAGGAAGAAACGGGACTCGCCGCCCACGGGCTGACCGACTGGCGCTACTATACCGACTATGAAATCTTTGCCTGCTACCGGCATCGTTACGCGCCGGGCACCACGCGTAACCGCGAGCATGTGTTTGGTCTTGAGCTGCCAGCACCCGTGACCGTGCAACTTGCTCCGGGCGAACACCTCGCACAACGCTGGTTGCCGTGGTCTGAAGCAGCAGAGGCGTGTTTTTCATCCAGCAATGCGGCGGCGATTCGCCGCCTCGGGGATGGAGGGGCAAGACCATGATGCCGCCCAACCTGTATGTGGCCAGCTACAACACGCACAAGGGCATGTCCTTTTTTGGCGGGCGCATGATCCTGCACGAGATGCGCGACCGCCTGCATGCCCTGCGTCCGGATATCGTCTTCCTGCAGGAGGTGCAGGGCCATCATGCTCGCCGCCACAAGCGTTTCGCCAATTGGCCCTCGGCCCCCGCAGAAGAATTCCTGGCCGGACAGATGTGGAGTGACTTTGCCTATGGCAAGAATGCGGTCTATGAACATGGCCATCACGGCAATGCGGTCCTGTCGCGTTTTCCCATCCTGAAATGGGAGAACGAGGACATCTCTGACCACGCCTTCGAACAGCGGGGCCTGTTGCACTGCCAGCTGGATGTGCCGGGACTGGGACAGCCCCTGCACGCCATTTGTATCCATCTGGCGCTGACCGAGGGTAGCCGCCTGCGCCAGATCGCCCAAATCATTCAGCGCATTCGCGCGACGGTCCCTGATGATGCCCCGCTGATTATCGCCGGCGATTTTAATGACTGGCGTGGAAGTGCCTGCGCGCATCTGGAGTCGGCCTTGGCCCTGCGCGAGGTGTTTGGTCAGATTCACGGCCGACCGGCGCGCAGCTTTCCGGCGGCGCTGCCCTTGTTCGCCCTGGATCGGATTTATGTACGCGGCTTCAAGGTCAATACGGCGACCGTGTTACACGGATCGGCCTGGCGGCGTTTGTCGGACCATGCCGTTCTGACAACGCACTTGTCACCCTCCTGATGCTGCGCGCCGGAAATCGCATCGAGCTGCTGGAGAACGGTGCGGAATATTTTCCGGCCCTGATTGCCGCGATCGAGGCGGCCGAGCGCGAGATCTATTTCGAGAGCTATATCTTCGCCGCCGATCACACCGGCTATGCGGTCGCGCATGCCCTCACCCGGGCCGTGTTGCGCGGGGTGCAGGTCAGGGTAATGCTGGACGGATTTGGCGCCCTGGCTTTCGACGCAGGTATTCGCCATGAATGGTGGGTTGCCGGTGTGGACCTGCTCATTTATCGACCGCCGAGACTGGGTTTGCATTGGCCGCGTTTGCGTCGCCTGCATCGCAAACTGGTCGTTCTCGACGCCCGTGTGGCCTTTGTCGGCGGCATCAATGTGATCGATGATTGTAACGCACCGGGGCGACCGGATCATCGCTACGATTATGCGGTGCGTATTGAAGGCCCCCTGTTGGCCGACATCTATCCGGCCGCGCGCCGACTGTGGCGGTTAGTGTCCTGGAGCCAGTTGCAGCGGCGGCCGGCCCGTTCCCCGCGTTTACGCCTGGATATGCGCCCCTGCGGCGAGTCCCGGGCACAATTTGTACTGCGCGATAACCTGCGCCACCGGCGCGACATTGAGCAGGCTTACCTGAGTGCCATCCGTAGTGCCCGACACGAGATCGTGATCGCAAACGCGTATTTCCTGCCGGGCCTGCACCTGCGCCGGGCCTTGGTGGCTGCGGCCCAGCGCGGTGTACGGGTGGTTCTCTTGTTGCAGGGACGCGCCGATCACCCTCTGGTGCGAGAGGCCTCGCGGGCCCTGTATCGGAATTTCCTCGAGGCAGGGGTCGAGATTCGTGAATATCACGCCAGCTTCATGCATGCCAAGGTGGCGGTTATTGACGGCGCTTGGGCGACGGTTGGTTCGTCGAATATTGACCCCTTCAGCCTATGGCTTGCGCGTGAGGCCAATGTCGTGATCGTCGATACGACCTTTGCGCGTCAGTTGCGTGCCAGTCTGGAGGCGGCACTTCAGCAGGGTAGCCATGTCCTGCACCGGATGACCTGGCGGCGCATCGGCTGGTTCAAGAAGACCTTGTCCTGGGTGGCGTATGGCCTCTTGCGGGTGTTGATGGGTCTGGTCTGGCGTCGAGGACTGCATTAGGGGGGCGCTGGGTGCGAGGAGGTGTGCTAGGAGGGCGGCAATAAAGCCGATCTCGGATAGAATTGCCCCGTTTATTCAGGCATTCGGGAATCAGGGCAATGGCAGGTCATAGCAAATGGGCAAACATCCAGCATCGCAAGGGGCGCCAGGACGCCAAGCGGGGCAAGATCTTTTCGCGTATTTCCAAGGAGATTACCGTCGCGGCGCGGATGGGCGGCGGCGACATCAGCTTTAACCCGCGCCTGCGCATGGCGGTGGAAAAGGCCAAGGCCGAGAATATGCCCAACGACAACATCGAGCGTGCCATCAAGAAAGGCACTGGCGAGTTGGAGGGCGTCAATTACGAAGAGGTGCGTTACGAGGGTTACGGTCCGGGGGGTGCGCCCGTCATCGTTGATTGTTTGACCGACAACAAGGTTCGCACCGTGGCCGATGTGCGCCACGCCTTTTCCAAGTGCGGCGGAAATCTGGGTACGGATGGTTCCGTGGTGTTTCAGTTCAAGCATTGCGGACAGATCATTCTGGAGCCGGGCGCAGAGGAAGATCGCGTGATGGAGGTGGCGCTGGAGGCTGGGGCCGAGGATGTGCTGGCAAACGACGACGGCTCGATCGAGGTGCTGACCGCGCCCACCGGTGACCTGACACTGGTCAAAGACGCGTTGATGGCCGCCGGATTCAGGCCGGTCATCGCTGAGATCACCATGAAGGCGCTGAATGAAACCGAGGTTGGCGACGACGACGCGGTCAAATTCCAGAAGATGCTTGATATGATCGACGACCTCGACGATGTGCAAGAGGTCTATACCGCTGCAATCTTGCCCGAGTGAAGATTCTTGGCCTTGACCCCGGCCTGCGCATCACCGGTTACGGCGTGATCGACCAGACCGGGCAGCGGCTGGAATATCAGGCCAGTGGCGTGGTGCGGACCGAAAGCGGCGAATTGCCAGGGCGACTGGCGATCCTGTTCAATGGCGTACGCGAGATGGTGGAACAGTTCCAGCCCGAGGCGGCCGCAGTGGAAAAGGTGTTTGTTAATGTCAACCCGCAATCGACGCTGCTGCTTGGTCAGGCCCGCGGGGCCTTGATTGCTGCGCTGACCCACATGGGTCTGCCGGTGTTTGAATACACCGCCTTGCAGGTCAAGCAAGCCGTGGTTGGCAATGGCCACGCCGACAAGACGCAGGTGCAGCACATGGTCAGACGCTTGTTGAATCTGCCCGCCGAGCCGTCTGCCGATGCGGCGGATGCGCTGGCCTGTGCCATCTGCCACGCTCACGGTGGCCAGGGCCTGGGGGCGATCATGACGGCGGGGCGGCGGCGCAAATCCGGCCGTATTTTGTAAAGAGGCGAGAAATGATTGGCCGCATCACCGGAACCCTGATCGAAAAGACCCCGCCGCAGATCGTGGTCGATTGTCATGGGGTTGGCTACGAGGTTGATGTGCCGATGAGCTCGTTCTACAACCTGCCGGCCGTTGGCGAGCGCGTCAGCCTGCACACCCAATTCGTGGTGCGCGAAGATGCGCAACTCTTGTACGGCTTTCTGACCCTGAAAGAGCGCGAGACCTTTCGTCTCCTGACCCGCATTACCGGCGTTGGCCCCAGGATGGCCCTGTCGGTACTCTCCGGTCTCAGCGTCGATGAACTGGCGCAAACGGTGGCCCTGCAAGAGGTGGGGCGTTTGACGCGCGTTCCTGGCGTGGGCAAAAAGACCGCCGAACGCCTGTTGCTCGAACTCAAGGGCAAACTGGCCGATGCCTTGCCCAGCGCAGGTGGTGGCCACGGTGCACCGGCCAGTGTTCAGCACGAGGCCCTGGGCGCGCTCATGGCCCTCGGTTATTCTGACAAGGAGGCCTTGCCGGTGCTGAAATCGCTGGCGGACGACCTGAAACTGGAAGAGGCGATTCGTCAGGCGCTTAAACTGCTGGTGAGGAAATGAACATGCTAGAGCCCGACAAGCTGGCTCCCGGTCGCCTGATAACGCCCGGCCCCGCTTCGCGTGACGAAGAGGCGTTCGAGCGCGCCTTGCGGCCGCAATCCTTGACGGAATATGTCGGTCAGGTGCGGGCGCGCGAGCAATTGGAGATCTTCATTGCGGCGGCGAAGAAGCGTGGCGAGGCGCTTGATCACACGCTGCTGTTCGGCCCGCCGGGGCTGGGCAAGACCACGCTGGCGCACATCATCACGCGCGAGATGGGGGTGAATCTGCGCAGCACCTCTGGGCCGGTGCTGGAGCGCGCCGGTGATCTGGCGGCGCTGTTGACCAATCTGGAGCCGCACGATGTGCTCTTTATTGACGAGATCCATCGTCTCTCGCCCGTTGTGGAAGAGATTTTGTATCCGGCGCTGGAGGACTATCAGCTCGACATCATGATTGGCGAGGGGCCGGCGGCGCGTTCGGTCAAGCTGGACTTGCCGCCCTTTACCCTGATTGGTGCCACCACCCGGGCCGGGATGTTGACCAATCCGCTGCGCGATCGCTTCGGCATCGTCGCCCGGCTGGAGTTTTATAAGGCCGAAGAATTGGCGCATATTGTCGAGCGCTCCGGGCGCTTGATGAAGGTGGCCATTGATCAGACCGGGGCCTTTGAGATTGCCCGTCGTTCGCGCGGTACGCCGCGCATTGCGAACCGTCTGTTGCGCCGGGTGCGTGATTTTGCCGAGGTCAAGGCCGATGGTGCGGTGACGGCCGAGGTGGCCGATGCCGCGCTGAAGATGCTGGAGGTGGATCACGGTGGGCTGGATGTGATGGACCGCAAGCTGCTGTCGGCCTTGCTGGAAAAATTTGCGGGTGGTCCGGTGGGGCTGGAAAATCTGGCGGCGGCCATCGGCGAGGCGGCCGATACGATCGAGGATGTTCTGGAGCCTTATTTGATCCAGCAGGGCTTTTTGGCCCGTACCCCACGCGGCCGGGTGGCGCAGCCTTTGGCTTATCGGCATTTTGGGCTGGCTGCGCCGACGCGCATTCAAAATCCGGATATGTTCGATGAATGAATTTGTCTGGCCGGTGCGCGTCTATTGGGAAGATACCGATGCCGGCGGCGTGGTGTATTACGCCAATTACCTGAAGTTTTTGGAGCGGGCGCGCAGCGAGTGGTTGCGGACGCTGGGCATTCATCAGCGCGAATTGGCGACACAGGAAGATGTGTTGTTTGTGGTGCGGCGGGTGGAGGTCGATTACCTGAAACCGGCGCGCTTTGAGGATGCCCTGGCGGTGCAGTCCCGCATCACCGAGATGGGCCGCGCCAGCCTGACCATGGCGCAACAGATCCGGCGCGGAGACGAGGTGTTGTTGTCCGCGCAGGTGAAGTTGGCTTGCGTGAGTGCAAGCGCGATGCGACCCGCTAAAATTCCCCCTTACCTTCTTGTGAAGTTGAATGACGCATGAATTTAACGACGGATCTCTCTCTTTGGACCCTGGTGCTTGAGGCCAGTTGGGTCGTCAAGTTGGTCATGCTGCTGTTGCTGGCGGCCTCGTTGTTGTCCTGGGGGTTGATTTTCCACAAATGGTTTGCCTTCCGCCGCGAGGAGCGCGCCACACGCGCCTTTGAGAGCGAGTTTTGGGGCGGTGGGGTGACCGAGATGCTAAAGCGTCCGGCGGAGGCCAATGTCGGCAGCATGGAGTGTGTGTGCCGTGCCGGCTATAAGGCCTTTGAGCGCATGTTCAAGCAGCCGGGCGCCATGCCGGAGGCGGTCCTGGAGAGCGCGCAGCGCGCCATGCGCGCGGAGTACCAGCGCGAGATGGATCGACTGGAATCGCACTTGCCACTCCTGGCCACCATCGGTTCCGTGTCACCGTATGTGGGCCTGTTCGGGACGGTCTGGGGCATCATGAACGCCTTCCGCGGCCTCGCGAATGTCTCCCAGGCGACGCTGGCACATGTGGCGCCGGGGATCGCCGAGGCGCTGGTGGCAACCGCCATTGGCCTGTTTGCCGCCATCCCGGCGGTGATTGCGTACAACCACTTCACCCATGAATTCGATCGTCTGGCCAATCGTTTCGATGTGTTCATGGAGGAGTTCTCCAATGTCATGCAACGCTGGGGGCATCAGAAATCATGATCCGGCAGCGCCCGCGCCGCGCCATGAGTCAGATGAATGTAGTCCCCTACATTGATGTGATGTTGGTGTTGCTGGTCATCTTTATGGCAACGGCACCGTTCCTGAGTCCGTCGCAGATCGAGTTGCCGCGCATCGGGCAGGGCAACAGCACGCCGGTTGGACCTCTGGAGGTGGTGCTGCGGAGCGATGCCTCTCTGATTCTGCGTGACCGGGCCGCTGACGGGCGCGAGGAACCCCTGACCGAGGGCCGTCTGGTGGCGGAGTTGCGGGCCAGGCAGGCGGCCCGACCGGGGCAGCCCGTGGTGATCGCCGGTGACCGCGCCCTGCGCTACGAGCAAGTGATGCGTCTGATGGATCTGCTCCAGCGCGGTGGGGTTGAGCGTATTGGCCTGCTGGTCCAACCGGCGGCTTCATGACTGCCTGGGCGATGCCGCGTACGGCAGGGGTTACCCAGGCCTGGGCCGCGGATCGTTCGTCGCTGTGGGCTGGCCTGTTGTCGGTGCTGGTCCACGGCGGCCTGTTGCTGACCCTGGTGCTGGGCGTCTCCTGGCGCAACGCGCCCAATCAACCGGTCCAGGCCGAGATCTGGACGCAGTTGCCGGAACCGACGCTCAGGCCTCGGCCGGAGCCGGTGGTCGAGCCGCCGCCCAAGGTTGAACCGCCGCCCGCCCCAAAGCCGGATATTGCCATTAAACGGGCGGCCAAGCCCAAGGTCGAACCAAAACCCAAGCCCGAACCAAAACCCAAGGTCGAACCGAAGCGGCGCGAGACCCAGAAGCGCGAGCAACGAGAGGAGGCCCGCCGGGCACTGGAGCAGGAATTGCTGCGTGAAGAAAAGGCGGCCATGGCCGCTGAGCTGGAGCGGGTTCAGACGCAGCGGCAGCGTGCGGAGACGCAGGCGCGGACGATGGCGCAACTCAAGGCGATGGCGCTTCGGGATGCCCAAGACCGTATCCGTCTCAAGATTCGTGGTTTGCTGCGGATTCCGGAAGGCATCAAGGGCAATCCGGAGGTGGTGTATTTGGTGCGCCTATTCCCCAACGGAGAGATTATGGGGACGCCAGAGCGGCTGATATCGAGCGGCCACTCGGGTTACGATGCGGCGGTGGAGGCGGCCATCCTGAAGGCCTCCCCGTTGCCGCTGCCGGTGGGTGCGGGCGCGAAGGCGGATTTTCGCGAGGGTTTGAGATTGAGTTTTCGGCCGCATGAAGGATAGGGGTGCCGATGCTACAATGGCACGCATCTCAGGGTGGGGTAATGGATTCTGTGCGGCGCCTACTTGTTAGCCTGTTTTTGCTGTGGATGGCCGGCCCGGTGTGGTCGGCGATGACCATTGAGATCGTGGGTGGCGCAGCCAACCGCATTGTGGTGGCGATCGGCCCCTTTGGCCAGGCGGCTGCCGGGCAGGAGGATGTGGCGCGGGTTCTGACGGACGATCTTTCCATGAGCGGCCAATTCAGCATTGTCAACGAACCCTCCTTGTTGGTCGGTGACGCATCGACCCCCGCGTGGGGCCGTGTGCGCAGAAATAATGTCGATGCGGTTGTGGTGGGACAGGTGACCCCCTTGCCGGACGCGAATGTTGAGGTGCGTTTCCGGCTTTATGATGCGGTGCGGGCTCGCCAGATGGTGGGCTTCAGCTATGTGGTGCCGCTTCGCGCCCTGCGTGGCGTGGCGCACCGGATCGCTGAGGAAGTGCATTTGGCCTTGTTGGGATCGCCCGGTGCCTATGGCGGACGGATCACCTATGTGGTCAAGCAGGCCGGCCGCTATGCCCTCAAGGTCTCTGATGTGGACGGGCACAATGTATCAAGCGTGTTCGAGTCGCCAGAGCCGATCATCTCGCCGGCCTGGTCGCCCGATGGTAACCAGATCGCCTATGTCTCCTTTGAGGAACGGCGTCCCATTGTCTATGTGCAAACCCTGAGCGACGGCAAGCGCAGGGCGGTTTCCCGCTTCCGGGGCTCGAACTCTGCGCCCGCCTGGTCGCCGGATGGGAAGCGCATCGTGGTGGCACTGACGCGAGATCAGTCTTCGCAGTTGTATCAGGTAGATGCGTCGGGCCAGGGCGAACCCGTTCGTTTGATGCGGAGCTCGTCCATTGATACGGAGCCGGTCTATAGCCAGGATGGGCGCTTCATCTTTTTCACTTCCGACCGTGGCGGGTCGCCGCAGATTTATCGGTTTGAACTGGCCTCGGGGGAGACTCAGCGCATCACTTTTGATGGCAGCTACAATGCCTCGCCGGCGCTCTCCAGGGATGGGCGCTGGCTGGCCTTCGTTCACCGCGTCGAGGGGGCCTTCCGGATTGCTGTCATGGAGTTGGCGACGCGACAGGTGCAAGTCTTAACCGAAACCGATTATGATCAGGCACCGAGTTTTGCGGCGAATGATCGCATCATTCTTTATGCCACCCGGGTGCAGGGCCGAGGTGTGCTGGCGACTGTTTCCCTGGATGGCAAGATCAAGCAGCGGTTGACGCAAGAAGGTGATTTGCGTGAACCGGCGTGGTCGCCTTAAGAGAAAGGATAGGTATTACATGCTTCGTCATGCCGTAATGGGAGCCGTTCTGGCCATAACCCTGGTTGGGTGCGCAAGCAAACCGAGCAAAGAGGCGCCGATCGAGAATCGTGGCGCTGCGGAGCTGGCGACCACGCCTGTGGTGGCCCCCGTGGCGACCCCTGTGGTGGCGCCCCCGCCGGTTGTGGCGAACAAGGGGGTTGCGGTTGAACCCGCAGCGAAGAAAGCGGCGCTTGAGGCCGGGCATACGCGTCCGCTCCGCGCCGACGAGATGCAGGCAAAACCGCTGGATGCGCAGGCTGCGCCGGGATCGGCCAAGGCCGAGCCGGTCAAGAGTGCCGTGGCGGTGGCACTGGTTCGCCCGAAGGCGCGCACCTTCCTGTTTGAATACGATAGCGCGGCACTGGTCGCGGCGGATCACGCGATCCTGGATCAGCACGCGGCCTTTATGAAGGCGCAACCGAAGCTGGAGATCCTGGTGCAGGGCCATGCGGATGAGCGCGGCAGCCGTGAGTACAACCTGGCGCTGGGACAGCGGCGTGCGGAAAGCGTCAAACAGGCCTTGACCCTGCTGGGCATTCCTGAGGCCCACATCGAGGCGGTCAGCCTGGGCTCGGAAAAACCCTCGGTGGAGGGCCATGACGAGTCGGCATGGAAACAAAACCGCCGTGCGGTCTTGATCTACAAGGATGAGTGATAAAAACCTATGCGCAGATTACGGGGTGCCTTTTTATTGAGCATGGCGTTGTGCTTGCCGCAGGTCGAGGCGGCGGAACCGGCGCGAGTGGATGCCGCAGGCGTTGACGCCTCGCGGATGCGGGATCGTCTGGATCGCCTTGAGGCTCAGCTACAGAACCAGGGTCTGCTCGGGTTGCTGGCGCGACTGGAGGAGAACAAGTCTGATATCGCCCGGCTGCGGGGCGCGTTGGAGGAGTTTTCACACCAGTTGAAGCTCGTTGAACAGCGGCAGAAAGATTATTACCAGGACCTTGACCAACGGCTGAAGGCCTTGGATGCGCGCCAGGGGACGCTGGCGGCGCAGCTTGCAAAGCCCGCCGAGGGGTTGAACCTGCAACCGGCGGGCACGATCAAGCCACCGGCTCAAGCGGTGATAGCGCCCGTGGCCAGTGGAGCCGCCCCCGCTCAGACCCCTGCAGGGGGCGAGGGCATGGCTTTTTACGAAAAGGGTTCCACTCTTTTCAAGCGCGGGAAATATTCGGAGGCCGTGACCGCCTTTGAACAGTATGTAAAAGATTATCCCGACAGCGACCTGGCAGCGAACGCGCTCTACTGGCTGGGCTTGTCGTATCTGGCAATGGAAGATTTCAAACAGGCCGCCGAGGCACAACAGCGCCTGATCAAGAATTTTCCCAAGCATGACAAGCGAGCCGACGCAATGCTGAGTCTGGCGCGGGTCCAGGCGCGGCTGAAGCAGAATGTGCTGGCGCGTGAGACGCTGGATCAACTGATCGCGCAATATCCGAAGAGCAAGGCCGCCGGCACGGGCCGCAAGCTGCGCGCCATCCTCGACTGATTTTCATGCCGGTCTCTGGCTCAGCGACGCTGCGGGTCAGCGAGATCTTTTTCTCCTTGCAGGGTGAGGCGAGCCGGGTTGGCTTGCCGACCGTCTTCGTGCGGCTGACCGGATGTCCGCTGCGCTGCGTGTATTGTGATACGGACTATGCCTTCTCCGGCGGCGAGACGCTGACGCTGGACGCGATCCTGGCCCGGGTTCTGACTTTTCCAACGCGCCATGTGACGGTGACGGGGGGCGAGCCTTTGGCGCAACGCGCCTGCACCGACTTGCTGGCCTTGCTCTGTGATGCGGGCCTCGATGTCTCACTGGAGACCAGCGGTGCGCTGGATATTTCGATGGTCGATGCGCGGGTTGCGCGCATTGTGGATCTGAAAACGCCGGCCTCGGGTGAGGAAGGCCGCAATCTTTGGGCCAATATCGCTCACCTTGCGCCGCGTGATGAGGTGAAGTTTGTGCTGGCCGATGCAGAGGACTACGCCTGGGCCGTTGCACAGATCCGCCAACACCGCCTGGCGGAGCGTTGTGCGCTGTTGTTCTCGGCCGTGCAGGGTCAGTTGAGCCCCACGCAACTCGCAGACTGGATCCTCCGCGATGGCCTGCCGGTGCGTCTGCAGGTGCAATTGCACAAGCTCTTGTGGACGGAGGCTCGGGGGCGATGAGTGCGACGGCAGCGGATAGGCCGGCAACGAAGCGCGCCGTCATCCTGCTTTCCGGGGGGCTCGATTCGGCGACCACGCTGGCCTTGGCGCGTGCCGAGGGCTATGCCTGCCATGCCTTGAGCGTTTCTTACGGGCAGCGCCATCTGGCCGAGTTGGCGGCTGCCGCCCGCGTGGCTCAGGCGATGGGCGCGGCAGAGCATCGGGTTGTACATCTGGATATTGACCAGTTTGGCGGCTCGGCGCTGACCGATACGCGCATCCAGGTGCCGGAAACCCCCAGTACGGGTATCCCGGTGACCTATGTTCCGGCCCGAAACACCGTGATGTTGTCGCTGGCCTTGGGCTGGGCCGAGATTCTGGAGGCCGAGGCCATCTTTATCGGGGTTAATGCCGTTGATTATTCTGGCTACCCGGACTGCCGGCCGGCGTTTGTCGAGGCCTTCCAGGCCTTGGCGAATGTGGCGACACAGCGGACCACCGAGGGCCAGTCGATTCGCATCGCGGCGCCGCTCATCTTGTTGAGCAAGGCCGAGATCATTCGCCTGGGTCAGTCCCTGGGCGTCGATTACAGCCAGACCGTGTCGTGCTATCAGGCCGATGCCGATGGGCGAGCCTGCGGTCGCTGTGACTCCTGTCGCCTGCGTCAGGAGGGTTTTGCGGTCGCCGGACTCGCCGATCCGACGCGCTATACCCCGTCTCTCTGACCGCTCTACGCTCCTCGGTTAGTACATTCATGCTGGCCGAACGGCCTCATTTCTCGCTACAATCACGCGCACACTAAGCTCGCCAGAGCGTATTGAGGAGATGTGATGAGTAGCGAAGTGATTTCATTGTCGGGCATGGTTGTCTGGGGCGGTTTTTCCTTGGCCGTTCTGTTTGGTTATGTCGCTCACAAGACCAGTTTCTGCACGATGGGCGCGGTTTCCGATGTGGTGAATATGAGTGATTGGGGCCGCATGCGGGCCTGGATGCTGGCCATGGCGATCGCTATTCTCGGGGCCAACACCCTGTCTTATCTGGGCCTGCTGAATCTGGCCGACACCCTCTACACGGCAGGCCGGGTGTACTGGGGCGCGGCCCTGGTGGGCGGGCTGTGTTTCGGGGTCGGCATGACGCTGGCCGGCGGTTGCGCTCAGCGCACCCTCGTGCGGGTGGGCGGGGGGAACCTCAAGTCAATTGTCGTCTTCCTGTTCCTGGGTTATTCGGCCCTCGTGACCATCCGCGGCATCTTTGGGGCCTTCCGTGTGGGGGTGTTGCAGTCGGAGCCGCTGACCCTGTCGTTGGGATCCTCCAGCACGATCCCCTCTCTGTTGGGGCTGGATGCGCAGGGCCAGTTGGGTCTTGCCGCCGCCATTTTCTTGCTGATGGCGATCTTCGTGTTTAAGGACAGAGAGTTCCGTCATAGCCGGGACAATTTGCTGGCCGGCGTTGTGGCCGGGCTGACCGTTGTGGCCGGGTGGTATCTGGCCGGTCATCTGGGTTACAGCGAGAACCCGGACACCATGGAAATGACCTATCTGGCGACCAATTCGCGTCGTGCCGAGTCCCTCAGTTTCGTGGCGCCGATCGGCTATACCATGGACCTGTGGGCCTACTGGACGGACACCCAGACCAAGGTGACTTTCGGTATTGCCACCGTCTTCGGCATTGGGATCGGCTCCTTCTTGTATGCCATGCTGCATAAAACCTTTCGTTGGGAGTATTTCACCAGCCCTCAGGATCTGTTTGCTCATATAATCGGCGCCGCCTTGATGGGTTTTGGTGGCGTGACCGCCATGGGTTGCACGATAGGACAAGGCGTTACGGGGCTTTCGACGCTGGCCTTGAGTTCTGTCATTGCGCTGACCGGCATCCTGGCAGGCGCCGCAATGACTATGAAGCTCCAGTACCGCTGGATGATGCGGGAGAACTAAGGTTTCAAGGTTTGATTCGACACCTAAAATTTCTTCTGGTGGGAGTGTTGTGCGTGGCGTGGGTTTCTGGCGCCTTGCTTGCAGACGCGCAGGCCGCGCCCAAGACGATCAACTTTCAGTTCACCGATGTGAATGGAAAGTCGATTCGGCTCTCGGATTACAAGGGCCGATGGGTTCTGGTCAACTTCTGGGCCCCGTGGTGCCCGCTGTGTTGGGAAGAAGTGCCGGAATTAAACGACCTCAACAAGCGCCAGGACTTTGTCGTCATCGGCGTCGGCCTGGATTATGGCCCTGAGGCCAACATTGTCCCCGAGACTGCGCGGCGTCATAACCTGAATTTTGAGGCGATTGTGGCGGGTGGGTCGCGACGCAATCCGGAGAGTCCGTTCCGGCAGGTCGGCCCGGTCGATTTTTATCCGACCTCGTATCTCTACGACCCGAATGGCGAGATCGTGATGTTCATCCCGGGTCAGATCAAGGTGAAGCGCATCCTGGCCTTCATGGATACCTGGCGGCAGATTCACTCGGTCAAATAGGTTTGGGTCTGAGCGTGTGGTCCCCCCGAGTTTGAGTTTGAATTTCAGGATTGACGCCAGCGCATGGATTTGGAATAATCGCCCGCTTTCCGGGTCGGTAGCTCAGCCGGTAGAGCAGCGGACTTTTAATCCGTTGGTCGCGAGTTCGAATCTCGCCCGACCTACCATTTTTGGGTTGTTAGCTCAGCTGGTAGAGCTGCGGACTCTTAATCCGTCGGTCGTAGGTTCAAATCCTACACAACCCACCAAAATTGGGGTTTGTCGGTATGTACGCAAATACATGCACGCCAAACCCCATTATCATTTCCGACCATGAAATTCATTGACGAAGCCTCCATCGAAGTCTATGCCGGTAACGGCGGCAATGGCGCGGCCTCTTTCCGCCGTGAAAAGTACATCCCCATGGGGGGGCCTGACGGCGGCGATGGCGGCAAGGGCGGCGATGTGTGGTTGGTGGCCGATCGCAACCTCAACACCCTGATCGAATTTCGCTACACCAAGACCTATCGCGCCCAGAATGGCGAACGCGGTGGTTCGGCCGATTGTTATGGCAAGGGCGGTAATGACTGCACCGTTCGGGTTCCGGTCGGGACTCTGGTGATCGAAGAAAGCATCGACGAGGACGGTTTCCGCACCACGGGCGAGACCATCGTCGATCTGAACCAGGACGGCATGCGTTTTTGCATCGCCCGGGGCGGCAAGGGCGGTCTTGGCAACCTGCATTTCAAGACCAGCACCAACCGCGCCCCGCGCAAATGCACCCCGGGCATCGAGGGTGAAAGCCGCCGTCTGCGCCTGGAGCTGAAGGTGCTTGCCGATGTCGGCCTCTTGGGTATGCCCAATGCGGGTAAATCGACCTTTATTCGTGCGGTTTCGGCGGCGCGCCCCAAGGTGGCGGATTATCCGTTTACCACGCTCTATCCCAACCTGGGCGTGGTGCGCGTCGATCACGACCGCAGCTTCGTCATCGCCGACATCCCCGGGCTGATTGAGGGCGCGGCCGAGGGCGCCGGGCTTGGCCACCAATTCCTGCGGCATCTGGCGCGCACCCGCGTGCTGCTGCATCTGGTCGATCTGGCCCCGTTTGATCCCGAGGTTGACCCGGTGCGTGAGGCGCGGGCCATTGTCGAAGAATTGCGCAAATACGACGAGGACCTTCACGCCAAGCCGCGCTGGCTGGTTCTCAACAAGCTCGACCTGATTCCCGACGCCGAGCGTGCGGAGCGGGTGGCCCATTTCATTCGTGATTATGGCTGGGAGGGCCCCGTGTTCAGCATCGCCGCCATCAGCGGT
>Ga0194125_10008020_pt1 | contig 15008 bp, 16 predicted proteins | sample TA2KigC250mmetaG_FD_148626 | JGI IMG/M metagenome (GOLD analysis project Ga0194125, IMG submission 148626) | Freshwater microbial communities from Lake Tanganyika, Tanzania - TA2015034 Kigoma Deep Cast 250m | ecosystem: Environmental > Aquatic > Freshwater > Lake | place: Tanzania: Lake... | reverse complement strand
CGGCGTCCCATTGGACACTGTAGGAGTCTCAGGCTCTGCTGTGGGGATCGCCGATCCGCATTGGGGGCAGACCTTCACAGCGTCTTCACAAGGGGTTCCACATCGTTGGCATTGTCCGGCCATGTTCTTCACGCACTTGATTCAGATTGTCATCTCTTCCCCTTCACGTGGTGACGCTCCATACCGTCGCCTTCTGTCTCACCACGCTTCTGCTCCACATATGGCTCACACTCTGGCGCCGAGGACTTTCTCTGCAAGCTGTTTGCGGTATCGTTTGAGTTTTGCTCGGAGCTCTGGGCGTTTTCCGGAGAGGATACTGATGGCAAGAAGCGACGCGTTGGTCGCTCCATCGATCGCTACGGTCGCGACGGGAACACCTGCGGGCATCTGAACGATCGAGAGGAGAGAATCGAGGCCGTTCAGCGACTTCGATTTCACCGGGACCCCGATCACCGGCAGTACCGTCTTCGCCGCGAGCACTCCGGGCAGATGTGCCGCACCTCCTGCCGCAGCAATGATAACTTCGATGCCGCGAGCTTCTGCCTCCTCAGCATAGCGGAGCGCGTGGTCCGGTGTGCGGTGTGCTGAGAGCACCCTGAATTCAAACGGAACGCCGAACTCCTTCAGTGTTGACCGAGCCGGTTCGAGTTGGTCGACATCTGATGCGCTCCCAAGAACAATCCCGACCAGCGGAGCAGATTCATTCGTGGTCTTTTTCGCCGCCATAGAAATGGAAGTTCGTGAAGTTGGTTGAGGATTCAGGTCCGGTGTTGTTTCTCCGACGAATTTGCGCGAGCAACATGATTGGCGATCAGAGCCGCCGTGGCCCCTGCGCCAAAACCATTGTCAATGTTGACAACGGTGAGACCGGGCGCGCAGGATTGGAGCATCGTCATCAGAGCCGCTTCGCCTTTGCCGCCGTAGCCGTATCCGGTGCTCGTAGGTACTCCAATGACCGGGACAGGAACAAGTCCGCGCACAACCGAGGGGAGTGCCCCCTCCATCCCCGCCACAACGACGACGGCTGAGACCTCATGTTCGACAATCTCCTTCAACGGCTCCATGAGCCGATGAATACCTGCGATGCCGACATCGTAGTGTGCAAAGACGCGACATCCCATCACCTCAGCGGTGACCTTTGCCTCCTCCGCTGCAGGAACATCGGACGTCCCCGCCGCCAGGATCCCGATTTTGCCTCCGGTCTCCTTCATCTCGAAATCCGGTCGAGATGCCACAATTGTCCGGGCAATCCTGTTACGGTTTAAACGTAGGATTCTGCCCAGGCTATTCTCAATCACGTGCGCACACTCATCGCTCACCCTCGTCGCGAGAGCAATCCCTGATTTCTCTGCGATGCGCTGGACGGCTGCCACAACCTGATCGTGAGTCTTCCCTTCCGCCAGGACTGCTTCGGGGATGCCGGTTCGATCAGCGCGGTTGACGTCGAGGCGCGCGAATCCTTCGATTATTTCGATGTTTCCAGTGTGGTGATTCTGCATGGCAGCGCAGGCATCAATATACGCCAAAATCTTGAAAAGACCATGAAAAAATGGAGAGAGGAAAGAGAACTACATTCGAGCTCAGGGTTCGGATGCTCTTCGAAGCCTATCCATGATCGTCGCACCGAGTCCCTCTTCCGGCACCCCTTCGACGATGATCACGTCGAGGCCGAGCGCATCAAGCTCGCGCAGCGTCCGAAAGAGATAGCGCGCGAGGATATCCAGAGAAGTCGGCAAAACCCGAAAGTATTGACCCGATTCGACCTTGGCGAGCAGCGACGAATTGACGACGCAGCCGACCCTCTTGCCATGCTGCCGTTGTTCTTGCAGCACCCTCGCAAAGTTTTCCACATCGCCGCTTTTGACGAGCAACACTCGCGCGCGGGGAGCGTAATGGCGATGCCGCGTTCCTGGCGATCGCTTCGCACGATCGATGCCCACCTGGACTTCGACACTGCCGATCAGCTCTTCGATCCGCTCACGGGTCAGTCCCCCCAAGCGAAGAATCGCAGGTGGCTCTGCCGTTACGTCCACAACCGTGGATTCCAGGCCGATCGCCGCCGGTCCGGCGTCAAGGATCAGGTCCACGCTCCCCCGCAGATCGTCATAGACATGTTGAGCTGTGGTCGGACTGGGTCGTCCTGAGAGGTTGGCGCTCGGGCCGACAATTCCTTCACCGAGAGCCTGAATCATGGCGAGCGGCACAGGATGATTCGGCATCCTCACTGCGACAGTATCCAGGTTGGCGGTAACGAGATCTGAAATGAGTATAGTCCGCTTCACGACGAGGGTGAGTGGTCCAGGCCAGAAAGCTTCGGCCAGCAGCTTCCCTTTCTCCGGCATCTCATCCACGATGTCATCGAGCTGCTTGGATGACGCGATATGAACGATCAGGGGATTGTCCCCGGGGCGCCCCTTCGCTTCGAAGACCTTCTTGACCGCGTCCAGATTGAGCGCATCCGCGCCCAGGCCGTAGACGGTCTCCGTGGGAAAGGCCACGAGTCCTCCCCGCCGGAGGACCTCAGCAGCTTGCCTGATTGACTCTGTATCAGGATCGGTTGGGGATATGGAAAGGATCTTCGTTTCGATCACAGACACGTGTACCTGCGGGCGACCCGTGGTCAAGCGGACACCCGCTATTTCTCCCTTTTGACAGGCGTTTTCACCGGCACCACCCCGGCAAGTTCTCCAATGACATTCACCAGCTCCGCGCCCGCAGGAATGACAACCTTCGCATTTTCCGCGAGGGAACGCTCAACCGTTTCCAGGCGTCGCAGGAGCTGAGCATTGCCGATGAAGTACCGTTCGGCGGCTTCATTCACGAGCCGTATGGCCTCTGCTTCTCCCTCAGCCTCGAGAATGCGCGCGGCCTTGATACCCTCCGCCTTCTTGATTTCGGCACGCTTCACACCATCAGCCGTGGTCTCCGCCGCTGTGGCAAAATCGACAGCTGCGATTTTCTCGTTCTCGGCCTTGACGATCTTGTTCATCGTCTCCTGGACATCCTTCGGAGGATCAATCTCCTTCAGTTCTGCCCGCACGATCTCCAACCCCCACTTCCCGGTTTCCTCCCGCAGCGTCACCTGCAAATCGGAATTGATCTTTCCCCGTTCGCTGTTGGCGGATTTGAGCGTCAACGTACCGATAATGTTGCGCAGGGTCGTTCGCGCCAGGTTGATGATCTGGTATCGATAATTCGCAACATTGTACTGCGAAGCCTTCACGCTCTCTTCATCGCTTCGGACCTTGAAGTAAACCTGGGCATCCACCCGCGCATTCAAATTGTCGTTGGTGATGATCTCCTGCGGCTCGGCATCGACCATCTGTTCGGTGATTTCGACTCTATACATCTGCTCGACAATCGGAATGATCTAGTGGAAGCCCGGCTCGGCAAATCGATTGTATTTTCCAAACCGCTCGATGAGCGCGCGATGGGTCGGTCGGATAATCCTGATTCCCATTGCGAAAATCATGACTACAAAGATCGCAACAACCACAAAGAGTGTCGACATAGCTCCTCCTCAGCTGAATCCGGTCAACGCGAGTATGACGCCTCCAGTCTATATCTTGCTATGATCCGGCGGCGTCTTTCAATTGGGAAGAACTCCCTCGCAGTGCGGAAGAATATACTCATTTTTTGCACATGGAGTGAATTCCGACGACGCGCTCGCCGCCCATCACGACGAAGCCAGGACCATCTTGGCTGCCGCAACGATCAAAACGGCTGCGAGGACCCGTCGCAGGAGAAGGCCTGAGAACCTATTGGCGCCGTAATGTGAGCCTACCCATCCGCCGAGGAAGGCGGCGACAATCAACGGAAGGACGTCCTCTGCCTGCACGCTATCCCTGGCAAACCGGGCGGCCAACCCGGCCAGAGAATTGACAAGGATGAACAGCGCCGACGTCGCCGCAGTTTTCTTGGGATCCGCCCAGTTCATCAGGATCATCAGAGGGCTCAGGAAGATACCGCCGCCGATGCCGACAACTCCGGAGACCAATCCGATTCCGCCCCCGACCGGAAGGGACACCAACGGGTTGACCCTCTTCCGTTCCGAGGGCATGGCCCGTTGCGAAGGAGCCATCGCAAGACGGACCGCTGCGAGAACGAGCACTGCAGCAAGCACGAAGAAGTATGTTCGGTCCGCGATGTGCAGCAATCCACCGAGAAACGCCGCCGGTACCGAAAGGAGGATGAACGGCCACGTCAGCCTGAGCAACAGGTGACCGCCACGATGGAAAGAGTACACGGCAACGCCGGAGACGAGGATATTTAGCAGGAGTGCCGTCGATGACATCGTCGCAGGCGAAAACGCGAAGAACGAAAGGACAGCGAGATACCCTGATGCACCGCCGTGACCCACTGATGAATAGAGTGACGCGACGACAAAAATCAACAGTGAGATCAGGATGAGGGTACCAAGTGTCATCGTTGACCTGAGTGTTCTTTCAGTCTGGTTTACGGATGGTAAACAGTTGGAAAGGTGATCTCATCGTTCCCATCCGTCTTGGTTCGAACGCACCGTCAGAATGTGAGCGTGAGCCCGAAGATAGGAAGGATCGACCACTGGTAGACGACCGACTGCGTTTGACTCTCATTGTCCCAGACATAATAGAAGATGTTCTTCCGGTTGTAAGCATTTTGCAGGTCAAGGTAGGCAACGGCTTCCCACCCGGCGACGTTGAAGCGATAGTCAGTCCGAATATCTATCCGATGATATGTCGGATATCTCGCTCCGTTAATCCTCGTCAGATCCATTGTCTCTCGCCCGAAGAGCTTAGAGAGATTCTCATCGATGGGTGTGTATGGATTTCCTCCCGTTATGCGCCACTTTAGACTGAATTCCAGGTTTTCCGAAACCTTGTAACCAGCTATCAGCGTCAGAACGTGGCGGTAGTCAAAGACCCCGGGACGCTCGATGCCGTCAAGCGCCGTGAAGCGTGTTCTCGAATACGCGTAGCTCAGTGTACCGTAGTAGTCTTGCGTCAACTTTTTCTGCAGGAAGACTTCAACGCCGGTTGCGTACCCCGTTCCAACACTACGCAGGTCACCGGCAATGAACGCGCCGGCCGAAGCTCCTCCATTGACGAGGATGTACGACGGGATGTACCCACTGACCGGGTAGTGCTTGTATTCCTTTCGGTATGCGTCGAGAGTGAAACGAAAGTCGTCCTGAATCAGATGCTCGACTCCCACAGTGTAGTGATCTGCACGAAGCGGCTTCAGACTCCTGTTCCGTTCGTCCGTCGTCAGCCAGATGTAGGCCGGAGTCTGGAAGTAGATGCCATATGACGCGTTCGCCGACGTGCGATCAGTGAGGTAATACCGTACGGCAAGGCGCGGGCTGAGCGTAAATCCCTGGTCAACATAGTCGAAGTAGTCGGCTCGGATTCCCGGTGTGACCGTTATCCGACTGAACAGCCACTGGGTGTACTGCGCATATGCCCAGAGTTTGTACGAAGCGAAGGTCTTATCGTAGTCCAGCCTCGGGAAAATGCCGGTGCCTTTGATCCGGTCGGCCCAGCGGCTGGTGTCCGCTTTGAGGAAGAGTGCGTGCCGTATGTCGACAAGTTTGCCCCCGCCGCCAAATGAAAACTGGCCCGTCCTCGCAGCCTGAAAAGTCGCATCGACCTTCAGGGAGTACTCACTCTCTGTCGAAGTGTTCTTGTAGGTCTTGTTCCCGAGCGAGTCGTCGATATCTGTGAAGTAATGGTTCCGGCTGTTGCTGAGCGCGAGAAACGAATACCCGGCATTCTTCCAGAGATGCTTCCACGTACCGCCGAGCACATACTGGTACTGGTTGTTCTTGACCGAGTGAATTCCCGACAAATCCGGGTTGGAGCCGTAGTTCTCCTTTTCTGCTCCGGCAAACGACACATCGTCGATCCCCCCAACAGCAATGAGCGAGAACTTGTTCCGCTCATCCACGTCGTAAACGAATTTTGACTGAAGGTCATAGAAATTCGGAATGACGGTGATACCCGAGAAGTGAAAGGTGCGCAGCAAGAATTCAAGATAGCTTCTTCGAGCGGAGACCAGCCACGATCCTTTCTCAAGCAATGGGCCTTCGCCGATGAAACCCATGAGAGCGGCGTTGACATTGAGCGATAGCTCTGTTCTTTCCCGATTTCCTTCGCGCAGCTCGATCTCCATCACCGATGAAAGCTTGTCGCCATGTTTCGCCGGAAAACCGCCCGTCACAAACGTTACGTCGCGAATGATCTCTGTCACGACCATCCCAATCGGGCCGCCGGACGCACCTTGGGTCGCGAAATGGTTGATGTTTGGCATTTCGATGTTGTCGATCAGCGTCAGATTCTCCGCCGGGCTGCCTCCGCGGACAATCAGATCATTTCGCAGGTCCGCGCTGGATACAACGCCCGGGAGTGAAAGAGCCACGCGGCTCACATCGGCAGCAGCACCTGGCGATCGGCGCACCTCCTCGTAGCTGAGTGCGTGAACGCTCGTCGCCATTTCCCGTGGCTTCGCAAAGTAGTCGGCCCGGACAGTCACTTCGTCCAATCGCAGCACGGTCTCAGCCATCTCCAGCAAGATCTCTGTGCGACGTCCCGAGGTAACGACGACATCGGTTTTCACAAGCGTCGTGTGCCCCACAAGACTGGCCCTGAGGCTGTAGGTTCCTGGTGAAACGTTCTTGATTAGAAATCTACCGGCATCGTCGGATGCCGCTCCTAACTCAGTTCCAACTACAAGCACGTTTGCGCCGAGCAGCAATCGGTGGGTTGCCTGATCGCGTACGAGACCACTGATCTCGCCTTGCTGTCGCGCGGAGCGGGTACCAGCCCGTGTTTTCTCCTGCCCTTCCGCCACCCACAACACGAGGACGCAGCTGAGAATGAGACAATTTATATAAAGAGGTTTCATGCCTCTTGCTCACGGTGTCGACAAAATATACTGATTAAGTCTCCAACGGAAAACACAAATGGGAGGAGCTGAAACAGAAAGGGGCGGGTTGTTGAGGCCTGTCCTGTAACGATAGACCGCGTTCAAGCTGTTAATGCCGCTCGCGCCGGTCCGTTTATTCTTCAGGATGTGGTGACTGGAACCTCTTTCAGAAGTCCTCTTGTGGCACGCCTCAGAGGGACCTCGAACGAATCGACGCTACGGCGCCGAGATTCATGAGGTCACCCACAGAAGACACACACACCTCGCTCCCCTCTCTCACCCCACATCCCTCCCCCGAGAGGGGACGTGAAGATCCTGTACTTGCGCTTGAACAGTCCCCTCTGTGCGCTGGCCTCCGCGTTGGGGAGAGGGGATGCAAGGGGTATGTGTTTTGATCTTCCGTTTTCGGGGCATGATGTAACAGCCTTCACCCGTGCGACTCGATCAAAGGACTTGTGAGACATAACACTGGCAGGGTGCTGAAAAAGGTACACGAGTACAGAACCGCGTCGATCGTCCGGATTATTTGGCCCGCGCGAAGTCGGTGAAATCCTCCCATTTCAGGAGATTCGGCTTGCCGTCAATGTCAAGCGTGAAAGTGATGAAATCCTTCCCCAGCGATCGATCCTGCCAGACAACCTGAAAGGTGTCGTAGTGCCAGTGGTTCATCTCGCCCTCATAGCCCGGATAGAAGCTCAGTGTGAGCTTCCCGTTCTTTTCCGCCACCGTGGCCGTACCGTACATTTCGTTCTCGTACTGTCCGGCGAAGGCGCCGGACGGAAGTAAAGGCTTGGTGTCCTTGACACGTTCATCGTTTCTTTTCTTCTCCCGGCCATCAGCCTTTTCCCTTTCCTCCTGCACATTCTTCAGAAGCTCGGCGCTCCAATCGCGCGCGGGCGCACCCAGGTAATGATCGAGAATCCTATAGCCGAGCGCCTCGTGAAGGCTTGTGTTGGAGGAATTGAAGATGATGACAAATCCCAGTTTTTCTTCCGGAACCAGCACAACGCGCGTTCGCATACCGTCGAGCGAACCGGTGTGGTGGATGATCTTTCGCCCATGGTAGTCTATCAATCCCCAACCCAGGCCGTATGCGGAGAAATGCGTTGAGGGCCTCAGCGCCAGGTTCAGGGAATCGAGCCGAGTCACGATCTGCGGCGTTTGTATCTCCTTGATGACATCAGCGCTCAGGATCTTTTTCCCCTCATAGACTCCGTTGCCGAGATTCATTCGAATCCACTGTGCCATGTCAAGCACGCACGAGTTCACTGAGCCAGCAGCGCCAACGTTGTCGAAATTCGGCCAACGCACGGGCTGCATCACTCCGTTGAGCCTTGCATGTGGTGTGGCAACGTCGTCGAGATTTTGCAAAGCCTTGACACTGGTGCTGCTTCTGGACATCCCGAGGGGTGTAAACAACCTCTCTTTCATAAAGTTGTCCCAACTTGTGTCAGTAACAGACGGAATGATCTCCCCGGCGGCTATAAACATGATGTTCTGGTATCCGTATCTGCTGCGGAAACTCCAGCCCGGCTCGAGGAGGCGAATGCGCTGAAGGACTTCCTCCCGACTGTACGCGGAACGGTACCACAACGCATCTCCCCGTCCCAGCCCGCTTCGGTGGCACAGCAGATCCCGGACAGTAAGCTCGCGCGTCACGTATGGATCATGAAGTTGGAACTTCGGAAGATACTTCGATACAGGATCGTCCCACTTGATCTTTCCTTGATCGACAAGCATTCCCAGGCACGCAACCGTCATGGCTTTCGTCGTCGACGCCACGGCGAAAATCGTCCGGGGCGTCACGGCATCCTTCCCCCCCATTTTGCGAACGCCGTACCCCTTCGCGAAGATCACCGCGTCGTTCTTGACGATGGCGATGGCAAGTCCGGGCGTTTCCCAGTCCTGCAAGGCTTTGACGATGTAGCCGTCCAGGCCGCTGAAGGGCTCTTGCTGGGAAAGCGCTGACTGGGCGAACAAGAAAAGAACAACGAGTACGAGAGCAGTTCTCACGGATTTGGCGCTCGACATGATCTTTGTCCTTTCCACGTAATTAAGTAGTGCCGATTCAGTTAAGAAGTCTTGTATCGGTCCCCTCCCCTGTTGCTCTTCTCCAGGGGGACTCTTTCGGAGCTAGCGTCCTCGCTTGCAGGAGAAGGCCTCTGCACGACAGCGGGGACGCTGTCGTGAGCAGAAATACAAGATTGCTTTTGTTTTGAGACTGACAGTAGAAACGAGTATCACTGCAGACTGACAGACTCTCTGATTTTCCTCGTCCTCAAAAAGAAGATCATCCCTGCACAGGGAATCACCCACATAAAGAAGCCGGCAATGATCGTAATGAACCCGAGCGGGTTGAGATACGAGTATCGCCCTCCACCCAGTCCCCTCATCACGGCTGTCCAGACCTCCTGCATGTTCTCCCATATCGCATAGCTTAGCCACGTGTCCACGACAGCGTTGAAGAGGCCAATCCAGCACGCAATTTCCAGTGCTGTGCGTCCCCAGGCGCGCAGGCGCAGCAACTGAATCCCGGCCAGCAGCACGAAGAGAAAATAGAAGATGCCATACACCGTCCACAGACGGCTGTAGCGGTACATCTCGAGCACGTCGTTCAGTGCCTGGGGTACGTATTGCGAGACCATCGGGAGGTTGAGGTCTATCGTCTCGTACATGCCATAGCTCACCAGGCTGCCGATGTTCACAAGAATCATGATTCCCGAGGCCAGAACCGACGCCCACCCAATGATTGCTACCGAGGTCGGCCTGCTGAGCTGAGTGTCCATTTGTAATCCATTTGGCGTGAGAAGGTGTCAGAACCTCATGAGATCGTTGCCCACAACGATTTTGCCCTTAAAGAACTTGCCAGCACGCGCCAGAAAAACTGAATCGGCACGTGACGGGATGAGATGCGTGAGCACGAGAAGCTTCACCCCGGCATCCCTGGCAATCTGGCCAGCCTCCTCCGCGCTCGTGTGATAGTGCTTCAGCCTCGCGGCCACTTCGGGAGAGTCGGATTTATCGAAATGCTCCGGGAGATAGGCCTCTTGAACGAGGATATCGGCCCCCTTCGCGTACCGCGTCAGGTTTGGGTTTGGCCTGGTATCGCCCGAAATGACCACTGTCTTGCCCTTTGTCTCAAAGCGATAACCGAATGCAGGCTCGACCGGCTCGTGATTCACCAGAAATGCCGTGATCGTCACATCTTCGTCTTGATAGATGATCCCCTCGGCGACGTTGTGCACGGCAATCGTCGCGCCCTCGCCCGGATGGTTCTCCGTGAGGTCCCGGCGAACGTGAATGTCATATTCGAAGAACTTGATCAACGCATCGGCAAGCTGCTGCGTTCCAACTGGTCCGTACAACTGGAGAGGAGTGTAGCGACCGAAGATCCAACTCGTATTGAACAGATCCGGCAGGCCCGATGTGTGGTCTGAATGGAGGTGCGTGAGCAGCACGGCTGTGATGTTGCGGAACGAAAGACCGGCGCCGACGAAACGCTGCGTCACTCCCCTGCCAACATCAACGACAAAGATCTTTCCATTGACAACGACTGCGGTTGAGGGACCTGCGCGCATCGTGTCGGGACGCGGATATCCCGTGCCAAGTAGAACCACCTCCATCTGAGCACGAGACTGGAGTGGGAAGGATAGGAGAACAAAGAGAAGTGCGACTCTTCGGGTCACGCCGTTGTGGAGAAATGCCTCAGAGTGTGCAGTCAAACGTGTCTTTACTCACGTGAACATAGGGAAGAACGATGGGAAAATCAAGAACTCCAGGACCTCGGTGAAAAAGCGGTTTGAAAAGTGTGGCCACGAGGTCACGAAGACGCAATGCTGCCCGTAGCTCACAATTTTTCAGTCTTTCTTCTTTGGGACTTTGTGCCTTCGTGGCGAAATGCGGCGTTCTGACCACGGTTCTAGGCCGACTATTTCAGAATCAACTCGTACTTCTCTTCGACCACATCCACATCCCATTGCCGCCCGGGCTTCTCCTCCACCTTCTTGAACCCGACGGATTCATACAGATGTGCCGCAGCAACGAGACTGCTGACAGTCCAGAGGATAACGCTTTTGTTGCCACAGTCCCTGCTGAAGGCGATGGCCTCGTGCAGCAGTTTCTTGCCGAGCCCGGCTCCCCTGGCACTCGGAACCACGAGGTACCAGCGGAGTTGGCCGATTTCCTGCGACACAGGCACGATCGCGATGCAGCCGACAATCTTGCCGTCCCGTTCCGCAATCCAGATCCTTCCCCGGGGCGAAGCGGAGCGCACGAACTCCGAGAGCGGTCCAGCAACGTACGCCTCGAAGGTATGGTCGAATCTGCACTCTCGTGCGTACACGACGCCGTGGAGGTGGACGATAGAGCCGATGTCGCCTGGTTTCAGGTTCGTGCGCAGGGTTACGGCCGCGTCGGGACTTTGTGAAGCGATTCTCTCTTGCATGCTTCTGACGGGATCCGTCGAAAATCAAGTGGACAACGGGTGGGGAAGAACTCAGAGCGTTTTGAGGATGCCAGAAATTTCTTTCTTCAGAAGGGGAATGTCATCTCGCACAGTCAGCCAGACCTTCTCGATATCAACACCAAAGTAGTCATGAATCAGTTTGTTGCGCATCCCAGATATGTCCTGCCAGGGTATGCCGGCGTGTTGCGCGCGGATTTCTTCGGACAGCCGTTTTGTCGCCTCGCCGATGATTTCGATCTGACGGATCACCGCGTCCTGAACCAGAGTGTCCTTAAGAAAGCTTGCCTTGTTGAGGCTTTTCGTGTACGCCTGGATTTTCGCTATGGAATCGCGGATGTGCTTGGGATAGACAGAATCGTCACGCTGCATAGACAACCCGGCGCTCCTTCAGGATGCGATCGCGCAGATAGGGGCTCAAGGATGCTTCTGTCAGGAGATCGACCTTTCGACCGAGAACCTCCGAAAGTTCTCGCTCTAAGGCGACCATTTGGAGGAGAGAGATGGGGCGTGAAAAGGTCACGAGAAGATCAAGGTCGCTTGCAGGTGTTGACTCGTTTCGTGCGGCAGATCCAAAAACACTAATGGAACCCACGTGGTACTTCTTGCAGAGTGCGGTAACCTCATCGGTATGTAGTTTCTCAGGAATCATCTTCGCTCGCCCGTAAGGTACCACATTTCGACGACAAATGCCTGCCCCCTATCGTCGTAAGGGATCGGCTTGTCCAGAAGTGTTGGATTTCTTGGTTCGCCCGCTCTCACGCAAAGAACCCCTTCAGGACACAATGAGATCATTCGACTAACACGCCCGCCAGCATCAGAGCGTCGTGAATTCTCCTGTCGTTTCTGAGGTCGACGCTGCCCGGTTCCCAGGAGCGTTGTATCTGGTGCGGGTTCGAGATGAGATCAATGTGAGGAAACGTAGGAGCTAAGGATGAGTAAGCGTACCAGAATGCTCCCAGGTAGACTCGATCACTCCCAACAGTGACGACGAATGGGATACCGGACAAGCTTCCGTGCGAGTATCGCATTGTGGTGAAGTGATATGATCAAGAATGTGCGTCTTCTCACCATTTGGCAACTCCACATTGAACTGGTGTCTTCTCGGTCATTTTCACGCAGCTGCCTAATTCCTTCCGGTCGAAACATCAAGATAAAATGCTGTGTGTGCGATGACTACCTAGAGCAAAAGATGACCCATTGTCGGCAACGTTTCATCTGTAAGAGATTGCTTCAGGGCGGACTCGCCGACGTTCAAAATAGCCTGATGGAGTCGGTCTGCGGCATCAGTGAGGGCCTGAGGCATCCTGCATTTCGATGGATAACGCGAGAAATCCGACGTTGGTGCGCTGCCATACCCGAAAAGCGATTCCCAATTATCTGGCAGCCAGCTCTGTGTGCCAAGTTCGTTGGCTCTACCCTGGCAACTGTAGTGTATTCTTGAACGTATGGAGCAGTTCGGGCATCATTGCTTCAATGATCCTCTCCCCTGTTCCGATTTACTATTTGCCACCTCTCAAAGCCTCCAACGTTTCTTTTGACGGCTCATTGGGAATAACGGCGACGACCTCTCCGTTATATTCAAAGACCTCCTTATCATCGGAGGTCACTTCTCCTATTACCGCGACATTATCGGTTTTGGATCGCACGGCTCGCAATACCTCATCAACAGATCCCGGCTCGACATGAACCACATAGCGTCCCTGAGTCTCGCAAATCAGGATCTCCTGCGGCGTAATCCCCTTGACTGAAACCGGAACCTTGGACAGATCCACTTTGGCCCCTAAGCCGCCATACCTGGCTGACTCACATACCGCGGCCCCGATGCCGGCGGCGCCTAAATCAGAACAGGCTTTGATCTTACCGGTGCCGAAAGCAGCCATGGCCGCGTCCTGGGCGATCTTTTCCTCCTTGAACAAAGCGATGGCCGGGCGCATCTCTTTTGCAAGGCCGGCTCTGTGAAGCGTATCGTTGCCGTCATTCCCTGTCACGCCTATGATGATGATCTTGTCCCCGGCTGTTTTTGCCGGTTTGGTGAGAGGCTTTTCTGTGACCAATTTGCCGATGACCGATACCACAACGGCGGGCACGATATCGGAAAAAGAGGTGGAGAACCCTCCCCCAACAACAAACACATCCATCACCGCACACATATCCCTTACTCCTTTGATCATGATGTTCAGCCTTTCCTGGCTGCTCATCGCCTTGCACTTGCCGCAGGTGCAACGTCCGGAAAAGCCGCAGGGACCGACGATGACTTCCTGGTCAAGGGGCCTGGTCCCGATGAAATCCAAAAGAAAAATCGGCCGGCCGCCCATAGCGACCACGTCACGCATTGCCCCTCCCGCGCCGGTTGCGGCAGCGTCATAAGGCCTGGGCACGCATGGGGAACAATGGCTCTCCATCTTAGCCACGACAAAACCTTTCATGCCCGGGACTTGAAAGACCGCGGCATCATCGTTTGCTTCAGGCCCTATCGCCAAAGCTCCCGGCCAGACCTCGTCTACCTGGCGGTTTAGTTCCTGAAAGCCCTTGAAGTCAATTACCTTATCTATGTTGTGATGCAGATGAACAAACAACCCATGCATCAATGCCCTTTCGATCGTGTTCATACTACCTCCCTTTTTTGGAGCCGCAATTGTTTCGTATTCGCGAAATCCTCCTTCGCCATTGGTTCAGATACGTCAATCAATCAACAACGTCCCCCCTGAATATCAAGTGCTTGCCTCGCGATGTGGCGGGTCTGCCCCGACGAGGTTGGTCGGCGAGCAACTGGAGAGGGCGAAGCCATTTGAAAAAGTGCGAGAAAGTGATTGTCTACAAGAGAGTAAAGAAAGGACGCATATGTCTTCTACTGTTGCACAGATGACCAAAAAGGAGTTTGCTCAGATCATTTCAACCGTTAGGAAAGCCTTCGCAAGAGGTAGATGCGCCAAATAAGCCCTACCTCGTAATAATCCACTTGTCACCGGATTTCCTGAAGATCACATCATAGTAGAATGCTACTTTGTCCGTGACATGATCAAACGAAAGGAGCGGCTTTCCATTGTTCTGCGACAATCTCACCAGCTTGTTGTTGTCGTAGAGTTGAATCATCACGTTGTCATCCGTTATCGGCCAGAGCTTACACTTCGGATCTGAAATCCTGTCCTTGAGCTCCCTTGCCAGCGCACTTCCCGTTTCGCCCGACTTCTTGAAGAACGCGGCATCTATCTCTTCGTTGCGCTCCTGAAACAGGGGCATCACTTCATCCACTGTGCGGGATTCCAACGCGCTCCATATTCTCCGATAGATGGGCAGCAACTCTTTCTTCAGCCTGGCAGACGTTTCGTCATCTAGCCGAGCTTCGATATCCACGCCGGAGAGATTGGTGATATTGTCGCTCGTGAAGAACTTCCACTCAGGCAGGCCGATTTCAGGCAGTGTAATGCTTCTGGTTACAATTGCACCGATCTCTTGAAACGACTCCTTTTTCGCTTTGCTGATGACAACATCGCCCGTCTTGGAAGAGGCAAACCCTTTCTTTGAATCCAATCGTCCCTCGGGTGTGTTACCCTCAATCCCCGTTTTGCCCTTGGCTGCGAATTTGAGGGCAGCTATAGTCAAGTTTTCTGCCGATCTGCTTCCTGACTGCCTGACACGC
>Ga0194125_10008014_pt1 | contig 15020 bp, 18 predicted proteins | sample TA2KigC250mmetaG_FD_148626 | JGI IMG/M metagenome (GOLD analysis project Ga0194125, IMG submission 148626) | Freshwater microbial communities from Lake Tanganyika, Tanzania - TA2015034 Kigoma Deep Cast 250m | ecosystem: Environmental > Aquatic > Freshwater > Lake | place: Tanzania: Lake... | reverse complement strand
AAATCCCGCCTTGTCGCTTGTTCCTGTAATTTCAAGCTCGTAATCAGAAAGCTCGCTTGAAATTTCGCTTCCTGAAATCTTCTCTCCTATTTTCCTTCCTACAAGCGCTTCTGTATCTGTCTCTAATTTCCATGATTTTCCCTTCTCAGATATATTAATTTTAAACATAATTAGTCTTAATTTTTCTGGTTTAAAAAGCTTTACTTATCTAATTAATATCAGTCAATATAAATATTATTCCTTAATCAAAATATTTTTATTACTCCTTAATATTAATTAATTAGCTAATTTAATATAATATATTTAGTAATTATCATAATTAAAAGTTTAATTTATAGTTATTAGCAAAAATTAATAATTAGGTTTATTAGTCTAATCCAAGAAATTGTGCAATTGCTCCCTGTTTTTCCCGAGGTTTTTTTTCTGCTTGTTCTGGCTTTCCTGTTTTCTGCTGTTCATTTAATATATAATACCACATGCATCTTTTCAGGCTAAGCGGCCAGGTTCTGCCTCTCCAATTATCACATACAGCATCTCCTGGCTCGTATTCATAGCAATGTCCCTTATGCTTGCACTCTCCCATTTTAAGAGAAAAAATCCTCCTTAAAAAATTCCCATGAGGTTCTTAAACTCGGCCTCTGCACACCATAAACAGCCCTTTTCAATGTTCCATATAAAACTCCTAAAGTTCCAATAGTTATTGGAATAACAAAAGGATGCTCTTCAGCAAATCCACCCAAAACAACCCCAGCAAGCCCGTCTCCAACAGCTGATTTTGCAGAGTCCAACAAAAATGAAGTATAAGATGTATACTTATCTCCTCTCCAGCTTAATAATACTGGCTTAAATTCTGTCCTTCCTCTGCCTTGATAAAATGATAATCCTTGTCCTGGCATGAATTCCCATATTTTTTATGTTTTTAAATATTTATATGCTATAGAGAAAGCCAAGAAAAACATTCTATTATTATCTGTCCATTATAATAATTAAGTTATTCTGAAATTGCTGATTAAATTAAAAAAATAAATATAATATAAGCATTCTTGTAACACTAACAACAGGATTTTTTATATCCATAGATGTTATACAGTTTGATGTGTAGAAGCTCACACAAAAACAGACTGAAAACAGCATCTTTTTATATATGCCAATTCTTTAAAATTTTTCTGTTTTAAACACCCCAGGTAGCCTTCTCTTTTCTTTTCATGCTTGCAATTTCTTGGAGAATTTTAAGCTCACCAGAAGAAAGAACATCCTTATTTTCTTTCAGCTTGCGAAATTGAGCCTCACTCAAATCAGCATATAAAAATCTCGAGTTTTTCAGTTGTCTGTCAAATGCAATTCCGGGAAGGGAAATTGCAACCTCCATTTCAGGAACAGCTTCTTTCAGGCTTGTCTTCTCATGTTGTATATTCTTGACATGCGATATTTTCTCGTTATTTTCATCAATCAAGTAAATATCTGGCTTCAGCTTTCCTCCCAATACTCTGACTCCAAAAATTGCGGGATTAGAATTATGAAAAACAAAATTTGGCAGGATTTCAAGCTTGCATATAGAAGCAAGAGATAACAGCTTCTCTTTTTCAATCTCTTTTCTTTTTTCTTCCTGCCACTTTTTCAAATCCTCAATAAGCTTGTAAACTACATCTCCTTCAATTATTTTGACATCATTTTTCATTTCAGCAGCTTCTTCATCAACAGAAACATTAAATCCAAGAATAACTGAATTTCCCGGAATTTCAGCATTTGCTTTTGCCTGTGAAATATCCTGTTTTGTTATCTTTCCAATTTCTGCTTTTAATACAGAAATATTATCCTGCTTTAACAAGAGTAACAATGCCTCCAAGCTTCCAAGACTTTCTGCCTTAATCACAATTCCCTTTTCATCTGTCTTTATGTTTTCTGTCAGCTCTTTTTTAAACTCGCGCTCAATTTCAGAAAGATTATTCTTAAAAATCTGAAAAGGCATTCCAGGAAGAATTTCAGCCTTCTCGCATAATTGAATTCTCAAGCCAGTTGCAGCCACAGCTTCTTTCACGGGCTTGAATGAAAAAGACACAGGCTGTATTTCCTCCATGCTTCTGATTTTTGCTTTTAGTGGATTTGAAAATGATGCTATAACAATTTCATCTCCCTGCTTTAATTTGCCGTCATATAAAATGCATTCTAAATACTCGCAGGTTTTTTCCTTTTTTATTTCAAGAATAACTCCTTTTGCTTTTTCTCCTAGACTTAATTTATCTTTCAAAAATCTCTGTGATAATCCACATAACATCATCAATAATTCAGGAATTCCCTCGCCTGTTCTTGCAGAACACGGAATAATAGCTATTTTTTTTGTAAAATCTGTCAAATTAAAAAATAAATCAGAATTAAAGCCATAAGAATTTAAACTTGCTTGAAATGTATAAAGCTTTTCTTCAAAATTCTGTTTTGCATGAATTGCTTGTTTCTCAATGCTTTCTTTTAAATCTTCAGATTGCTTTCTCCAGCCAGAAATATTATCTACCTTATTCAAAGCTATAATAAAAGGAGTTTTGTTTAACTTGAGAATTGATAGAACCTCTGAAGTCTGCGGTTTTATTCCCTCATTAATGTCTATAACAAGAATTGCCAAATCTGCCAAGCTTCCCCCTCTTTTCCTCAAGTTAGTAAATGCTGCGTGTCCTGGTGTGTCAATAAACAAAAAGCCTGGAATATCTAATTTATATCCTCTTTTATCAAGAAGAGAACATCCTTTTTTGATATTTTTAGCAGGAAATAATGTAAAAGATATTTTCTGAGTTATGCCCCCTGCTTCAGCCGCAGCTACACTCGAGCCCCTAATCCTGTCTAAAATGCTCGTCTTGCCGTGGTCTACATGCCCGCAGACTGTTACAATTGGCTGTCTTATTGTCATTATTATACTCAATTATGACAATATTTAAATATTATCCATCTATATTTTTTTATGGATTTTGGAATTGGTGTTGGGAAGAGAATATTAGTAATTGATTTTGATGATATTTTTTTAAGGGATTTTAAGAGAGTAATTGAAACAGAGGATTATCATTTTGAATGCGCTCTTGATTTGGAAGAGGGTATGGCAAAGTTAAGGAAAGGACATTATGATATGGTAATTATAGAGCCGATTGATATTAAAAGAGGTAAATTAGAGAGAATGAGTGTTACACAGCCAAAATTATGGCAGGAAGCAATGGAACATCTTAGAAGAACCAAAACTCCATGCATGTTTTTCTCTGCCTATGATGAAGAAGAGATGCCAGGGGAATATGCCCTTGCAAGAGAAAGAGGATACATAACAAGGCTAAAACCAGAACACACTCTTACTCTGCTCCGAGATATTGCAGAGAAAACACTTGCGGCATAATTATTTGCTTTTTATATAAATTAAGGATGAATATCATTTATAAATATTGATTTTCTATATTAATTATGAAGAAAACAATTTCAAAGATAGAAGAAGAATATGAACTTGAATTAGATAAAATTGTGAAAAATATAAAGAAAATCAAAGCCAAGAGAGTTTTGTTGCAGTTTCCAGATGGGCTAAAGTTATATTCTACAATTATAGTTGAAGAGCTGGAAAAAAGAACAGATAATAAATGCGAGTTTTTAATCTGGATGGGAAGTTGTTATGGTGCGTGTGATATTCCTCAGACAGGAAAAATCAAATTTGACTTGATTGTGCAGTTTGGGCACAGTGCCTGGAAAAGATAATTATTTGTTTTCAGCCATCCATTTATAAGTTCTTGAAAGCCCTTCGTCTAAACTAATTCGGGGATACCAGTTTAGCAGCGATTTGATTTTATTGTAACTTAAACAACTCTTTTCCTGCTCGCCTTTTTTCTTTTCCTTGAATTCTGGCTTGAACTTATTGTAGAATAGATCATTTATTCTACTGAAAATTTCAATTATATCTGTTTCTTTTCCTGTGCCGATATTATAGGTTTCAGAATGAACATCTTTCAAAACAAGGAGATTTGCCCATGCAACATCTTCAACATGGATAAAATCACGCGTCTGAAGCCCGCCAAAAATTACTGGATTTTTTCCATTAAGCAAATTATCAAAAAATATTGCAATTACTCCTGCTTCTGATTTTGGATTTTGCCTTTCTCCATAGACATTGCCGTATCTTAGAATAGTGTATTTTAAACCATGAAGATTATTGTAATAATTAATGTACTTTTCAATTGCAAGCTTGGAAATTCCATATGGCGAGATTGGATTTTCTGTATGCTCTTCTGGAGTCGGAATATTTTTAGTGTCGCCGTAAATTGCGCCACCTGTAGAGGAGAATATAAAGTGCTTAACTTGATGTTTTACAGCCATTTCAAGCAGGTTTATAGAAGAAAGAATATTCTGTTTTGCATCTTCAATGGGATTTTCAACAGATTTTCTCACATCAATCTGTGCAGCAAGATGATAAATAATCTCTGGCTTTTCTTTTTCAAATATTTCATTAATTTTAGAAAAATTAAGCAAGTCTTCATGATAGAATCTTGCTTTTTTGTTTATGTTTTCTTCTTTTCCTGTTGATAGATTGTCTATTATAACAACGTTATTCCCATGCTCGATTAACAAATCAGCAACATGGCTTCCTATGAAGCCCGCTCCTCCTGTAACTAAAATTTTTTTTCTTTTTGTCATCTTATTTTTCTAGTTCTGCTTCTAAACCTAATTTTTTTGCTTCCTCTTCTGAAAATGTTTTTATTTCAAGGATTTCTTGAAGATAACAGATTTTATCATCACAAGTCTGTCTTTCATAATGTTTTCTGCAATTATGTCTTGGCAGGAATTCATAATCTGTAATTCCTACTTCAATTTTGCTTGATGATTCTATTATTATCCATTTTCCCTCTTGTATAAAATCATCACAATCATTGCAATAATAATTTACTCTTGCTAAATATTTTTCTGTCATTTTTCTTTATTTTTTATTTTAAATTATTGTTGTATCAAAACTTATATTAGTTCCATTTACACTATTATAAACATTATGCAGAATCTGCGAGTATTTTTCATCAATATCATATAATAAACTCTCTAAATCCATAATTTCTTTAGGAATATTTTCGCTATGTAATAGTTTTATTTCTGCCATTTTAAGATAATTTTCTTAATTTATTTTGGGTGTTGCTTTCAAAAGCTTCGCAGGTTTGCTTGTATTTTTTTAAATCTCCTATATCAAAATGCCATAAATCTGGCTGATAGTAAATTGAAACTTCTCCCCTTCTGATAAATTCGGGCATAATGTCTGCATTGAAGTCCTTTCCTGGAGAGATATTTTGGCTTCCCCATATTCTCTTGTTTAGAAGATAAATAGGAACATTTGAAAAAATTCCATCAAGCTGAACAATATCATTTAAAAACGGCTTTTCCCAGAAGCCAATAACTCTGCCATCTTTCCATAAATAAACTCCTGATTCTGTCTGGATTTCTTTCATTCCAGGAGAGGTTATCACTCTTCCATTCTGTCTATGTTGCTTGTAAAATTCAGCTATATCTAAGTTTGTAAGAGCATCTCCATAGTGAAATAAGAAATCTTCTTCATTCTCGAAAAATCTTCTTGCCTTAAATAATTCTCCTGCTGTTCCTTCTGCTTTGTCAGATTCTGCATAGAAAAAATCAACTCCTATTCTCCTGTCTCCTATCTGATAATTCTTAAAAACTCCAAAATAACTTTTGACTTGTTCTTTTTTTACCCCAACTGCAAATACAATTTCTGTTATTAATCCTGATTTTATGATATTTTCAACAATATGCTTAAGAACAGGCTTTCCTGCCACAAGAAGCATGCCTTTGTTTATTGTTTTTGTCAATGGATTTAATCTCTGCCCTTCTCCGCTTGCCAAGATTAATGCTTTCATCTCATCTCTAAAATTTCCATTAAAGTTTTATTTTTCTTTTGAGCAAGTTCAAGCAAAGGAGGAGAAAATTCTTTTTTTAAATCTTTTGGAACATTTCCTCCATGAATAATTCTTATTCCTCTTTTCCAGAATTCCATCCTGCTTTCTTTCATTCTTTCATATAATTCTGTCCCTAATCTTGAAACAACAACTATTGGCTCGAAAGTTTTTACTGAAATTTTATCTTTGTATTTTTTATTAACTCTGAAAATTGTTACATCACTTCCTTCAAGTTTTCCATGTTTTACAATCATTAAAGGCCCGATTAATTTTTCCAAGTCTTTGTTGGCTTCGTTCATATTTGGGTTTTTTTGAGGATTTGCCATATCCAGTGTTGTTAGAGAACAATAATCAAGATTAAACAAAGTCATGTTGTCCCTTGTCCCTATAATAACTTTTTCTCCTGGCTTTAAGACATAAAGAGTTGTTGTAAAATCATCTCTTAACAGAATTGCACCATATCCATGAAACTCGTAAATTTCCTGAAATCTCCTTCTGTCTCCTTTTTCAGCTTGAGTATGCTGGTGTCCGAGTGTTGAGCCGAGCAAGATATAACTTCCTATCCAAAGATTAGGCAGAACTGTCTGATTTGGGAGTTTTGGGTTTCCTCTATGCTCTGCTCCTGAATAAACAACAGCATCATCATTGTATGAGAAATCCTCTCTTTTGCACATACCTGATTTTTCTAGGATTGGCCAGATATCTTTGAATCTTCTAGGATTAACCTTATATCCTAAACTTTGTATATCTGGGTATATTTTAGGATTAAACTTATCTTCTAAAATTTGAAACATTTCTTCTTCTAAATTTAGGGCTGTCATTTTACCAACATTTTTTAGATTTATCTTAAACTATTGCATAGGCACGACTCCAGGCTGCATCTGCATTTAAGATTTGAACAGGCACTGAATGAAGCCTGAAAACATTATTTCCTGCATATTCTTTCAGTTCTGCAAGGTTGACAAGTGTTTCAAGAAGAAGAGTATCATTTTCAAAAAAAGCCCTGTGTGCTTCAGAGTTACTTCCTCTTGGGTCAAATGCAAAAGAGTCAATTCCTAGAATATTCAACCGAGGATTTGTGTTGGCTACATAAACTGCTGCTTCATAACTGAGATAAGGAAATTTTTCTTCAAAAGCGCGCTTGTCTTGTCTTGCAGGAGCAGGTATTATGCTTTCATGGCAGAAGCCTGTGTATAATATTAAAGCCCCTATTTTTTCATATTTTCCCAAATCATGCAACTCCAAATCTTTGAGACTTATTTCTCTTTTCTCTCTTGCAAGAATTCCAGCTGTTGTTAAATCAATGAGAACAGCATCATTTATGAATTTTTCAAGAGGATAGTCTGTTATTGTTTTTCCTCCTGGAATCTTGTGTGCAGGTGCATCAATGTGAGTTCCGTGATGATTTCTTAATCTTAATTCCATGTATCCAGAATGATATTTTGTTCCTATAAACACCGCAAGAGGAGTATTTTCTCCTTCACCGTAACATTCATCCCGGACTTCCTCGCTTGTTGCAGGAGTTATTTTTACCTCTGGTTCAGGGTCTGACGGATACTTCATCATCCCATTGCAGATTGGAAGGCTGAGGTTGATTATTTTTGTCATCTTTGATACACCTCAATTGGATTTCCTGCTACTGGAAATTTTTTATAAGTTCGATAGATTGCATCAAGATTTTTTATTGAATTTCTGAAACTTGTTCTGGGCTGCTGCCTCCGTATTATCGCATTATAGAAATCTTTTAGGATATTCATATATTCATTGCCTGAGGGATTGCTATAAGAATGCCACTCTCTTCCATTAGTATCAGTAACTTTTCCTGTGACAAAATCAATTTTGACTTCTCTTTCTAGGCTGCTTTTATCTTTGAAAGTGACTATTACTTCTTTTCTGTCTTTTTCTTCAGGAATCTTTAGTCTATGTATAAATTTTGCAAATTCAAATTCTGCCCTCGCCTTATCATGGAATAAGTTTCCTTTTATGTCTAACTTCACTCTGGAAAAGGTTTCTACATCATAAGGCAGACATCCCTGATGCCCAGGGTAAATATCATATTCTGCATCAGCCACATTTGTAATCTCGCCATTAATATTAGTTATTATTCCAAACAGATGAACTCCCATATCAAGCAATAATCCTGTCTTATTTTTCCTGCATAATAATTTTCTTGTTCTTTCTTTTTCAGGGTCGTCTTTTTCTCGTGTTGTCCCTTTTATTCTTGCTATTCTTCCATATTCAGAAATCATATCCCCAACTCTTTCAAAAAAAGCAATTGAAGCTCTTTTAGCAGAGTAGTGTTCAGAATCCATTAAAATCAAGTCAGGCTTCTGCTTTACTATTTTCTCAAGTTCATTAAGCTGTTTTCTGTCAGCCAAATGCTTGTCATTAGTCAATATGACAAGCGGCTTTTCGCATAAAACATGCTTTCTTCTTTTTGCCAATTCAGCAACATATCTAATATGGGTGGTATTCCTTGAGAAAATTGCTGCTGCTTCATAATCTCCATTAAATTTCTCTATATTTCCCTCTCCGCTTTGGTAATAGCTTTCTTCGGCTAATATTCCGAGTATATCAAGAAGGCTCCTGATTTCTGTTTTAGTGTTCTCTTCCCTCCAATTTTTTCCAGCTTTGAGACTTGATGCTCTTTTTATAATCTCATCAAAAATTCTTGCAGGAACATTGCTGAAAGATTCTCTTCCTGAAATTCCTACGAGATTAAAATATTCGTCAAGTCCATGCTTGAATAATGCCTGAAAAAATTTTGCCAGTGCCCATTCAGAAGTGTAGCAAATCTCAAAAAGCCTTATTTTTCTATTAGTCATGAACAATTAAAGCGCAAGAAGAACTTAACACTTGTCCATATTTTTCTTGTTCAGGATAGAGAAATATATTTGAAAATAACTGGTATAAAAGAAGATATTCAGGAATATGAAATATATTCATCATGCAGCATTTAAGAAATCTAATAATCCGATTCTGCCTGGAATTAATTTGAAAATTGGCTCTTCTTTTTTAAGTTGCAATTGCTTATTAACTTGCGGACTTGGAGAAGTTCTTTCAAGTTCAGGAACTTCATATTTTCCATATGAAGGGTTTCTTTCAAAAACTATTTCTCCAACACTGCCTCTTACAAGATAATATGGCCCTCCATGATATTCACTTATTAAACTAAAATCTGTTAAAGGCGGTGTCTTTAAACTTACTATGTTAGCAAGAAGTAAATGAGTATTTCCTATATTTACACTTATATGAAACTCTTGGGCGGAAAGAATTACAGCATCACTTTGTTTTGCAAAAACAACTCTTGGACGAGCTATTTTTTTCGCACATCCATTCTCTTTTTCCACCTGAAATGTGAGAAAAGCACAATTTCCACTAATAACTTGGTAAATTTCAGGAAAACCTATATGCCCGTGTCCCATTGTTCTCAAAAATTCGCGGCCAATTAATCCAGGAGGCAAAATTGTTGTATCCAATCTCAAATTATGTTCTTTAAGTAATTGCTGCATACCACTGTTTTCACAAATTCCTCTCTGTCCAGAATAAAAAGTTGCATTTGGTTCACCATATTTTAACAGGAAACTAAGAATGTCTTCTCCCTTATAACTCTGAGCTATCTCTAAGCTTCTCCATAAAACACCATTCATTAAAGTTTTACGCCAGGGCTCAAAAGATATACTATCTGGATATTTAATTGTACCCTGCCATTCGTTAAATTCAGCTGGAAGCCCTAGCCTTGAACTCAAATCTGTCATATTTTTCCTTAATATTCACTGTATTTAAGAATTTGTATTATTTATCATACATTTAATCTTGTCTTGTTTTCCTACCTATTTCAGAGAAAGTATTAATAGGAGACATTATGCTGCTCTTGCCTCCATTCCAGCAAATTGGAAATAATCATTAAATGCCTGTCTAAATCTTGGATCAATTGTGCAAGTAGCTCTTAGTCTTTCAAGATATTCTGGACTTTTATAAAAATCATGATATATCCTTTGTTGTAAAGCCTTAACTGTTCTATTTGTAAGCATCTTGTGATTATAGATTAGATTACTTCTGTCATGTTTTTCTAGGTTTGTGTTAAATTTGTATTCACCAGCCATTTTGTCGTAAAACCTACTTAAAGGTATTGGAGTAAATATTCCAACATTAAGCTGATGAATAGCTAGATGCTTTAATTTTCCAGCATCTTTTAGAATTGAGTGAGGATACTCCCACGGGAACCCTATGATATAATAAGCCAGGTTTAATATCCCTGCATCTAAAGATTTTTGCAAAACTCTTCCTGTTTGCTCATTTGTAGTGAGATCTCTTCCTACTCTTTTGTTCATTTTTCTTAGTGCATTATCATCTGTAGACTCAACACCCCAAGAAATTCTATAGCATCCAGCTTCTTTTAACGCTCGTAAAACATCATCTCTGCCATCAAGTGTTGCTATGTTGCTCATACAATACCAAGAAGCTCCTAATCTTCTGTCTGTCATCCTCTTGCATAATTCCAAGGTTTTTTCAGGGAATGCAGTAAAGTTTAAATCAATAAAGTAAAAGACATCTACTCCTCTTTCTTTTAATTCAAACATCTCATCTACTACTCTATCTGGGCTTCTAAAAATAACCTTATTGCCCCAAAATCCTTTATTGTCACAGAATTTGCATGAATTATAACAGCATCTGCTGTATTCCATAATCGCATAATGAGGATTTGAGGATAAAGGTGGAATTGAAATTCCTCTGTAAACTTGATTTAAAATAACAGGAAATCTTAAGGCATTTGGCAATGAATCAAGATTAAAATTTCTTTCTCTTGCTTCTGTAATAACATTTCCGAATGAGATACCTTTTACATCTCCAACTTGCTGCTTTTTATCTATTCTAGCAAGAAGCTCTCTAAATGTTAGCTCTCCCTCTTTCAAAACAAAAAAGTCAAATGGTTGTTCAGGATATCTTAGGTGTGTTGGATATCTATTTCCTGCAATTGTTAAAACATTCTGCCTTTTTTTAAGCTCTTCTGCAACTTTTTTCCCAAAAGGATACTGGCATGTGTACATTGAAAATGCAGCGATATCTGGTTTATATTCAGCAATTCTGTCTATAAATGCCTCATCACTGATAGGAACTATTCCGTTTTCATTTTCTTCTGCAGGAATGAATAACTCAACTTCATGCCCTTCTTGCTTTGCAATTGCAAGTATTTTTTCCAATCCATAGGGCTCGCTGACAGCATGCTGTATTGAAAAATCAGTTTTTAGCCTTTGAGGATAAATTCCAGCTATTTTCATTTTATTACTTCCAGCTCATAATTTATTTCAGAGTATATATTCCACAAAAAAATGTTGAGAAGCCTTTTGAATGGTAGAAATCTTATTATTTTTTTATGTAAGTTTTTTATGCTGCTTATGAAGTGATTTCTAAGATAAATTTTTCTTACCTTAAATCTTGCTTGGCTATAATGCGAAAATTTTACTCCAGCTTGAAAATAATCAAAACTATGTTCAGTAAAAAACCTTACATGAGTTGGATCTCTATATGCTCCCTCATATCTGAAGTAAGGGGCAGAAACATAAATTATCGCATGGGGTTTGCATATTCTATATAACTCTTCCATTAAAGGCAGAAAATTTACAATGTGTTCAAGTATGTGGGAGCATCTAATTTCAGAAACTGAATTCTCTTTGAAGGGCAAGGGGGTTTTTTCCAAATCTAATATCAAATCAACACTTGGCAGGGATATCTTATCTATGTTTATGCATCCTGTTAGTATATTCTCACCACAACCGAGATTTAATTTTAAATCAGTTTTAGGAATTATTTTTACTTGCCTAACATTTTTATTAATGGTCTCTGCTTTCATGACATAAAGGAAAGAAGGATTGCTAAAATTAGGCAATCTAATATCTTGTTGTTCAATTATTTGTGTTTCTGCTACAATCGCTTGAGTCATGTAAGATTAAGCGAGAAGGTATATTTATCACTTATCACTTGTGAATATATCTCCCCCTATTCAAAATATTGTATATAGTGACAAAGGATTTAAATATATAGCTATATTAAGATATGGGAAATATTAAGTAATATAAAAAATGAAAAGAAAGATAATAAAACAAGGGCATAACACCCTTACTCTTACATTACCTAGTGAGTGGGTTAAAAAATTAAACTTAAAAGCAGGTGATGAGGTTGATGTTTATGAAAGAGACTCAGGCTTGGTTGTTAATGGGCATGAAAAAGGCAAGGAAAAAAACGGTGAGATTGACATAGTCAATATTTCAATTCCTATTCTCTGGAGATATTTTCAGTCTCTTTACAGAGCAGGTTATGATGAGATTAAGGTTAAATTCAATTCAGAAAAAAAAGATTATGAAGATCCATATCATTATTACACCACACTATTTGATTATTCAAAACTTGGAGAAAAGATTCCCCCAAAGCCCGCACTGGCGGTAGTTCAGACCATAGTTGACAGGTTTATAGGTTTTGGAATAATAGAATCAGGGAAAGATTACTGCATAGTTAAGGAGATAGGAGAGACAAGTGTAAAGGGATTTGACAATTGTCTGAGGAGAATTTTTTTGGTAATGCAGCAGATGTTTGACAGAGTAATAGACGCGATGGAAAAAGACGAGATTGGAGATACTGCTATATGCAAGGAACTGCATACAATAGACTTAAATATTGACAGGTTTGTTGATTACTGCTGCAGGATTCTGAACAAGTTACCTGCCTCTTTCTCAGACAGCAAAAAAATGTTGTTATTCACTACATTATTTGATCTTGAGCTTGCAGGAGACGAGTTTAAGTACATAGGAAAGCATCTGGCTCTCTCAAAAAAATCTGTAAGAGATGTTTTATCACTGGCTGAGATGGTTAAAGAACATTTTGACATGTATTACCACCTTTTCTACAAATTCAATAGGGAAATGGTAATTAGGTTTGGTGAAAATGATTTCAGAATTTATAATGAACATTTTAAGATCAAAGACAGGCTAAAGGGTGAGAGCAGAAGCATAGGAAGACATTTTATGATGATGAGCAAGTTCATTTTTGTTCTTTCTGAGCTTAGGATAGAGATGGAATATTGAATATATACCCCCCTATTTGCAATATTTTGAATATTCACAAAAAATTTAAATATTCTAGTATATATATTTTATAATGAGAAGAAAGCTTATTAAACAAGGGCATAATACTTTAACAATAACTCTTCCAAGCAAATGGATTCAACAATTTAATCTGAAGCCTGGGAGTGAGATCAACCTTATTGAGAAAGATAATGGTTTATTTCTTACAACAGAAAAAAACGAGCAGTATAAAAAAGCAGAATTTGATATAACAAGAATGGACATTCCTACAATATGGAAATATTTTATGGCAGTTTACAGAGAAGGTTATGATGAGGTTCTTGTAAGGTTCAATGAAAATATTAAACTTGAAAATCCATACAAATTTTTTTGTCAGCATAAGCTAGATTTAAAATACGAAAGAAAATCTGAAAAAAAGAATATTCATGAAATACTACAAAGTTTTGTAAACAGGTTTATAGGTTTTGGAATAATAGAATCAGGGAAAGATTACTGCATAGTTAAGGAGATAGGAGAGACAAGTGTAAAGGAATTTGACAATTGTCTGAGGAGAATTTTTCTTATTCTTCAGCAAATGGCAGAAGAAACAGTTGAGGCAATAAAAACAAATAATTCCAAAATTCTCCCCCATATTCATGATGTTGACATTAACCTTGACAAGTTTCATGATTACTGCATCAGAATTCTAAATAAGGTCGGTAATAAAGAGCCAAGAAAGTCAGAACTTTTATCTTCCACTCTTTTCTTGCTTGAACTTTTAGGAGATGAATTCAAAAACATTTCGCATCATTTATTATATGACTTAAAAAAAACAAAATCTGATGGCCTCAAAAAAACAGCCCGCTTGATTAAAGAAGAGATAGATGCCCTCTATAGCTTGTTCTACAAGTTTGACATTGAAAAAATAAACCAAATCTCAAAAATTGACAAAGAAATATATTTTGGGGTTGGAGAAGTATTCAAAAAAGCAAATGACGAATATGAAAAAGAAGTTTTGCATCATTTAAGGTTGATCTCAAGGTACATAAATGCTCTCTATGAGTTAAAAATAGAAATGGAATTCTAATGCACTATCTTGACTATCTCTTATTATGTAAAATATATAGTATATTGCAAAAATAATTATATACTCCTGCTTTTTGTTAAGATTATGAGAAAAACAGATATTGCTACTATAGATTTCCTTAACAATATTCCTGAAGACGCAACTGACTTTTTTGTTGCAGGAGATTTGAGCGCCACAAATGTTTTGATAGGGGTTTATACTAACACAAGAAGGGGCATACAGCCAATAACAGAAGGAACATATAATGGGCAAAAAGTGCAGGATTTCAACACACAAGTACTGGCTGATTTAATTGCATATTCTGGTGTGCCTGTAGACAGAATTACAAGAAAAGTTTTCAGCCCCGCCGGACCAATAAGCCCAGATAAAAGAACATGTAAGGTAACAAATGCTCCTTTTTCTTTAGAGGCAGATGTGAAAACTGCTTTGATTAATGATTATGCTGCAATTGCATATGCTATTGCTCGTCTTGGAGCTCAGCTAAAGCATATTTTTCTTAAACATTCTGATGGCTCATTAGAAAAAGCCGTGGATAAAATGAAAATTGGAATTCATGGTGCAGGAACAGGTTTTGGAACATCGCGACTTGTAATGTTTGGAAAAAGCGGAGAAGAATTATACACTCCAATAGACTCAGAAGGAGGGCATAAATTCCTGGCTGTAGATGAATTTGATGAAGAAGAGGTTGCAATAAAAAAATGGCTTTATAAATTTACTGGCGGAAGAATTCCGCATGTTGAAGCTGTTTTGTCAGGAAGAGGAATACAAAATGTTTTTGATTATTTTATTTCGCATGAAATCATGACAGGAAAATGTGTGGGGATAAGAGAAATTCTTAGGGGATTAGCAGACAGCGAGGATGCTGCTGCCTATATAGCACAAAGAGCAAAACAAGATAAAGGTATATTTTGGGATGCGATGCGCTTTTTCTGGAAAATTTATGGAAGATGCCTGCATGAC
>Ga0194125_10008006_pt1 | contig 15034 bp, 13 predicted proteins | sample TA2KigC250mmetaG_FD_148626 | JGI IMG/M metagenome (GOLD analysis project Ga0194125, IMG submission 148626) | Freshwater microbial communities from Lake Tanganyika, Tanzania - TA2015034 Kigoma Deep Cast 250m | ecosystem: Environmental > Aquatic > Freshwater > Lake | place: Tanzania: Lake... | reverse complement strand
ATTCCACCGGACTGCATATAATTACTGAAAGATTCAAGTGAGGGGCTTTTTCCTGTTATTAAAATTAACTAAATACATGGCACAGACAGTTCCTTAATTAAAAAATAAAGAGCGGCAATTTAAAATATTAGCCGCTCTCTATTTTTTCGATAAAAATCAGCAAATTTACTTCAATAACTCAATTCCATTACATCATCGGGCCGCCGCCGTATCCTCCGCCGTATCCGCCGCCGGGTGGCATTTGTGGTGTTTTCTCTTTCTCAGGCTTTTCAGCCACGATTACCTCGGTTGTAAGAAGCAGCGCAGCTATTGATGCAGCATTCTGAAGGGCGCTTCTTGTAACTTTTGCAGGGTCAATTATACCTGCATCTATCATATCAACATATTTGCCACTTAATGCATCAAGACCTTCACCTTCTTTTAGAGTCTTAACTTTTTCTACAACAACAGAACCTTCATATCCTGCATTGGTTGCAATCTGCCTTAGTGGCTCTTCCAGTGCTTTAACAACTATGGCAGCGCCGGTCCTTATATCCCCGTCAAATTTCTTCAAATCTATTTTCGGGATAATATTGACAAGCACCACCCCGCCGCCTGAAACTATTCCTTCTTCCACTGCTGCTTTTGTAGCAGAAAGTGCATCCTCTATTCTGTGTTTCTTTTCCTTAAGCTCAACCTCAGTTGCTGCTCCAACTTTGATAACTGCAACTCCGCCTGAAAGCTTTGCAAGTCTTTCCTGTAGTTTTTCCTTGTCAAAATCTGAATCCGACTGCTCTATTTCAGTTTTTATCTGTTTGATTCTACCTTTAATGGCATCAATTGAACCTTTGCCCTCAACAACTGTTGTATTTTCCTTGTCAACTTTTACCTGTCTTGCCTGCCCGAGCATCTCAAGAGTTACATTTTCAAGTTTGATACCTATTTCTTCAGAAATCACTCTTCCGCCTGTAACAATTGCAATATCTTCAAGCATTGCTTTTCTTCTGTCACCAAAACCAGGAGCTTTTACTGCAACACTTGTAAATGTTCCACGGAGCTTATTTACAACTATTGTTGCAAGTGCTTCACCTTCAACATCCTCAGCAATTATAAGAAGGGGTTTCCCTGTCTGCATAATTTTTTCAAGAACAGGAATCAAATCATTTACAGCAGCCATTTTCTGGTTGGCTATCAGGATATAAGGCTCGTTTAAAATTGCCTCCATTCTCTCAGGGTCTGTAACCATGTAAGGTGAGAGATAACCCTTGTCAAACTGAAGACCCTCAACAAGTTCAATCTCGATTCCAAATTTGTTGGATTCTTCAACGGTTATAACACCGTCTTTTCCAACCTTCTCCATTGAATCAGCAATTGTCTGTCCGATCTGTGCATCGGCTGCTGAAATTGCTGCAACTTCAGCTATTTTCTTTTTGTCAGTAGCAATATCTTTTGAAGCCTTGCCTATTTCCTTTACTGCCACATCTACTGCTTCCTCAATTCCTTTTTTCAGAAGCAGCGGATTTGCGCCTGCAGCAACATTTCTCAAACCCTCCTTAACCATTGCCTGTGCTAGAAGAGTTGCTGTAGTTGTCCCGTCACCTGCAACATCATTTGTCTTTGTTGCAACTTCCTTGAGAAGCTGTACACCCGAGTTCTCAAAAGGATCTTCCACCTCAATCTCCCTTGCGATTGTTACTCCATCATTTGTGATGGTTGGAGAGCCATACTTCTTTTCAAGCACCACATTTCTTCCCTTTGGTCCGAGTGTAATTTTAACAGCATCAGCTATTATATTTACACCTCTTTCCAGGGCTCTCCTGGATGTTTCGTCATATTTTAGCTCTTTTGCCATACTTATCTAACCTCCTTAAAATTTAGTTTCTTAATCAGTTTTTTAAATTTTTGATTTAATCCGGTGTTTTGAACAATCCAGCTCTTCGACCCATTCACTTCTAAAATTTTATCCCTGGCTTTAGAATCTTCTATTTGTTTGACCCAATCACTCCTGACCAGATCATATTTTCATATTTACCCTGTCACTCCAGATTATTTTGTGACAATAGCCAGGACGTCACTTTCTCTGATTATCAGATGTTCAACACCGTCAATCTTTACTTCTGTGCCTGCATATTTTGAATAAAGCACAGTGTCACCTTTCTTTACCTCCATAGGGATTTTATTTCCCTTATCATCCCTTCCGCCTTCTCCCACAGAAATAACTTCTCCTTCCTGCGGTTTTTCCTTAGCAGAATCAGGCAGAACAATTCCGCTTTTTGTCTTTTCCTCGCTCTCTTTTGGCTTTACAAGCAATCTGTCGCCTAATGGTCTGTAACCCATACTATCTACCTCCTTTTTACTTAATGATTGTTTCTATCTTTTTTGATTGTCTCTCTTTTTTTGTTCTCTTATTATCCAGCAGTTTTTAATTATATAACCGTTTTTACCTGTAAGTTTTTTACTAATTCCTTGTGTCTCTTATTTATACATTTGCACAAAAATATTCTGGCACTCTAATATATAGACTGCCAAACACTGTGAAATAATATTATATGAAATTTAAAAAATCAAGTGTTTTGAGGAAAAAATTTTAAAAATTCTTTTTATCAGAAATTTATGCTAATTGAATTTCTATGGAAAAGAAATATTGAATTTAAATAAGAAAGCATCCCCATTTTCGTGATAAAAACAAAATTATTAGGTTAAGGATCATTATTGAAAAAACCGTTCGAAAGACGAGCGGGCATGGTTCCTACAGAGGAGGAGAGCGAGGAATGAGACCGGGCAAGATTTTCCTCGCTGGGGAAAATATTGGGTGTTTTTGAAATAATCATCCTTAACCATTAAAGTTTTATTTTAATTGTTATCACCAAAATGGGGATGCTACCGTTAAATAACAATAATATTTGAATAACACCTATTTGAACAACGCCCACATTTGTTAATTTTTATCAACTATGCAGCTAATAATATAATCAATATTTTCAATCACTTAAATATTGCTCTTAGAGTAAACATCGATATCTAGTTTTGAGAAATGCCCACCAAGATATTTATGATAACCAAGACAGGCAACCATGGCAGCATTATCCATGCAAAGCGGTATTGGAGGAATGAATAATTCAATTTCTTCCTCTCCAGTTCTCTGTTGAAAATATTCCCTCAGTCTGCTGTTTGCAGCAACGCCCCCGCTTACAAGAATCTTTTTACAATTAAATTTTTTTGCTGCAGCTATTGTTTTTTCCACAAGCACTTTAACTATTGACTCCTGAAAAGCTGCAACAAGATTTTTGATATTTTCCTTAGAGATAATTGAAGGCTGTCTTTTTACCCTGTAAATCAAAGCAGTTTTTAAGCCGCTAAAACTGAAGTTTAAGTCACCACTTTCAAGCATTGGCTTTGGCAACTCCATTTTTGTCGGGTCACCTTCCATTGAAAGCTTATCAATTATCGGTCCACCAGGATAGCCCAAATTTAAAAACCTTGCAATTTTATCAAATGCTTCACCTGCAGCATCATCAACAGTCTGGCCTAACCCAACTATATTCCAAGACTTATCAACCAAATATAAGCTTGAGTGACCTCCTGAAACAATCAGTCCAATAAAACCGCCACCCATTCCAGGATTGTCAAGCATATTGGAATATAAATGTGCTTCAAGATGATTTACAGCAATAATAGGAATTTTTTTTGCATAGCTTATTGCTTTTGCAGCACCCACCCCTACAAGAAGCGAACCTATAAGTCCCGGCCTGTTTGTTACGCTTACTGCATTGATGCTATCTATAGAAATTTCAGATCTCTTAAGAGCTTCATTTATTATTAAATCAATTATTTCTATGTGCCTTCTTGAGGCAAGTTCCGGTACAACTCCGCCATATTTTGCATGAATCTCATGCTGGGATGCAACAACACTGGAAAGCACTTTCGTGCCGTTACAAACAATGGCTGCACACGTGTCATCGCATGAAGTCTCTATTCCAAGAATACATATATTTTTTCTATCCTCTGTCATTTTACTGTCATTTCTGTTTTTTATATTATTTCTGCGATTTATTTTTTTCCATTGAGTTTTTTTATTGAATATCTTTTCAATCCAAAATATCTGAAAATTTTTAGAACAAATTAATTAATGCCTGAGGGATAATTTTACAACTTTTTTAATTTTATTAATTATAAGAGCAAGAATTGGCCCTCTTTATTACATTGTCATTTGATAAATAACAATTATTTTAAAATAGGGGCTTTAAATTTCTATTTATTCATAACAATATAACAGATGCTTCCAGCCAGAATTGATTTTATGAAATAAGTAATTTTCTGGGCTGTACACCTGACTCCTGTACCTATTATATGCAGTTAAATGTATTGTTATTGAGCAAGGTAGGAAATGTTCCCACCCAATTTATATATTGTCTGCAAGAGTCAAGTATATAGCCCTAATATTTTTTTATTTAAATAACCTGCTTTATTGCTTAATTTGCTGTCCCTGTTCCAGCTTAGCACGTGCTCTTTTTCTGTATCTTGCCCTCAAGCTCTGCCATATAATTATAAGGATGATTGCCACAATAACAAGAATTGGGCTGACTGCTATAAGGACCATTGTAAAACCTCTCAGAACAGTCAGTGCACCCCTTGCACCTCTCTTGATTGCACCAATAAATCCGCCATCAGAAGGCTCGGTAATTGGCTGTGGTTCTGAAAGAAATACATCAATTGTTGAAAAGGCAATAAGATTATCAAGATAGTTCTGTCTACCCTTTATAACTTCAATCTGACCTTCAATATTTGAAAGCTCCCTTTGAACTTCTATACTGTCCTTAACTGTTGCTGACTTCTCCATAAGCTCAAGGAGTCTTTTCTGCTGGGCTTCAAGATTTCTTAGCCTGCTCTCATTGTCAACATATTCCTGTGTTACGTCCTGGACATTTATGGAAACATTTATTACTGTTCCCATTTCTTTTAATTTATTCAACACTGCATCGAAATTGTTCTTATCGATTCTTATTGTGATAACTCCACTGGTCATTTTACCCTCTGAGTCAGAATAACTCTGGGAATTGCTGACATAACCATTATTCTGTTCTGCAAGCGATGCAACTTCAAAGAATTTTCTTTCAAATTCACCTTTTTTAACTTCAATCTGGATAGAGGCATTCTTTATAAGCTTTGTGCTTATGGCCTGAGCTGTTGCAATATCTGCGCTTCCTGCCTGGGTGTAAAGCTCTGAGCCTGATATATCTTCACCTTCAGCCGGAGCCTCTGCTATCGTTGTAACTGATGCGCCTTCCTCGACAGCCACTGCCATCTCAGCTTCTGAATATCCCTTGGCTGCCTCCCTTGAATCAAACTGCCCATCCATTTCCTCTATTCCCATCTCCTGTGCAACTCCAGACCTGAATGCTGCACAGCCGGAAATTATAAAAGACAGAAGCAGTAGGGCTGAGATAGCAGAAATTGACAGTTTTAAAATTTTACCTTTCATCGCTTACCTCTTTTCTTTGAAATTTATAACTAAAAAAATTATATAACTATTTATATTTATCGGAACTTATTTTAAAAAAATAAGGTATTTTACAAAAATATTAAAATTTTATTTAAAAAACCCATACATTATTAATCTAAAGCTAAGTTCATCCAGCAGTGGAATTTCCTCTGATTTTTCCTGTCCAGAGCTAAAATCATTAAAAAGAATGGTATGAGTTTTTGTAATATCCAGCTCACTGTTTAAAAGACTGATATCAATATTGCCATTAAAAGATGCTTTTTTATTTATATTTTCAAAATTGAAATTAAGCTTTCTCTCCTCATCAAAAAAATCAAACAGGGACTCCTTTGCTTCATCGACCCTATATATGATATTTATGCTGGCAAAAGCAATGGGAATATTAATACCTGCATTTTCAAGGCTGTAAGAACCTTCAAACAGCTTGTTTTCTGCCGGTAAAGTATCTGATGATTGATCTCTTGAAGCTTTTTTAGATTCAAGCACAAGTTCGGAAGCCATTTCTTCACCTGGAATATTTTCCTGCATGCCATTTTCAGATTCAAGCATAAAAGTATCTTCGGCAACTTCTAAAGACTTATCTATTACAGCAGCCTGGGCTGCTGACACAGCAGGAACCCCTGCCCGCTTCTGGTTTTTTAAAAACTCCACACCAAAATAAAGGCCGATAATAATTAAGACAACAGCTGCAAGACCTGATGCTACCCTGCCGATTAAGATGGGTAATTTTCCTCTTTTTGAAACAGTAACTTCCTCAAACCTGTCAATAATTATTTCATCACCAATCTCATACAGGCCGGCAGGAATATTTTTTCTTAAAAACTGCCCGTCTTTTGTCATTAAAATACAATATTTTCTATATATCTCTAAAATAATAGCTTTCATTTTAATCTAACAATTCCTAATGAATACCATTCTGATAAATTTCTGCTAATCTAGAATGCTGCTATCTAAAAAACTGAATTTTTTTATAATTGCAATTACAATAGATATTATATATATTCGCCCTCTTTCAATTTTTTTCCGATGTATTGGCGTTATCTTTCCCAATTCTTTAATGGGAAGTCTTTTAGTTCTGGTAAGATCCTCGAGTAATTTTTTATCATCAGCTATAATTCTTGCAACTCTTATATACTCTTTTCTCAAGCTTTCCTGTTTTGGGGAAATTTTTATAAGTTCCCGAAATCTTATTCCCCAGTCCCTGAGCACCTGGGAATATTCTATCAATTCAAGTTTTACCGCCTCGTTCTCAGAATCCAAAACGTGCTGCTGGATTGATTTTTTATCAAGCAGGCCAACACCTGACCCATTTGACTCTTCGCTGTTCTCTTCATCTATACTTAACAAAACTGCTGGATTCCTGGAATTTTTCCTGTAATAATCAATCAAACGGTTATTTATCACAAGCTTTGCAAAACTTAAGAACCTGCCTTTATTTTTATCGTAAGAATTTACTGCCTCATTAAAAGCCAGCAGCCCTATCGACAGCTCATCATCAACCCCGTATTCCAGATATCTACAGAGCTTTTTCTGAATAACACTTGCAATAAAAGGTTTAAATTGAGAAATAAGCCTGCTTATTTTCTCATTGTCATTTTTGGATTTGATTACTTTCTCTTCAAAAGAACCAGTCTCAAAAAACATTACCAGATTCCTGTTTTAATATATTCATCTATCGCCCTTGCTGCAACCTTACCTGCCCCCATGGCAAGTATTACAGTTGCAGAGCCTGTAACTATGTCCCCACCTGCAAAAACGCCCTTTTTACTTGTTTTACCGATGGGGTCAGCTATGATATTTCCTCTCTTATTAAGACTTATATCCGGAGATGTCTGGGTAAGTAAAGGGTTGGGCCCCTGGCCAATTGCCATTACTACAATTTCAGTAGCAATTTCAAATTCAGAGTCAGGTATAGGAACAGGTCTTCTCCTTCCAGATTCATCAGGTTCACCAAGCTTCATTTTAATACATCTTATTTTTTCTACCCAGCCATCCTTTCCGCAAATCTCAACAGGATTTGTAAGAAAGGTCATCTCAATTCCTTCTTCCTTTGCATGTTTGATTTCCTCAATTCTTCCAGGCATCTCCACTTCACTTCTCCTGTAAATCAAATAAACATTTTTGGCACCAAGTCTTTTAGCTGTCCTTGCAGAATCAAGGGCAACATTGCCTCCGCCAACAACCGACACAATCTCAGCTTTTTTTACCGGAGTATCCCACCCGGGAAAAAGATAGGCTTTCATCAAATTAACACGGGTAAGGTATTCATTTGCAGAATAGACACCATTTAAGTTTTCTCCTGGTATATTCATAAAATACGGCAGCCCGGCACCTGTACCTATAAATACGCTTTTGAAACCCTGTTCCATCAGTTCATCAACTGTAAAAGTTTTTCCAATCACTGAATTAACACTTATCTCCACACCAAGGCTCTTAATATACTCTACTTCCTTTTTTACTATTGATTTTGGCAATCTGAATTCAGGTATTCCATAGACAAGGACACCGCCAGGTTCATGAAGGGCTTCAAATACTGTAACCTTATATCCCATTTTTACAAGCTCACCAGCGCAGGTAAGCCCTGCGGGACCTGAGCCAATTACAGCAACTTTTAAATCATTATCTGAATTTTTTATTGTATTATTATTCTTACAACTATTATCTGGATTTCTTAAAGTGCTTTCATCCTCATAATTACTATTATGAATATCTTTATCACCAGATTGAAAGGAATCGACTTTATGTCTGACATCCTTACTTAAATCAGGTTTAAAATCATTGTCTTCAAAATCTGCAACAAATCTTTCAAGTTTACCTATTGCAACAGGATCAGCCTTAACTCCCAGGATACAGACTTTCTCACACTGATCCTCCTGGGGACAGACCCTTCCGCAAACAGCCGGAAGTGCATTTTTTTCTCTTATTTTTTCAAGTGCTTCACCAAATTTTTTTCCACGAACTAAAGATATAAAACCCTTTATATCAATTTCTACAGGACAGCCGCTGATGCATTTTGGTTTTTTACACATCAGGCAGCGCATGCTTTCCCTAACAGCATCATCCTCTAAAAGCCCGAGCTCCACTTCATTGAAATTTTTAACTCTTTCTGCAGCATGCTGCTCGGGCATCTTTATTCTTGGTATCTTAATTTTAGCTGGTTTTATATCCTTTTGATCCCTTTCTTCTACCATAACTTATAATTCCTCCAAAAAGATGAAAAATTAAAATTTTAAAAAATAAAGACTTAAATATTAGATTATTTTGAATGACTTAAAATTTTACATTCATGATCTTTTAAGTATTCTTTCATTGACTGCTTCTCCTCTTTCAGGTAGATATTTTGCCTGTGTATCAGAAGGTCAAAATTAACAAGATGACCATCAAAGTCAGGGCCATCCACACACGCAAACATAGTCTTTCCGCCAATTTCTACCCTGCAGGTTCCACACATTCCAGTACCATCAACCATAATTGAATTCAGGGATACAATTGTTTTTATACCATAAGGTCTTGTAACATCGCAAACAGCTTTCATCATTGGCACAGGCCCTATTGCAATAACACGGTCTATTTTTTCATCTGTATTATCCGCTAAATATTGAACAAGAAAACTGGAAACGAACCCCTTAAAACAGTAACTCCCATCATCTGTGCATATATAAAATTCTTGGCTTTGCTTTTTTACTTCTTCAACAAGTATCAAATTATTTTTGTTCTTTGCACCAATTATTGATATTACATGATTTCCTTCATTTTTTAATGCCTTAACAATTGGCAGTATCGGTGCTATACCCACACCACCACCTATTACAGCAACCCGTCCAAATTTTTCAATTTCAGATTCTTTTCCCAGCGGACCAACAATGTCTAAAATAAACTCACCCTGCTTAAGACTTGAAAGCAGGCAGGTGGTTTTCCCGCGAAGCAGGGAAATAATAGTAATAGTTCCTTTATCAGGATTACTATCAGCAATTGTTAATGGTATTCTTTCTCCCTGACTGTTTACCCTGATAATGACAAATTGACCTGCTTTAGCTCTGGCTGCTATTACAGGTGAGAAGATATCAAATCTTGTTATATCTTCAGTTAATACCTCTTTGTTTAATATCTCATGCAAATGCATTCACTCCCCCTCAAAATATCATATCAAATATTTAAAAATTGCTAATACTGCAAATACTAATAAACCATTGCTTAATAATTAATTAAAATTAAAAATATTAGAAAGAAACAAAATTTATTAAAAAATAAATTCTACCAAAATATTGGATGACTAAGCAACAGCCAATTATACAAACCAGGGGTAACTGTAAAATTTACCAATACTTTTTACTTTCTTAATTATCATAAATATATTTATTTATCGTCCTTATTATTGTTTGTTGTTACCATCCTCCGCTTGCGCCTCCGCCGCCTGAGGAGCCGCCGCCAAAACCGCCAAAACCTCCTCCTCCGCCTCCGGAGAATCCGCCGCTTCCGCCGCCGGCAAAAAAACCGCCTCCAGAGCTTTTAGTCTTTTTGGGTAAATTTATTACCCTCTGGTCATGAAAGCTGCAGTAGGTGCATGTTCTTTCTTCAAGCATTTTTCCTGTTGAAGTGTAAGTGGGTTCCTGAATTACTGTTCTTTTAATTTTAAGCTTAAATTTCCTGCACTTCGGGCATTTCCTTCTTAAGAGATTTCTAATCCCTGAAACCAGACCAGCAATTAAAAAAACTGGAATACAGCAAATAAAAAAAGAATTGCAGCTAAAATTATCAAGAAAATCTGTAAAAAAATTTCCCCGGGCTGTGGTCTCAACTGGCCCTTCTAATGTATCCTGCCCGTACTCTTTATATACTTCATTTGCAATTGCTGCTGTACCATCATAAATTCCAAGGCTGTAATTATTTTCCTTAAACCTTGGAACAATTATATCATTTATAATATCTCCTGCTTCAAGATCTGTTATTGCCCCCTCAAGCCCATAACCAACCTCTATCCTCAGTTTTCTATCCTGAATAGCTATTAATAACAATACTCCATTATCTTCTTTTGCTTTACCAATTCCCCACTTCTCAAAAAGTTCTACAGCAAATTCTTCTACTGTTATTCCCTGAAGGCTATCGATTACAGCAATTGCAATTTCTGCACCAGTATTTTGCTCAACTTCTATGCACATCTGTTCAATCTGATTTTTCGAGTCAGAATCAATTACTTCCACATAGTCATTAACAAAGGAAGTATAATCTGGATACTCCACATCTGAAAAAATCGCTTGTGGATTTACAAAGAATAAAATGCTGCTTATAAAAAAAAATAAAAAAGAGAAGTAAAACAATGTTTTTTTTATAGTAATGTTTAATCTAAAAAAGTGCATGCTTTATTTTTTGAGCTTACATTTTATTAATTTTTTTATTATTCAATCTCAAGGTCTATTGAGGGAGCAGTTTCAGCACCGGGTTCAGCTTCAAAGAATTCCTTTGCGGTAAAACCAAATAAACCTGCTACAAAGTTATTCGGAAACAGCCTTATGTATCTGTTATAGTCCTGAACTGCTTCATTATAGCGCATTCTTTCAACCGCAATTCTGTTTTCAGTTCCTTCAAGCTGGGTCATCAAATCTCTTACTACATCACTTGCTTTAAGTTCGGGAGTATCTTCTACAACCACTTTTATATCCCTGATTAAAGAGTTTACCTCACTGGTGGCAGATTCAAGCTGGCTTGGATTTTCTGCACTCTGTATACCTGCTCGTGCAGAAGCTATGGCTTCAAAAATATCTTTTTCAAGTTTCATATAAGCTTTTGCACTTTCGGCAAGGTTTGGAACAAGGTCAAGCCTTCTCTGGTAGACATTCTGGACCTGTGCCCATGCTTTTTCTACCTCTGTCTCCTTTGTTACCATGTTATTTCTTCCACCAAAAATCACAGATACTGCAATAATTATCAGTATTAGAATAACAACCACCGCTATCACTCCCGCTATACAGCCAATGGAGAACCTTCTTTTACCAGCAGGCGCTGGTACCGGTCCCTGCCCCTGGGGTTGAGACGATATTTTATTATTTACTACCAATTTTTTACCTCCTATTAAAAAATCAATTTTATTTATATATAAATATAAGACTTGGTCCTTAACTGACTAAAATTAAATCTTTGAAATTTTTATGAAGATATCCGCGCACTGAAGTGCGTAAAACTCTGCCCTTTAGAAATTATATTAATGTAATTTATTTATAAAATTGAGAATTTCTTTAATACCTGGCTAATTCCAATAATTAAATAATAAATATCATAATAATGTAGACTCATTTTAAGATTTTCTAAAATTAATTTTTTTTACACACTTTAACAACAGCAGGCCTTATTAGATTATCATTTAATCTATAACCCTTGCGCAGAACTTCAAGGATTGTTCCCTCTTCTTTGTCTTCTACATCTTCAGTTACTGCAGCCTCACAATCCTGGGGATTAAATTCTTCCCCCCTGGGATCTATTACTGTTACTCCTTCCTTTTTTAAAATATCAATCAACTGCTCAAAAATCATCACAACACCTTTATAAAATTCATCATCTCCACTTCTTAAGTCTTCCCCGATTGAAAGAGCATGTTCAAAACTATCAATTACGGGCAGTATTTTTTCTATCAAGTCTTTGTTTGCCCTGGCTATGGTATCAATCTGGTCTCTTACAACCCTTTTACGGTAATTGTCATAGTCAGCATGTACCCTTTTTAACCTATCTAAATACTCTTCTTCTATCTTTTTATAATGGGTAAGTTCCTTTCTTAAAAGCTGGATCTCTTCTCTGAGTTCTTTTATTTCATTTTCAACTTCACTATTATATCCATCAATTCTTTTCCCTAACTTTTTCTTTGCTTTAAAATACCCTTTTTCCTGCTCCATAGACATATCATCAAACCTGTCTTCACCATTTCCTGAATCTTTTTTACCATTTTTCTTATCTTCCATAAAAAAATAACCCTCTTTCTATTAAATAGAATGTAGATACCTGCACACTGGAGTGTGTAGCACTTAATAAATTTAAGCTCTGCTTTTCATATATCCATTCACCCACTCACTGAAGTGCGTAAAACTCTGCCCTTACAAGTTTTTAGAATTAAAAAACATGTTCAAATTAAACTTTAATATAATAATATAAAAAACGTTAATTTAATATATAAAAAAAATCATCTAAATAAAAGTCTTATCAAAAACTATTTTCCACCTGTTGTTTTCCTGCTCCAGATAAATATATTTCTTATAGCTGCTTATAGAGTCATTTAAATAATTTACATCAAACTCAATTACTACCTTGCTAACTCCATTTTCATAACCAAGATAAACTATGCTTTTAACCTCAATACTTTCAACATCCGAAAGTATATCAGAGAACTCCCTTAAAAATTTTTCCCTGCTGATATTGCGCCTATCCCTATCTAAAAGAAGGTTGCTGTAAATATATTCTGCATCATGGTTATTCATTGAATACATAAAATCAAGTGCAGTCTGCTCGGGTTCTGTCTTAAAAAAATATGCAATATCAAATTTATTATCATAATTTCTGCAGCCTGATAGAGAAATAAGGAGAAAAAAACAGGAAAGGATAATTGAAAATAAGGCACTGACGAAAAATGAAGATGGATATTTTCTTATTTTTTTACAATTTTTCTCCATGGTATTAAGTAGATTTTTTACTTCTTTTTCGCTGCTTTTCTTTTTCCTTTTTCCCCGTTTCTTTATTATCATATTACTCTTTTTCTCTATTGCCCTGTATCTCTATTGCCACATAATCTCATTTTTCCTGTTTCTCTATCTCTGTTTTTCTCTATTTACTCTGAAAATTTATTAAACCTCTCCCGACTAAAGTTGCAGCTTCTATTAGTTTTCCCCTAATTCGAGGCACACGAACTTTATCCGTACAGACTGCCCGTCACCATGCTTAAGTCTGATGATTTAAGAACGGACTGAATATTCAGCAATTTTAAATATTAAATGTCTTTTTTATATTCTCAAAATTCTTTAAATTTTGAGGTTTTATTTTTTCTGAAGATTTTCTGTCCACATTTAAGAATTCTATCAATTCATCAAGATCCTTTATATTACTCCACAAATTGCTGTCTAAAAAAGCACTAATAATGCCAAATATACTCCTTGCCGTGGCATCAAAATTATAGCCACCTTCAAGTACAAAACCTGCACTGCAGGAAAATTTTCTGCATAGATAAGCAATGATAACTGCAAACTTGTAAAAAGAGCTGTCAACCAGATTAATTTCAGATAGCGGATCTTCGATATGTGCATCAAAACCAGCACTGACAAGAATAAGTTCTGGACAAAATTTCTGGACTAGAGGTAGTATCAAATCTACAAAAGCCAGAATATAATCACATTCACCTGAAAAAGCAATCATAGGTATATTAAGATTAAATCCTTCACCCGGGCCACTTCCTGTTTCATTCCACCAACCAGTCCCGGGGTAGTGAGGAAATTGGTGAAGGGATGCATAAAATACACTCCCATTCTTATAAAAAGCATCCTGGGTACCATTTCCATGATGAACATCAAAATCAATAATTGCAACTTTTTTAATATTATATTTCTGCTGGGCATATAATGCTGAAATGGCAATGTTATTAAAAATACAGAATCCGCTTCCATGATTTCTAAATGCATGATGTCCCGGTGGTCTTACAAATGCAAAAAAGGAAGCTGCCTCAGATTCCTGAATTATATCTATTCCTTTAAGACAACCACCTGCAGCAAGCAAAGCACATTCATAAGTATCGCCAGACACAACAGTATCTGCATCCAGATTATAACTATTGTAAGTGTTTGAAATACTCTTTATTCTTTCAACATACTCTTTGGAATGAATTAAACAGATTTCTTCAACGTCAGCTTTTACTGGTTTTATAAGTATCAGCTTTTCTCTTTGATTAAAATTATTTAAAGCATTTTTTATATAAATTAGTCTCTCGGGATTTTCTGGATGATAAGAACCTGTATCGTGCTTTAAATAGAAGTCATCATATATTACATACATATACATAACTAACAAGGTAATTAGATAAGTAATTAAATTAATTTATCCTTTTAAAAATTCAATAACTGCCTCTGCGATTGATTTACTTATTCCCATCTGGTATTCAGTATTTAAAAGGTTTTCCCTATCTTTTAAGTTGGAAATGAAAGCTGGCTCTACAACAACTGCTGTCATTGTTGTCTCCCTCAATATCGAATAGCTTGCACCATGTACCCTGCAGTCAAGAAAATTTAAACTTGCTACCAGCCTGTCCTGGATTAAATTTGCTATAATTTTTCCAGTTTCCGAATATGATTTAACACCCTTAAAATAATAACAGCTGCTTCCATTGGCGCCAGCATCTGAAGAAAAACCCAGATTTAAACTTATCAAAATATCAGCATTGCTTTTATTTGCATATACTATTCTATCATGCAGAAAAAGACTTGAATTACCAAACTCGCTTACAGTTACTGCAGATTCTATTCCGGAAGAAAGTAATAAATCCCTGCAGAAGTTTGAAATGCTTTTGCATATGTAAATTTTGTC
>Ga0194125_10008005_pt1 | contig 15037 bp, 18 predicted proteins | sample TA2KigC250mmetaG_FD_148626 | JGI IMG/M metagenome (GOLD analysis project Ga0194125, IMG submission 148626) | Freshwater microbial communities from Lake Tanganyika, Tanzania - TA2015034 Kigoma Deep Cast 250m | ecosystem: Environmental > Aquatic > Freshwater > Lake | place: Tanzania: Lake... | reverse complement strand
CATCTATGAGCTGCTGCTTCTAAAAAAGATATGGGTAAACACTCAAATTCGCTTGTATTTACTAAAATCCAAGATTTATCTAAAATATCCGTTTTATTTTTTCCTACAACTAGGCCTGGTAACAATAAATTTTGGTAATTAGAATATTTGTCTCTATAATACTTATCTAATTTAATATTATGAGCTTGTCCCATGCCAATAAACTCGATTTCTGGGAATTCTTTGGATAATTCAAAAAATCTTTCAGGATTCTTCTCCCTATCAAATCTACCCAAAAAACATACTATGGGTTTTTCCGCTTTTTTTGGTGTCTGTAATGGAACTTTGATTGGGTTAGGTAAAAAAGATGGATCGTAATTTAATTTATACAACTCCCGTGTTTTTGGTATAATATATTTAGCTTGACAAAATATTTTATCTAACTTGAAAATGTTTTGATTTATCCATTTTTCAATAAATAGATTGAACAATCTACGACGAAATTTATAATATTTAATTGTCATTTTCCAATCAAAAACGTCTTTAGGATTCTGGCTTGTAGCAATATGAATGGATTTTGGTAAATTTTTTTGAGCAATTAAAGTACCCCAGCTCGGCTCTTCTGAATGATAAATGTCTGCGCTAATTTTTTTAAAAATATTTGATGTAAATGGATACTCATTTATTTTATGGCTATAAACAAAAACATTATTCACATATTCGACTGGTTTCTGGTTTTTACCTCTTGGAACTACAACTGAAACTTTTATCCCTCTTTTTACTAATTCAGTACATATTAACCTCGTTGCTTTACCAATTCCTCCATATTTTCCCCAATCAAAGAATTCTGTTGAAATGAAACATACATTTAAATCCATCTAAAAATATAAATATATTCGAGTATAAAAGCAGTATTATGAGACTTTTAATAGTCACCTCTTCTTTTCCTCGGTTTAAAGACGATTTTCATGGAAGATTCATTTATGATCAATGTAATTTTTTATCTAAAAATGGTATAACTGTTGAGGTTCTTTCACCAAGAAGTAGATCTTCTATTGAATATTCAGCACCTTTTCTTGTTGATTCTTTTAAATACTTTCCATTAAAAAAATTTGAATTACTTTCTGATACTACTATGAAAGGTGCACCATTTCAAAATATTCTCCAGCTCCCAACTTACCTAATTTCTGCATATTTTAAAATATGTGCTAAGAATGTTGACATTATTCATTCTCATATAGCTATCCCCTTAGGTTTCATAAGTTCATTATCCAAAAAAAGAATCCCTAAAGTAGTCACTTGCCATGGAAGTGATTGCACAACATCACTAAATAATCCACTATTTTCTCCCTTTCTATCTTATACTTTAAGTCATGCTGATGTTGTCTTAACAGTCTCTAATCATATTAATAGAGTGGCAACAATTTTTGGGGGAAAAAATGTTAAGACTCTACCCTTGGGAATTGATACTAATAATTTTAAGCCTTCAAATTTGAGAAATATGTTAAGAAAAAAAATTGGGATACCTGACAATGTTGTTACGATTGGTACTCTTAGTAGACTTGTACCACAAAAACGTGTTGAAGACTTTATTTGTGCTGCAGCCTTAGTCAATAAAGTGAACGATTTTTTATTTATTATTGGTGGCGATGGCCCGTGTTTATATTCGTTGAAAAAACTAGTCTTTAAATTTGGGTTAAAAAATGTTCTGTTTTTGGGAAAAATTAATGATCCCTCTAAATTTTATCAATTATTAGATGTTTTTGTCTTAACTTCAGTTAGTGAAGGATTATCTATTAGTTTACAAGAAGCTATGGCTTCAGGTTGTATACCTATAGCTAGCACCGGATGTGGATCAGAGGAACTTATTCGAGAAAATGTTAATGGTTATTTATTTCCTCCATATAATTACGAATATTTAGCTAATTTAATTATTAAAGCAGTTGAAAATAAAAGAATTGGAGAAAAATCGAGAGAAACAATAATCAAATATTTTAATATCGAGAAAAATGTTATAAATCAAATTGAAATTTACAAAGGACTTTTAACCTTTTAACTTTCAATTAATTTAATTTAAGTGGTTAAATGGATATCGCTGGGGTTGATGAAGCAGGAAGAGGTTGTTTAATTGGTCCCTTAGTTATTGCAGGTTTAACGATATCAGAACAAGACCAAAAAAAATTAATAGAGTTGGGAGTTAAAGACTCTAAAAAACTTTCACCGAAAAGAAGAGACTATTTAGCAATTGAGGTTGCTAGCCTCGCTAAAAATATTAAATATTTTCAACTTGAACCAAAATATATCGATATTGTAGTAACACGAAATAAAAAATTAAAAAAATTGAATTACCTTGAAGCAATGGGGATGGCAAAAATTATTCGAGAATTAGAACCTTCTGAAGCATATGTTGATGCTGCTGATGTTGATCCTGAAAGATATGCAAGACAGATCCTTGCAGTTCTTCCTAATAAAATAAAAATTGTATGCGAACATAAGGCAGATAGTAGATATGTAGTTGTGAGTGCAGCTTCAATACTAGCGAAAGTTAAAAGAGATTCAATTATTTCAGATCTAAAAAAAGTGTTTGGTGATTTTAATTCAGGTTATCCAAGTGATCCAAAAACTATAACATGGTTAAAGAATTGGTATAAAAAAAATGCAGTATTACCAGATCAAGTTAGATGTTCTTGGGTTCCTGTCAAAAAAATAGTCGAATCATTATAATTTTCTAGCTAAAATAAAGGCATGATCAATCTCATATGGATCCAATTTTATTACTTCCAGTATCTCTAAATTGGTTTTTTTAAGTATATCAATTTGTGATGAATATATTTCATCTGGTTCTTTAGAGACATCAATGCTTCGTGATTTTATAGCTAACATTAAATAACCCCTTTTTTTTAGGAACATATTACAATTTTTAATGGCTATCTCTGCTTGGTCTGGTTGGGCTACATCTACATAAACTATGTCAACAAGAGGAACCATCATTGAATAATTACTAGGGAGTCGAGCATCATTGAATATTGGGATAATGTTCTTCCTATATCTTGATACATTATCTATTAAATCTCGTATTGGTCGTGCACTAAAATCAACACCCCAGATGTAACCTTTTTCACCAATAACATCTGAAATATGACTACAGGTTGTGCCTGAAGCAACTCCCAAATATAATATCTTATTCCCTGGAATTATTGGAATTTCTTTTAACCCTCTGATAATTGCTGCTGCTAATTTGCTTCGTGTTGGGTTCCAGCTCCTAAATTCTTTGCCTTGCATTTCAAATAATTGCTCATTATAGACTCTTCTACCTGGAACTAGATTTAATGTCACCAACAATTCTTCTGTATTATGAATAATTTTGAATATTCCTGGTGAAATTTCTTTTATAGGATCCTTAATCAATAAAAGCTACTCCGGATGAGCTTTTGATGTTTCTATGCTTTGTTCTGTAACTCGTGCTTGATCTATAGCAATTTTTTGAAGCCAAGTCATAGGGAGTTGTAATTCTCCTACTCTTTTAGCAAAATGATGACAATTGGTATATGCAGGGGTTTTACAGACTCTTGAGAAGAAATCTTTTGTGACCTGGACATCGCAGTCAAATATGAATGGGCAATCTTTTCTACCAAATTTTTCTTGTAAAGCTTCAGATAATGTAGACAAAGTGTTATCCCTATATCTTAAATAAAATCGTTAGCTGCCACTATGTAAATCTTTAGAATATATTGGTCAAGTAGCATTTGTTTTATTTATTCTGACCATGTTGCTGATTCTTCTAATTCTTTCTTTAATTGTGCTGCAATATTATTTCCTGTAATTGCATCAGCTCTCGCAGCAAACGAAATTTTAGCAGCTAAATGTCTAGCTCTTATACCTCTAATTTTTTTGGGGGCACTATTTACGTATTGATGTTGAAAAATTAGACCGTGTTTTGGTGGTTTAGATTTTGTTTTAACAGCTCGATATAATGCTTTTTCAGCACCTAATATCTGGATACTGCTAGCAGGCATTAATGCTAATCTTCTAAGACTGCCTGCTTTTTCAATTAATTTTGCTGCGAGAATTGGTCCAGCTAATTCAGAGATATTTGGAGCAGTTGAAGTAGCCAAATTAGTAATATACAATGTTAAGTTTGTTCGAAATTCATGAAGTTGAAGCGTGTTTAATGCTAACTTCTTGATTTCGGTAATATCTGCTTCTTCCAGTGATGCCCCAATTGACCTTTTTTGCGCCTTAATTATTTGATTCTGTTCTTTTGTGTCAAAATGAAGTTTAGATAGAACGCTTTCAGTTATGTTTTCTTTATCACCAACTTCAATAATGAATTTTTCATATGATTCATGGTCTTTTATTATCCTGCTTAATTCAGGAAAATGTAAGCCATACCATTCTCTTACTCGTCCATCAAAACCATTTAAAATTGTCTCAATTTCTCCAAGCAATTGTATAGTTTGAGTTATTAATGACTCTTTACTTGAAAGAGTGTTCTGTATAGAAATTTTTGATATTTGTGTAGATATTTCATTATTAAAATCGAAAAATTCTTCGTCGTTGGTTATAAATTTATTTTCAGCAGCTAATCTTGGAATTTTTGTTTTTAAAGTTATTTCAGCATCACTTTCATCTACGATTACTATATTAATTTTATATTTACTCCGAAGTGTTTCAGCTAAGCGAGTATTTGTCATTATAAATGATTTATATCCATTTTTTAACAATAAATCAATAAGTCTTGTTACCTCTTTAGTAATTTCACCTTTAGAATGCTTTGTGATAGTTTCTGAAATGTAGTTTATATCTTTTGAAAATAATTCTTTTTCAATAAGTTCATAGTTATCATCTAAAGCAAAAATTCCAATCAATGTTTCTATTAAATGAATATTAACCGTTTTATTTCCCTCCATAGATTTATCCATTAGACAGTTGAGCTATGAAGGAGAGTTGACTAAGATAAGCTTAGCCGTTGACTTGGCAGGATTGAAGCTTCGATCTCCTATTATGAATGCTTCTGGGGTACTTGGCATATCTATTCCTCTTTTAAAAAGAGTCTACAATTCAGGTACAGGAGCTGTTATTACTAAGAGTATTGGACCATTGAGTAGACCTGGTCACCCAAATCCAACCATGGTTCATGTTGAAGGTGGAGTATTAAATTCAATGGGGTTACCTAATCCTGGAGTAGACTATTTTTCTATTGAAGTAAAAGAATTATCTGATGCGGGAGTACCTGTGATAGCTAGTTTTTTCGCGTCAACAATTGATGAATTTACTGATAGTAGTATAAAATTGGAGAGAGCTGGCGCTCGAGCTCTTGAACTTAACCTTAGTTGTCCAAATGTTAGTGGTGAATCAGGTATGTGTGCTACCGATCCTTATACAACTGAAAAAGTTACTGCTGCAGTAAAATCGGTTACAAAACTCCCATTATTCGTTAAACTTTCACCTAATGTTACTGATATTATTCCTATAGCAAAAGCTGCAGAGTTTGGGGGGGCTGATGCAATCACAGTTACAAATACTCTGAAGGGAATGGCGATCGACATCGATTTTAAAAAACCCATCTTATCAAACGTAACCGGTGGTTTATCTGGTCCTGCATTAAAACCTGTAGCTCTACGTTATGTTTGGGAAATTTATGAAGCAGTCAAAATTCCGATAATTGGGTGTGGTGGGATTAATAATTGGCGAGATGCTGTCGAATATTTGTTAGCTGGATCTACTGCACTTGAAGTTGGTACAGCAATAATGACTCATGGTTTTGAAATATTTAATGAAATTAATGAAGGAATTTCGCAATATATGGTTGAAAATAAATTTAATGATCTTAAGGAGATGATTGGGCTTGCACATAAATCCTGAATTCAATCGAGCAGTAAAAATCAAGGAAGTAATTAAAGAGACAGTCGACATCTCAACAATTATTCTTGATACTGAATTGAATGCAAAACCAGGACAATATCTAATGGTTTGGATTCCAGGAATAGATGAAATTCCGATGAGCCTATCTTCCTTAGATAATCCTGTTTCTATATCTGTTAGAGTTGTAGGTGATGCGACCAAAGCTTTGAGTCAGCTAAAATCTGGAGATAAAATAGGTATACGTGGACCTTTTGGTAATGGCTATACAATATTTAATTCAAGAGCTCTTTTAATAGGCGGAGGAACTGGTGTTGCATCATTGTTTCCTCTTGGTAAAAAAATGGTTGAAGCGAGTTTAAAACCATCATTTTTAATGGGAGCAAGAAGTGGAAATCAATTACTATTTCTTAAAAGACTTCAACAACTTTTTGGAAATAATCTATTTTTATCAACTGATGATGGTTCGGTCGGTTTTAAAGGGTATGCTTCTAACTATTTTGATATAATTTTACAGGAACATAAGTTTGATATTATATATGTTTGTGGTCCAGAATTGATGATGTCAAAAATTTTTCAGAGTGCTGAGTTAAAGAATATTCCAGTGCAAGCTAGCTTAGAACGATATTGTAAATGTGCAGTGGGATTATGTGGAAGCTGTGCAATTGGGCCTTATAGAGTGTGTCGAGATGGTCCTGTTTTTAATTCAGAAATGCTGAGAAATGTTTTAAATGAATTTGCTAAATTAAAGCTAGATCCTTCTGGTAAATTAATTCCTGTGGATCATTAATTTTACCATTATTTGAGAAAGGTTTATAGAGTGTCAAGCATCTTCTTTCGGGCGGTGATATTATTCCCACACATGGTTCACTAACAAAGGCAGGAAAGGTTAGAGCTCAGACCCCAAAAATCGAGCCAATGCCTCATACAAATAAAAATCCAAAGAAAAGAAATAGAACAAACTTCGTAAAAAGGGTCGTACACGCTCCACGTGAGACACGTTTTAGAAATCAAGACGATAGGTATTAACCTATAATTTTTTAAAGTGAACTCAGGCTTGGCCCTGAGAGATATTATTAATAAACTTCTTCAAGAACCTAATCCTACTCGGAAAGATGTTGATAGAATTAAAATTGAATATTCAAAATTATATCAGTTAAAGCAAATTCCACGTAACTCCGAAATAATTGAATTACTTAATGAAGACGAGGCTGAAAAATTAATTCCTATTTTGATAAGGAAAAAGATTCGCAGCTTAAGTGGTGTAAGTGTAGTTGCTGTTATGACTAAGCCTTCTGCCTGTCCTCATGGGAGATGTGCCTATTGTCCTGGTGGCCCCGATGCTAAAACCCCAACACCCCAAAGTTATACTGGATTTGAACCAGCAGCTATGCGAGGAGTACAAAACGACTTTGACCCCTTCAAACAGGTTAAAAGTAGAGTTAAACAACTTGAAATGATAGGACATAATGTTGATAAAATTGATTTAATTTTAATGGGTGGAACTTTCCCTGCTTCACCTCTTGAATATCAGGAATGTTTTGTTAAAGGATGTCTGGATGCGATTACCGGAATAGACTCAACATCTTTTTCTGAGGCAAAATTACATGCAGAGTATTCTCATAAAAGAAATGTTGGAATAACAGTTGAAACTAGGCCCGACTGTGTTAATAAAAAAGACGTAGATAACCTTCTTAATTTAGGCGTAACACGCGTTGAATTAGGTGTTCAGAATATTTATGATGAAATTTATGAATTGGTTGATCGCGGTCACACAGTTAAAAACGTGGTTGATGCTACCCAAATTTTGAAGGATTCTGCTTTAAAAATTTGTTATCACATGATGCCTGGGTTGCCTGGCTCAAACCCTGAAAAAGATTTAAAAGGTTTTCAGAAATTATTTGAAGATCCAAGTTTTAAGCCTGACATGTTAAAAATTTATCCAACTCTTGTTGTTAAGGGAACAAAATTGTATGATTGGTGGATTAACGGAAATTATTCACCTTTAACCACTGAACAAGCTGTTGAATTAATAGCTTCAATTAAAAAAATTGTTCCACCTTGGGTAAGAATTATGCGTGTACAAAGGGATATTCCCCTCCCTCGTATTGATGCTGGTGTAGATAAAAGTAATCTGAGACAATTGGCTGAAAACCGACTTGAAAGCCATGGAGGACGATGTAGGTGTATACGTTGTCGTGAAGTGGGTCATAAGAATGAGAAAGTTAATGTAGAAAATCTTAGGATTCTACATACTAATTACGATGCATCTGAGGGAATAGAGGAATTTATGAGTGTTGAAGATCCTACTACAGATTCTTTAATTGGGTTCATTAGATTAAGAATGCCTTCAACTAATCTAAAAAGACTTGAAATATCAAATGATACAGGATTAATTAGAGAGCTACATATTTATGGTGCAATGGTTCCGGTTGGAACAAAAAATGATGATGCTTGGCAACATAAAGGTTGGGGAGAAGCTCTATTAATTGAAGCTGAAAAAACTGCTAAAGAGAAATATGGTGCAAAAGAGATGATTGTAATGAGTGCTCTTGGTACAAAACAGTATTATAAAAGACTTGGCTACCAAAAAAAAGGTCCCTATATGGCTAAAATCTTGACTTAACTTTAAAACATCCTTAACGTATTAAAACTCGGTTATATTGTTTGTAGCTGTTTACACCTATAATATCCCTGCTGAGAAAGCTAAACAATTTATCAGCCTTGAAAAAAAGGCGATTAAAATTTATTTAGAAAAAGGATGCACCGCAGTCGAAATTTATAGAGGTATGAAAGATAATACCCATTGGTTAGAGATTAATCGCTTTCAAGATTTTGATCATTACAATGAAGTTCTTAAATTGATTAATGATGATCCACAAATGATACAATTATTTGAAGAATTTTTAAAATTAATATCTGATATTAATCCATCTGCTGAAAAAAAATTGTATTTTAGGATACTCTAAGGGCGTAGCCCTTAAGAGGTTGATTTACATACGAGAATCTGATTCTCGATGTCTGTCGAAGGTTTACCAGGATACAGAGGAAAACTCCTTGAAGTCTTAAAAACAGCTAAGGTTGAAATTGGTGACATCGTCCGAGTAAAAGTTGATTCTAATATTTATGAAGGGGCTGTTATGCCGAGAGTTGAATCAGCTGATGATTGGCATATAGTGTTAAAACAAAAAAGTGGCTACAATATTGGGATTGCATTTACTAATAATTTTGAAGTGTTAAAAATTGGAGAAGCGATAAAACCCGAATTTCGCGCACCTCCACTGCCTAAGAGTAATGATAATCTCCCAAAAGTGAATATTATCAGTACAGGCGGAACAATTGCTAGTAGAGTCGATTATATTACAGGTGGAGTCTATGCTGCGATGAGTAGTAAAGATCTTTTAAGTATAGTACCTGAATTGACAGAATTAGCTAAAATTGATGCTACTATTCTATACAGTGTATTTAGTGAAAATATTAATTCTGATCACTGGACGGGAATGGCAAATGACATCGCAAAAAAAATTGATGATGGAGCAAATGGAATTGTAATCACTCATGGAACAGACACCATGGGTTATAGTACCGCAGCTATAAGTTTCGCAGTACAAAACCTCCCAATACCAGTAATTTTTGTTGGTTCTCAAAGAAGCAGTGATAGACCAAGCGCTGATTCAGCAACTAATTTAGTAGCTGCAGTTAAAGCCGCTGCCTATGCTCCATTTACTGGAGTTTATTTATGCATGCATGAAGGAACAAGCGATGACAGTATCATATTCCATCCTGGAACAAAAGTTCGAAAATGTCATACTTCAGCTCGTTATGCTTTTCAGACAATTAATTCAGATCCTATTGCTAGACAAAAGAATGGAGAATTGGAGATAATTGCTGATAATTATCCGAAAAGGAGCTTTTTAAAGCCAGTAATAAAAAATAAATTTGAAAAAAAGGTAGCATTAATCAAATTTTATCCTGGATTTAATCCTTTGATAATTACTTCCTTAATTGAGGCAGGTTTCAAAGGAATTGTATTCGAGGGTACGGGCTTAGGTCATGTTAGTGAAGCCTGTTATGATGCAATTGAATCTGCTAAAAGACATGGGTTGTTACTTGGAATGACTAGCCAATGTCTCTGGGGGCGAGTGAATATGAATGTCTATAGTATGGGTCGAGAGCTCACTGATAGGGGTGTTATTCCCCTTGAAGATATGTTACCAGAGACCGCATATGTTAAAATGATGTGGTGTCTTGGCCAAACTAGTGATATAATACTGGCTCAACAACTTTTACTAAATAATTTTGTTGGTGAATTTAATACAAGATCATTATATAAAAGGAAGAATTAGCCATGGATTATAATAAAATAAGTCTAAAATGTGGCATTGAAATTCACCAAGAATTAGACACACAACATAAATTATTCTGTAATTGTCCACCTAAATTGAGTGATAGAAAACCCGAAATCATTTTTACACGTTATTTAAGACCAAGTCAAAGTGAGTTAGGTGAGATAGATCCTGCAGCTTTATTTGAATTTATGAAAGGAAAACAAATTCAATATGAAGCAGATTCTGAAACAAACTGTCTTGTAGAAATGGATGAAGAACCTCCTCATAATCTCAATATAGAGGCTTTGGATATCACTCTAAATTTCTCTTTAATGGTTAATAGTAAGCCAATTGATGAAATTTGGATAATGCGAAAAACTGTTGTTGATGGCAGTAATACTGGTGGTTTCCAACGAACCAGCGTAATTGCTTTTGGTGGATTTGTAGAGGTTTCTGGGAAGAAATATAATATTAATCAAATATGTCTTGAAGAGGATGCAGCTAGAAACATACATGAAGATGAAAAACAAGTAAATTATCGATTAGATCGTCTCGGAATTCCTTTAATGGAAATTACGACAGCGCCTGAAATGTTTACCCCAGAAGAGGTTCAAGTCGTTGCTCAACATATTGGTAGTATTCTAAGAGCAACAGGTCAAGTACGTAGAGGATTAGGGACAATTAGACAAGACCTCAATATCAGCACATTTGGTGGTCCAGTTGTCGAAATTAAAGGAGTTCAAGCGCTTGAATTAATTCCTACAATTGTAGATTATGAGGCAAAAAGACAAGCTACTCTTGTTGAGATAAAAAATATTTTAGAACAAAAAAAATTCTCATCTATTAATATTGACGGTGTTCAGCATAATGTAACTAAAATATTTGAACAAACTGAGTCTAAAATAATTAAAAGTGCTTTAAATAATAATGGTGTAGTATACGCTGTTAAGCTTCCTGGGTTTGCAGGTATAATTGGTAAGGAAGTGTGCCCTGGACGACGACTTGGTACTGAAATTAGTGATTATGCAAAATTTTATGGTGGAGTAAAAGGCCTCTTCCACACAGACGAATTACCTGGATACAATATAACTGTCGATGAAGTATCAAAATTAAAAGCACACGTTAATGCAAGCGAGTTAGATGCAGTTGTTATAGTGGCTGACAGACTTGAAAAAACTCAAAAAGCATTAGACACTGTTATTCTTAGAAGTAAAGAAGTATTTAATGGAGTATTACTTGAGACACGATCAGCAAATCCGGATGGAACTACTCGATTTACTCGTCCAAGGCCCGGTGCTGCAAGGATGTACCCAGAGACCGATGTTAAACCAATTATAATATTACCTGAAAAAATTTCACAATTAAAACAAAACCTTCCTGATATGCCTGAAGTTAAATTACTTAAATATCAAGAAAAATATCAATTAAATGAAAAATTAGCACGTCAAATTGTTGATTCTGATTACATTAATCTTTTTGGAGAACTTGTATCAACTTATCCTTCACTATCAACACTATTATCTGTTACATTAACTGAAGACCTCAAAAAACTTCAGCGTGACGGAATACCAATAGAAGAATTATCTGATGAAAATATTAAAGATGTTTTCAAATTCATATCAGAAGGTAAACTAGTGAAAGAATCAATTATCCCCATCTTAACCTGGCTTTCTCATAATCCCGAAAATAATGTAGATAATGCTTTGAAAAAATTAAATTTAGCATTAATAGATGAAATTGAACTCGATAAAATAATTGATTTAAAAATTGAATCTAATCTAGAGTTAATTAAAAAAATGGGTGAAAAAGCATTAGGCCCATTAATGGGGATGGTAATGAATGATTTACGTGGTAAAGTAAAGGCCTCTGATGTTCAGACAAAAATTTTATTAAAAATTAAAAAATATCTTAAATTTTAAACTTATTTCTTAATTCAAGATATCTAAAATCTAAAAGTTTGGATAGTATTATAAATAATGTGAATAATAATTATTATATTACATGATGTGATTCTATGAGTACTCAACCCTTCCATCTCAAGATTCGTATTGGGGAAATGGAGGTTGAATTAAGTGGCACAAAATCTGAAGTTTTGGATACTATAAATGAGCTCCCCACTATATTCAATAAAGTTAATGATGCATTTCATGGCGAAACCATCACCAAACCACGACAGAAAAAGCCAGTCGAATCTATTGAGCTAGAACATTTTCCACAAATTTCTAGAACAACACAATGTAGTGAAGCTGTTACCTCACTTCTTGCAGTTGAATGGGGTAAGACGCCTAGGACAATTTCAGAATTACGTGAAGCAATGGAGGCAAATGCAATATTTTTCCCAAAAACGACACTTTCAGGTGTACTTGTCTGGCTTGTTAAAAAAGGAATTATTAGACGTTACAAAGATAAAAAGAGAGGTTACCTTTATACGATGAATCTTCAGGAGAACCTGTAATGCCTACGATTAGTCTTTCTGTTAAGACTGAATATGGTGAAATCCGTGTTAGTGGTGAGTCACCTGAAGAATTATTGAAAGCCTTAGACTGGTTATCAAAAAATTTTATTGCCAATTTAAATGATAAGGTTGCTTTACTTGTAGAGAAACAGTCACAGGATAAATTAAAAGGAATAATAGAAGTTAGGCATAATCAACCAATAATTGTCTTTAGAGGTGAAATCAGTCACTATGAGTCAATAGGTTTACTTTTTTATTGCCTAAAAGATAATCAAGCAAGTAGCAAAGAAATTAAAGAGTATTTAAATGTAAGCGGTAAAAAAGTGATTGTTCCAGCTAGATTATATGAAATGGTTAAGAAGGGTAATATCTTTAAACCAAACACTCACGAAAATTACTATAAATTAACTACTCGGGGAGTAAAGTGGATTGAGGACGAGGTTCTTCCTCGATTAAAGGAGAAACTTGAGTCTTCAAATTAGGATTCCTTTTTTCATATTCATCGTATAAATCAATTATAGCTAATAATAAGTTAAGAACAATGAGTTTTAGGTCACAATTGTAACCTCCATCTCTAAAAGGATGACGTTGGATAAGATCTTTTTCTAGTAGTTTTGAGACTGCTCTTTCAGTTGCTTTGGGTGTGATGTTTAATTCTGTAGCTAATTCTTTTACACTCATAGTTTTACCTGTGTCTATTAAATATAATAAAATCAAAAACTGGCTTGGTGCTCTTTTAATTTTTAGTAAGTTTTCAGATAGATTTTTCTTTTTATAATTTTGTTTTTCTGACATATTATTTTTAATTTAATAATTTAAATTTTTAAATGATGTTTATGAATGAACAATAGAGAGTAAAGTGAAAGTGGAAATGTTAGTTTTTTAGATCTCTATAAATTTTTAAAATTAGGTCATAAGGTGAAATCATTGAGATATATCCATCAGGTTTAGAATCTACTAATCCTTGTTTTTTTAATTCAGCTAATCTAGCACGAACTGTTGAATTGTTTTCACCCAGTGCGAGTGCTATTTCTGAAGGTTTTAGTATACAACCTTTAAACGCTAGATGGCATAAGATTTTATAAGCTGAAGTTTTAGGATCAAGTGCTTCCAATTTATCTTGTATCATGAATTAAAATACTCCTTTAGAAGATTAACAAGAATTGGCCCTAATTTATATCGATAAATCCCTCTACCCACTCGGTCTACGAGTCCTTTATTATTTAAATTAAAAAGAGCAATATTGATTGCATTAACTGATAAATTTAATTTATCAGCAATTTCTTGGCTTGACATAGCTTCACCTGATTCAACAAGGCATAGTAGAACCTGTTGTTGACTTTCTGCTCTTTTAAGACTTTCAAGTTCATCAGAGCTCGTCAAAATATCAACCTCACTTAGTTGTAGTATAAAGATATGAGATGAATTCCGTAAAAGGAATGTTAGACTTATAATTTCCATCTTCTAATTGCTTAACGTAGCCTTTTTCTAATAAATTCCTTAAACTTGGCCTAACCGTTCCTGATGGCATGCCTGTTTCATCCGAAATTACACTGGGTGAACTAGGTCCTCTAAATGAGAGAAAAACCATCACTTTAAACTGACTAGTCCCCGGTGAAAGATCATTAATTATTCTATCCATTAATTCTACCATAATTTTCACCTATTTCTTCTCCAATGCTTCGATCCTATTCATTAAATGAAGAATTATTCCAGAATAATTTGGCTCGTAATTGCCTCTGCTACTACGTTGTAAAAGTTTATCTTCAGTAAGTTTAGCAAAAGCAGCTTTAACTGAGTTATAATTTGCATCAAGCTTTTTTGTCATTTCTGAAGGTCCAAGAGAATTATCTTTCAAAAATGTTCTTAAAATCATGTCTCTTAATGAGTATTCATCAACCATTTTAAATAAAAATGAGGATAACTTCTTATTAACATTACTTTTGGTTCATCAAGGTTATTAGCGAGCAATAAAAATTATTTTGAGCAAATAAATTTCTTAGTATATATATAAAATGGCATTATAACCAAATAATGCTCAATAAAATAGATCAATTTAAATATGTAGGAAAAAAAGTGTTGTATAGATAATAGTTTTAGAGGCTGTAATAAATATGCTGCAAGAGGGGGGAAAGTATCAACTTCAGGATTACGAAAAGATGAAGTTATTGTCAGATAATATTCAGTTATCAGTTAGAGACTTAATCTTAACAGAAATTTCAGAAAGTTTTTTAATTAATCAACCAAAAATTGTTGATTTATCTTTTAAGATTCGTGAAGATATGTGTTTTTTTCCTATGAGTAAACATGACTCTTTCAAAGTTGTTGCTGGAGTTGATGCTGGTAGTCAAATTTTACCTTTAGCAGCTCAGAGTTATGGAATTATTAGTGCTTTATGTTATCAGTTGCCAAG
>Ga0194125_10008001_pt1 | contig 15039 bp, 10 predicted proteins | sample TA2KigC250mmetaG_FD_148626 | JGI IMG/M metagenome (GOLD analysis project Ga0194125, IMG submission 148626) | Freshwater microbial communities from Lake Tanganyika, Tanzania - TA2015034 Kigoma Deep Cast 250m | ecosystem: Environmental > Aquatic > Freshwater > Lake | place: Tanzania: Lake... | reverse complement strand
CCGATGAAAACTGGATTTATTTTATCACTTTCAGATAATCTTTTTTTCAATACTTTTATTTTACCCTAAATGAAACGACTTACGCAAGAAAGTGTCGGAAATTAAAATGAAAAATAAATAGTCGTTCTTCAAACTATCAAACGACTGAAGTCGTTACTACAATAACTCAAAACTATCATAATATATTTAACAATGCAGTAGAATACAAATCAAAAGGAGTGTTGAAACATGTATAAACAATTGCAAACTATACAAAACACAACAAATATTATGCCGCATAATTTACTCTGGTGGAATTTTCGGAAACTGTTGTTTTTAGCTGTCGTTATACTTCCTGCTGTTCTCTTTTGTCTGGCCACATCTGCCCAAGGCGAGCCAATGGTCTTTTCGCGCATTGCTGAAGGTGGATTTTGGAAAGATAACGGCGAGTATGACCCGTATAACACCCGCGTCCATTCGATGGCGTGGTTTAACGGGAAACTCTATGTCGGAACATCCCGATGTATTTTGAACCTTAAATATTTCGGTCCACGCAAGGCCGCTTTTGAGCCTTACCCGGTGGAACTTGATACCAATGGTGATGGTAAGATTGACCCGCGCGATATATGCTGGAATGATGCCCCCCCTATTGGTAACGGCAACGGCGAGTTCGATGAAGGGGAAGGATTGGATACCCGCGCTCAGATCTGGCGTTATACGCCAGAAACGGGAAAATGGGAAATGGTCTACAGGTCGCCGTGGATAAATACTCCCAATGGTAAAATGGGCCGTGAGTATGGATATCGTAGTATGGCCGTACTTACTGAACCAGATGGAACGAAAGCATTATATATAGGTAGTGCTATTCCTACCGGTGATGGCGCTGTCATTCTACGTACACTGACTGGCGATTCTCAGGATGATTTTGAAATTATCTCGGCATGGGATGACTTCGAAGGGTTGACAATTGGTAACCTCATCGGCATACGAAGTATTGTCGAATTCAAAGGAAAATTTTACACCACCCCTATTGGTTACAACAAGATTGGGATAGTTTATGAGTCAGTTCATGAGAATGGTGGCCCTCCGACTTCCTGGCGGCCTGTCTCTTTGCAGGGATTTAAGGCGGAGGAGGCGAGTTATAACAAAGATCTATACGAAATGTGTGTTTATAATGGCTTCCTCTATGTAGGCACCCTCAATCCCAACGGCTACCAGATATGGAAAAGTGATTGCGCAACACTTGACACCGAAACTGTAGGACTGTATAGGTGGAAGAAGGTAATAACTGACGGTGCCTACCGGGGGGAGTTGAATGAGAGTGTCCTCTGTATGTGTGTTTTTCAAGGAACGGACGGGGTAGAGCGCCTCTATGTGGGGGGAGCTATTGAAGGCGGCGGGTATGACCCAGTTGAGGATATTGGGCCTGGAACGGCGGAATTGATTCGTATCAACCCCGACGATACCTTTGACCTTATCTGCGGTTTGAACCCCGAAGAAGTGCGCATAAACCCCGAAACTGGAGAACCGATATTGCCGATTAGCGGGATGGGACCTGGATTTAACAACGCATTCACCGGTTACTTCTGGTGGATGGCGAAACACGATGGCTGGCTCTATGTCGGAACATTTGATAGCAGTGTCTTCCTGCGCTATATACCACCAGAAGAACTAAAAGATCCGACTTTTCGGGATGCGCTTATGAAAGACCCTGAACTCGCTGAAGAAATTATTGGGCTAACCGGTGGTTTTGATTTTTTTAGAACTAACGACGGCGTGAAATGGCTTCCAGTTACGATTAGCGGTTTTGGAAGTCCCCTCAATGCCGGTATCCGAAGATTAGTATCTACACCAATTGGCCTTGTTGTCGGAGTTGTTAATGAATTTAGTGATGCGCCTGTGCCAGAAGGCGGTGCACAAGTTTGGGTGGGTAACCCTGGCGAAATAGCTCTTCCCACTGACTTGTTAGTCAATTGCGAAGCGGAACGCATCAAATTAAAGTGGATGCCTTCGAAAGGCGCCATAAGGTATTTTGTCTTTAAGTACATACAAGATGTTGGCCATGAACTTGTCGACGTGACGGAAGACAATTTTATCGTAGATACAAAGGTTGACCCAGGTGTCTACTATACATATTGTGTCCTTGCCGATACTGGCGCTGGCATATCGGATCTTCCGCCTGAAGAGTATGCTGAACCCGCTCATGCAGAAGACATGTTTATGTTTACGCTGGGTAAAATAACTTTCGACCGCGCAACACGCCAGTTTGTGCAGCGAGTAGCTGTCACTAACTATAAGGCACAACTCGGATCAGTGCCAATTGTGCTGGAGGGGTTGACACCAAAAGTGACGCTTGCTAACCAGGCGGGTATAGACGAAAGCGGTAGCCCATTCATCTATTCACCGCCTATACCGGCAAATGGAAAACCGGTCTGGTTCACGTTAAAATTTAATAACCCGACATTTGCGCCAATTAATTATGTTCCGTTCGTCGTGTACCGTTCTAAATGATACGACTTTTTCAGTTAAACATAAAAACCAGTAAAATGACTGTAGCCGAAGTCGCCAGACTTCGGGAAAACCCGACTTTTGGCAAATTCGGCTACAGTCATAATTTATTTTACAGCGCACTACGCATCAAGTTAAGAGCGAATATAAAGCCCGAGGCTGAAGCCATCGGGCTAAGAGAACAAAGCCTTACAGGTTATAAGGCAGCCCCGCCGCCCTCCCTGTTGACGGGGAGGGTTGGGGTGGGGGAATTTGCTCTCTTAGCATGTGGATTTATCCCAGTGCTTAGGAGAACTACAATGGAAAAAATTTTTGCGATAACTATTCTGATTTGTTTGATGATAATAGCAAGCGTCGCTTATGGTAAAACTATTTATGTAGATGATGATAACACCAGTGGCCCATGGGATGGAACACCTGAACACCCGTACCAGTATATACAAAATGGAATAAATGCCGCTGTTGATGGCGATATTGTTCAAGTTGCTGATGGTATATATACAGACAAAGGCCCAGAGACAAATACCTACTTGCACACCGATGGAAAGGCTATTACTATAACATCTGAAAATGGCCCGGAAAATTGCATCATTGACTGCAAGAATGCAAACCCTGACAGAAAAAAAGCATTTAGCCTCAGGAATACTGGAGAAGATTATGACACCGTAATTAGCGGTTTCACCATGACAGGGGGCAGCAAAGCCAACGGTGGCGCAATTTCTTGCCAGGGTGCTTCGCCAACGATAACCAACAATAAAATCATTAATAATTCAGCGACGACACAAGCCGGCGGCGCGATTATTTGCATAGACTTTGCCAGTCCGACTATAACCGACAATTTTATCGCCGGGAATTCGGCCGCCGGGAGTGGCGGCGCGATTGCTTGTACGAATGGTAGTAATCCAACCATAGAAAACAACACTATCACTGGTAATTCGGCTGCCGTACACGGCGGCGCGATTACTTGTGACCACTCTTCTCCAGAGATAATCAACAATATTATCACCGATAATAAAGCAATAGGTAACGGCGGCGCAATTCTTTGTTTCTACAACTATGCCATGGTAATAATCAATAATGTCATTATAGACGCTGGTACACCTGCAATAATAGCCAACAATATCATCACTGAAAATTCGGCGGAAGGTTACGGTGGTGCGATTGTCAGCGACCATGCCAATCCGACTATAACCAATAATATTATCGCCGGAAATTCAGCTCTGAGTAACGGTGGTGCAATCGTTTGCTCTTATTATGCTGGTGCTGATTCAACAATTACTTATAATACTATAACAGACAATTCGGCAGTGGATTACGGTGGTGGGCTCGTTTGTTATCAAGGAGTCTCTCCGACAGTTCTCAATACTATCTTTTGGAGCAATACGGCTGTTGAGGGGAGTGCGATTTACCTCAGTTCAGCTACGATTAACATTGATTATTCCGATGTTCAGGGTGGAGAGGCAGGTATTGGCGGAAGTGGTACAATTAATTGGGGGGAAAATAATATTGATTTAGAACCACGATTAGATATGAATTACCACTTAACCGATTATAGTCCTTGTATCGGCGCAGGGACGAACACACCCGTCACTGATAAGGATATTGATGGAGAGACCAGACCTTCACCAAATGGTCCTAATCCAGATATAGGAGCAGATGAAAATCCCAATAGAGATACACCGCTTCCGCGAGGTGATGTCAGCGGCAATGGAAGTGTTACTGCTTACGATGCTTCCCTTGTGCTTAGGCATGTAGTTGGTCTAATTAACCTTGCAGAAGCTCCGTTCCCAAATGGAGCAGCCGATGTTGGTGCCGATGTTACCGGTAATAAAGTTATCAGCGCTCTTGACGCGGCTTTAATCCTTCAATACACTGTTGGCCTTATAACAAAGTTCCCTGCAGAAAATGGCACAGGCGCGCCAACTTTGAACGCCCAATCCCCCCTACCCCCCTTTGAAAAAGGGGGGAAAGAGGGGATTGAATTTGAAAAAGGGGGGAAAGGGGGGATTGAACTTCTCTCTGATGCCATTAGTACACTTGAAAAAATTTCTCTTGACAGGGAACAGGCGGAGGTGGTAAAACAATTAAAGTATTTTCTTGTTGGTAATATACCACCAATTCATACAATCTTACTTCAAAACTATCCTAACCCGTTTAACCCTGAGACGTGGCTACCATACAACCTGGCACAAGATGCGCGCGTTACAATCCGCATCTATAACGCTAAAGGGCAGCTTATCCGAGCCCTACACTTAGGAAAGAAGCAAGCGGGAAGATATATAACCAGGGAAAAAGCTGCTTATTGGGACGGGCGGGATAATCTTGGCCAGAGGGTAGCAAGCGGCGTGTATTTCTATACGTTGCAAACAGAAAATTATACGGAGACGCGAAGGATGGTCATTTTGAAGTGAACCTTGAAAAGGTTTCAACCCTTTTCAAGGTTCTTGGGTGATTGAAAATGTCTCAACAAAGAATCCGAACGACCATTGATATTCCTCTTCCATTGCTAAAAAAAGCAGATGAAGCTGTTGGGCAAAAAATTGCTGAGAACCGTAACAATTTGATTTTAAGAGCCTTAGAAGACTGTTTGGCACGATGGGAACAACAAAAGATTGATGAACATATTGCCCAGATGGCGCTTGACCCGGAGTATCAAAATATTCAACGCAAAATGGTAGAAGAGTACGAGTTGGCTGGCTGGGAAGCTCTGCAAATAGGAGAGAAGCAATGAAGCGCGGTGATGTCTAACCTTCTAAGTTGGATTGAAGCGAGCCGCATCCGATAAAACTTGTTCGATTTTTAAAAAGCCCGAGGCTGAAGCCGTCGGGCTTAGAGAACTAAGCCTTGCAGGCTATAATGCAGCCCCTAAGGGGCTTTGTTCTCTAAGCACCGGGATTTATCCCAGTGCTTAGGAGGTGGTTTTTTCCTTTTGGGTTAAAATAATTAGGAAAATTTTTCAAAATTTTTCTTGACAAAAAAGAATTGTAATGCTACAATATTTACTGTTAGTTATCTCTTTTAAATTTCGCATTGGGTTTTGGCTTCTCTTTTAAATTAGCGAAGCGAACATGGTTTTCATGTTTATCAAAACCCTTACGAATTAAATGAGTCGCTAACAGTGAGTTATACGAAAACATCAAAAGATGGGCTTTTGATGTAGATTCGAACGAACAATAAATTTATAAGGAGGTAAGAAATGTACGTAAAGTTTTTCCGATGGTTTGCAGCAATGTTCTTGCTGCTTGGTATTACACTAATGGCCAGCGCACAAGGTACCTGGGAAGTTATAGCGATACCTGGTGTTACCGCTAACCTTTCTGATGTCACCTTTGTCAGTCCCACCGAAGGTTGGATTGTTGGCGCAACTGGCACCATCCTTCACACAACCGATGCAGGCGCTACCTGGACGGCTCAGACGAGTGGAATAACCACTAACCTTACGCGCGTCACTTTTGTAAATGCCTTAGAAGGTTGGGCTGTAGGCGCAAGTGGTGTTATTCTTCACACAGCAGATGGCGGAACTACCTGGGCAGCTCAGACGAGCGGCGTAACCACTCAACTTAATGGTGTCGCTTTTGTAAGCGCCCTAGAAGGTTGGGTTGCAGGCGCAAGTGGCGTCATCCTTCACACAACCGATGGCGGCCTTACCTGGCCAGCTCAGACGAGTGGAATAACTACTACTCTTACGCGCGTCGTTTTTGTCAGTGCGACAGAAGGTTGGACCGTAGGTCAAGGTGGTGTCATCCTTCACACAATCGATGGCGGCCTTACCTGGCCAGCTCAGACGAGCGGAACAACTAATGTCCTTAATGGCGTAGTTTTTGTGAGTCCTGAAGAGGGTTGGGTTGTAGGTGGGGCTGGCACTATCCGTAACACAACCGATGGCGGCGATACTCCCTGGACAGGTCAGACGAGTGGGATAGCCACCTTTCTTTCGGGCATTGCATCGGCCACATCTCCAAGCGGTCTTGAACTTTGGGCTGTAGGTCAAAGTGGTGTCATCCTTCACACAACAGACGACGGTGCTACCTGGACAGCTCAGACGAGCGGGACACCCCAAAACCTTGCTGGAGTCTACTATGCAGCGGGTGGAATCCATCTCTGGGCAGTGGGGGCTGTGGGGACATTGGTAAGATACACTGATACCGCTCTGCCTGTAGTCCTTTCAGCCTTTAATGCAACTGTCTCCGGTGATAGAGTGTTACTGCGCTGGAAAACAGAAAGCGAGGTAAACAACCTTGGCTTCAAAGTTTACCGCAGTACACAGCTTGATGGCGACTATGTCAAGGTTACGCCCGCGCTTATCAAAGGCGCTGGCACGGAACCAACACCGCACGAATACTCTTTCACGGATGAAGGTGTTGTCGTAGGTAATACCTATTACTATTACATCGAGGATGTGGACTTCTCTGGTAAAACCAATAGGTCTCATATAATCGAAGTAACAGTAGGTAAGCAAACGATAACTCGTATTATCCCCATAAAATCTTCGTTGTTCCAGAACTACCCCAACCCCTTTAACCCAGAAACATGGATCCCATTTCAATTAGCTCGGGATGCCTCAGTCGCAGTCCGTATCTATAATCTCAAAGGACAGCTTATTCGTACTTTGGCGTTAGGGCAGACAACAGCGGGAACTTATCTGACCAAAGACAAAGCAATCTACTGGGATGGACGCGATGATTCTGGTGAGAAGGTAGCTTCGGGTATGTACTTCTATACCCTACAAGCTGGTGAGTTTAAGGCAACGAAACGGATGATAATTGTTGAGTAATGAAAGGTAATTTAACTTTTACTGCTGTTTTCGGAATTTGTATCCCGAAAACAGCATTTTATTTATATGGCTCATATAGAAAACTGGGTGAATTACTATAACTGAGTTTATAACAGCATTTCACCTAATTTTCTATATGAGCCGATTTTTTTATTTATCCGTGAGGACGGGTTTTGTAGTTTCATATGAGCCGATTTCAAAATCCCCCCCTTTGGAAAAGGAGGCAAGTTCTCCCTCCTATGTGTATCAACTTCTTCCCACATCTCATTTGCCTCTTTGCTCATTTGCCTCTTTGCACATTTTAAGAGATACACTATCAACCCAAGGAGATTTTACGTAGAACCTTATGCTTGAACCGGATAAATACTGGGCGTATTTTGATGAAGCCTGGAAAAAGGTAATCGAGCGCTTCTTCCCCCAGCTTTTGCAATTCTTCGTGCCGAAGCTCTTTTTTGATGTGGATTTCTCCCAGCCAATCACCTTTCTGGATAAGGAGATGGAGCAACTCGCGAGAAAGAGCGTAAAAGGGGCGAAGTTTGTTGACAAACTTGCCAAAGTCTACCTCAAAAATGGACAGGAGCAATGGATTCTGGTTCACATAGAGGTTCAAGGGGAGAAAGACGAGGAGTTCTCACTCAGAATGTTCCGCTATTTCTATCGTATCTTCGACCGGCATGGCAGGCGAGTTGTGAGCATGGCAATATTGACTGGTTCAGAGAAAATCGTAGCAGAAGGAAAATATGAGGTTGAAGCGTATGGTAGTGGCGTCGCCTTTAGGTATCTCGTGTTCCGGCTGATGGATTATGAGAGAGAGACACTGGAGAAAGACCCAAATCCAATAGCGATAGTTGTTTTGGCGTCTCAAAAAAGGGAACGCGCCAGGCAAAAAGGGGAGCGCTTCAATGCTAAACGGTATCTTCTGAGGAAGCTATATGAAAGAGGATATAGCAGGGATGAAATCGTAGGCTTGTTCGAGTTTATCGATTGGGTCTTGCAATTGAACGATGAAGAAGAAAGGATACTATGGGAAGAAGTCAAAGAGTTAGAGGAGGTGAAAGGTATGCCATATATCACAAGCGCCGAAAGAATCGGAATGAAACAAGGATTACAACAAGGATTACAACAAGGATTACAACAAGGATTACAACAGGGTTTGTTGGAGGATGGTCGAGAAATGGTCTTAGAAGCGTTGTCTGAGAGGTTTGTGGAAATCCCACATGAGATTTCCAATGCTGTCAATCAAATAGAAGATAGAAATGTGCTGAAGTTCCTTCTGCGCCGTGCAATTCGATGTGCGTCGCTTTCAGAGTTCAAACAATCGCTAAACGGACGGCGTTAACCTGAAATCATCTTTGTGTGCCTTGTGCTCGTCCAGATGATAATGAGTCTCACTATCGTCGTGGATGAGTCCAACGCACACGTCATCAAGAAACGCAGGTGTCATAACCGTTATCCGCTCTAAAATGGGGCGGGATAGAAACCGTCTCATACAAATTTTTCGATTTCGTATCCCGGCGACTTAAGTGCTCTTGCAAAAGCCTTTAGACTGTTTCGCCAGGCTCCTTAGGGTTGACACCAGCTTAAAAAATTATGGCATGTTTCAAAATTCGCCCAAAATTACTTTACCTTTTTTTGGCTAACCGATTCAACCTGATTATTTATCCGTTATACGACTTTTTCAGTTAGCGTCTAATCCTTTGTTAACCGCAGAGTTCGCGGAGGAGGCGCGGAGAACGCAGAGGCTTTTCTCTTACTCTTTTTCTCCACGTGCTCTGAGTTCAGCAGTTTAGAAGCTAAACCGCCGCCCTCTCTGTGTTCTCGGCGGTTGAATCTGCTCTTAAAGACGCACTATCTTCTGATAACTGAAAAACTCGTGTCCGTTAGCCAAAATCCGCGTAGCTAAAAAGTGTAAACATATTTTTGAAACATGCCGACCCGTCCTCATTTTCTTAAATTCTTGGTTTTACCCGTTAAGTTGATACGCACTTTGGAAATTACCGATTTACCCAATTACCAAATTACCTTAACGGACGAGTTTTTCAGTTAGTATTACGACCTTTTTAGTTAGCTACGTTTTGCAGTGGTTCGAGATTCTTCGCTACGCTCAGATACCGCACTGAGCTTGTCGAAGTGATGACATTTTACTGTCATTCTAAGTCCTGAATGTAGTGAAGGAACAGAAGAATCTCTTAGTAGGCACGTTTTACTTCATATCCCTTATAAGTGAAAAACTACCTAAAGGTCAAATTCACAAACACCAATCGCGCGTGGTATAGATTACAAGGAGATTTAGATGAAAGCGAATTTAATTGCAATTTTGAGTATTGGTCTCTGGTTGTTATTTTCATCCTTTAGCCAGGCAGATTTAGAGATTCTTTCTAACACTCTAAGGTCAGGTGATTATCAGGATGTTTATATAGTCGAAGAACAAAATCTTGCTTACTTTGTCAATGGACGTGGATTGGAGATATATGATCTTAATAATCCTGTTTCGCCTACTCTTATCGGTGAAAAAGATACTTCCGGGTTCGCTTGTGGAGTTTTTGTCAGTGGAAATTATGCGTATGTGGCTGATTATTGGGATGGATTAGCTATTATTGATGTTACTAACCCTGAAAATCCCGGAGACCCGATATATGTTCCAGGATATTTTGATACAATTTCTGCGCCGGCGGAAGATGTATTTGTCAGCGGAGGTTATGCGTATGTGGCTAATGGCTGGGATGGATTGGTTATTGTTGACGTTACTGATTCTGAAAATCCCAGATTCGTGAAATCTATTGCAACTGATGGTGGTTATGCTTTGGGTGTGTTCGTCCACGAGGGGCCTAATAATACACTTTATGCTTATATAGCTAATGATTGGTATGATAAGCCGGCTGGATTAGCTATCGTTAATGTTACTGACCCTGAAAATCCCCAATTAACAGCATTTGTTGAGACTGATGGGTTGGCAGAAGATGTATTTATTTACGGAGTTTATGCGTATGTGGCTGTTGGTAAAAAAGGGTTAAATAAAGGGGAATTAGTAACTATTGATGTTACTAATCCTGAAGCGCCTGGAACACCAACATCTATTTCTACCCCTGGGTATGCTTCTGGAGTTTATGTCAGGGAAAATATTAGAAGAGAAATTATTAAATATGTGGCTTGTGGTGAGACTGGACTGGCCATTGTCAAACCAGACCCACCAATAAACGTAGTTTATACTAAGGGATACGCGGAAGATGTGTTTGTCAGCGGGGGTTATGCGTATGTGGCTAATGGTGGAGGAGGAATAGCTGTTGTTAAGCTTGTTGATTCTACTTTGGAATTGTTAATTGATGAGCCCGGTTATGCCATGGGTGTTTCTGTTCGTGATGGTTATGCATATATAGCGGATTATGATGGCGGATTAGCTATTGTTGATGTTACTGACCCCGCTAATCCTGGCGGCGCGCCTCGAATCCAGACCTCTGGGACCGCAGAGGGAGTGTTTGTCAATGGTGATTATGCTTATGTCGCTGATGGTGACGGTGGTTTAGCAATTATTAATCTTTCCACTCATAATGTGGAACAAATCCCTACCGACGGATATGCCCTGGGTGTCCATGTCAATGGCGATTATGCTTATGTTGCTGCCCGCGAAGGCGGGCTGGCAATCGTTAATCTTTCCACTCATAGTGTGGAACAAATCCCTACCAGTGGGTCTGCTTATGGCGTAGATGTCAATGGCGATTATGCTTATGTTGCTGACTTTGATGGTGGACTGGCAATCGTTAATCTGTCCACTCATAACGTGGAAAAAATCCCAACAGACGGATATGCTTTTGGAGTGGATGTCAATGGCGATTATGCTTATGTTGCTGATGATGGAGGCGGGTTGGCGATTGTTAATCTTTCCACTCATAGTGTGGAACAAATCGATACCAACGGAGATGCTTCTGGCGTCTATATCGTCGGAAATTATGCCTATGTCGCTAATTATGACAGAGGTTTAGCGGTTATTGATATTTCTAATCCTGCTTATCCAATAGTAGATGCGATTGATACTTCCGGCTGGGCTTATGGTGTATTTGCCGAACCGGCTACGCCAAACGCGCTGGTATATGTTGCTGACCAATACAGTTTGACCATCATAAAGCATAGGACTTGTGTTCCCCCTCTCGGCGATGTCAGTCGCAACTGCGTCGTCAGCGCGTATGACGCCTCCCTCATATTGCAATATGTCGTTGGTAGTATTTCTTTAGATGATGAGCAAAAAGGGTTAGCTGACGTCAGTGGCAATGGCACAATCAGCGCTTATGACGCCGCATTGGTTCTCCAGTACACCGTCGGTCTTATAACCGACTTTCCGGCCGCGCCAGCATCGAATTCTAAAGATGAGCAAAAACTGCTCGCTTCCGCGATTTCCGATTTAGAGCGCGTTCCGCTATCACAAGAACAAAAACGGGTGTTAGAACAGTTAAAACATCTCTCTCAGTCATTGCTCACACGCACAGCGCTCTTCCAAAACTATCCGAATCCATTCAACCCGGAGACCTGGATTCCGTATCAGTTAGAAAGGGACTCTAATGTAACCATCCGGATTATGGATATACAGGGAAGGCTGGTTCGACAACTCAACCTGGGTAGCAATCCTGCTGGCGCCTATGTTAGTCACGAGCGCGCCGCTTACTGGGATGGGAGGAATACTCTTGGTGAGAAAGTTTCCAGCGGCATTTATTTCTACACTTTACAGGTAGAATATTCCACACCGACTATCAACACCGGGCTGAACGAAGCTGGAAAATTTACCGCCACCAGGAAGATGGTTATTATGAAATGAGAGGCTGAAGCCATCGGACTTAGGAAACAAAGCCCTGTAGGCTAGTGTTTGACGGATGTAGCCGAACGTACCCGAAGTCGCGGAGACTTCGGCTACGAGTTCGGGCTTGCCATAGGCCCGAATTTCCCGCGTTGCGGGATTTCGTTGTGCTCAACTGGCGACTTCGGCTACCGCTTTTTTTATATTCACATGCCGAGTATTGAGGAAAACTTCTGTATAATTGGGTGCGGTGATATTATCATGCCTCCTGCGAGGTCTTTGCCAGTAGCTTTTTTTCTTGAAACACTCGGTCAGCTAACCACTGTCCTATTAGTGTCTGATAAGGCATTCCTTTTACTGTGGCAATCTCTTTTATCTCAGAAATGAGATAAGGATAAATCCGCAAAGATACATGCTTTTTTACAGGACGCTTAATCTTAACGTCCTTTACTTCCTCAAACTCATCCCAGTAGTCAGCCATATCGTGTGTTTCTACAAACTCGGCAAATTCTTCATCGGTTTTGAATTCAGGTAATTTAGCCATTATAATCGCCTCCTATACGATTGGCGTTCTTTTTCGGTCATATTCCGCGCTGATATTACATGCGCAACTCCGCCTTCCTTCAAAGAAAATACAACTAATACCGATTTAGGCTTGTAACTTCCCATTATGGTGAGAGAATTGGTGATTGGTGATTGGTGATTGGTGATTAGTAACCAATCACCAGTAACCAGTTACCAGTTCTTCCAAAACCCTTAGATGGGAAAAAGCAAACCTAAACCAGTATAAGAGATAACGTCCTGCAAAGGTACGTCCGTAAGCTATGTATCGTTTCTCATAGCTTCTATGAATAAGAGGGGAAACTTCATCATTAAAGAATACTTCTTTAACCTCAATTCTCTTAATATGGTGCTTCCTTTCTAATTTCCTTTCAATGCTTGTCGGAATGTAAACACGATTAATCTGCACAGCATTTCCCCCTATAAAATTATCCTTATTATTATATCATAAGTGGTTACAAATGTCAACACTTATCTTTCTTATCCACCGCTTCTCACTTCAAATCTTCACTATTTATTCGTTAAGTTGATGCGTATGGGGAGGGTGAAAAAGTGCGTTCGTCATTATATTCACCTGCCGAGATTCGATGATATAGCAAAATTCATGCCAATATTTTCCCCCCAAAATGGGTGTCGGAAAACTTGACATTTTTTGATGGTCGTGCGAAGCCTTATAGTTACTGGGCTAAAGGCTAATTTTTTGCGCAAATCCCCAAAATGGTGTCGGAAAACTTGACACTTTTTGACAATCTTGCGAAGCCTTATGGCCACTGGACTGAAAGCTATTTTTTGCGTAAAAAAATTAATTTGGTGTCGGAAAACTTGACACTTTTAGCTTAATTTGAGAGACTTTAAGAGGAAAACTATAGAGATTAGGCAGTCTCCAATTAAATTTTTCAATCACGGAAATATAGGTTCCATCTACTCTAATTCGTCTTCAGAATTTTTATGAAAGCTAAAATTTCAAACTTGGCATGATTTTTGCTTATATAATTCTATTGTAACTTTTAGATTTTTCGGCAGCAATCGCCGAATTTTGTACCAACATTATCTTGACAATGTTAGATTTCCCAGTAGCCCAAGATTCTATCGTAGCCGGAGTCGCCAGACTTCGGCTACTTAGAAAGTTAGGCTACAATTGGTTCGGTTTTCTAATTTAACATTGTCAAATTATAAAGGAGAGTTTTACGATGAAGTTAGTAATGAAAGCTACAAAAAATTTAGGTGCTAAGCTTTTAGCGTTAGCACTACTGAGTTTGCTGTTCATCGCGCCCGCGGTGGCTTTAGCAGAGACAATGAATGACTATGTCACTGACTACGGGCTCACTGAGTTTTATGCGCAGACCGCCTGGCCCACCGTACACCGGGACTCTCGCAACTCCGATTTTTCTCCCTTCGTAGCGCCGGTGTTGACGCAGGAGAAATGGACCGCATTGGATAACGCCGCGGTTATTGCGTCGGTAACGATAGGTCCCGAAGGTAACCTTTATGTCACAACCGGTACAAGTACTGGCGACAATCTGCACGCTTTTGCTAGCGATGGTACTCCACTCTGGAGTAGTAACTTACACTCATCGGTAGTGGGAAGTTCAGCGATTGTGGATAAAGATGGAGATGTTTATCTAAGTACTTTCGACCAACTCTGTGCTTTTCACTCAAATGGCGCGGAGAAATGGCGTAGTCCAATCTCGGCCAATTTTGTCACGGCAATCTTCACGGTGACTGGCTATGTCGGGGGAGTTACGATTGATGGTAAGGTGTTACTCTTCAATCGCGATAATGGCGCATTGGTGAGTCAATATTCTTTTCCGCCGCCGATTTCACCGGTGCCACCTCCGCCACTTCCCCCGGGGCTATGGGAGCAAGGACTAATGGACCCGGATATCATTCTGCCTGTATTCGCTGGCTTTTTCGGCACGGGTGTTCCGGTTGCCAATACACCGTCGGTCAATCCACTCAACAACCGGATTTACATTACGGCAGCCGGTCCCCTGGTGGGTACTCCCCCGCAACGGCGTGGGTACCTCCACGGGATAGACGTGACTCCCGAAGGGAATCTTAACCTTGCTTTTAGCACATTGATGGGACCCGGCAGCGGTACAAGCCCTGCGATCTCACCCGATGGCTCGCGCGTCTACGCTTCAGACGGTGGTGGGAATCTGTACGGCTTCAATGCCTCCACTGGTATAACGGAATGGATTTTGTGGAACACTGGCCCAAATTTTGGTTCGCCATCTATTGGTCCAGATGGGACAATCTACTGTCTGGGTAGTAGTAAGTTCCTATCTTCCGCACCCATAAGTGGTAAATTTAGTGGATGTTTCAGAAAACAGTCCCCCGAACCTTCGGGTGCCAGGGGGTTGTTACACTTTATAAGGGAGTCATGAAGCCAGGAATTTTTTTATTCAATCTTGGTCTCCTTGCTTCCTCA
>Ga0194125_10007996_pt1 | contig 15047 bp, 10 predicted proteins | sample TA2KigC250mmetaG_FD_148626 | JGI IMG/M metagenome (GOLD analysis project Ga0194125, IMG submission 148626) | Freshwater microbial communities from Lake Tanganyika, Tanzania - TA2015034 Kigoma Deep Cast 250m | ecosystem: Environmental > Aquatic > Freshwater > Lake | place: Tanzania: Lake... | reverse complement strand
GTCGCTCGGCGGCGGCCTGGCGCGCGGCGGGCAGGCCGGCCAGGGCCTTCGCCGCGTCGGCCTCGAGGGCCGTGCCCTTGAGGGCGGCGCGGAGGGCTTCCAGGGCCTTCTGCGCGGCATCGAAGTCGGCGGCCTCGCCCGTGAGGTCGGCCCGCCGCACGAGGTCGAGCGCGGCATCCAGCTCGGCCTTCCGCTCGTCCTCCTTCGGAGTGCCACCCTTCCTGGGGGCCGCCGCAGTCGAGGTGGCGACCCGGGTCCCGGTCGTGGGCTGCGGTGGGAGTTGGGCCTTGCCCTTGTCGGGGGACTTCTCGCCGTCGGGCTGCTTGTTCTCCTCGGGCGGCGGCTTGGGCTTGGTGGAGCGGATGGCGCGCATGATGTGGATGCCGGCGAAGATGCAGGCGGCGATGGTGATGGCGCCGATGAGGAGGAGCACGCGCCCGCGGGAGGGCACGGGGGCCGGGGGCGCGAGGGGCGACACTTCGGCCGTGGACTTCGGCTCGGGGGCCGGCTCCCGCGTCGCGTGGGGGGCCAGTTCCTCCCAGGGCGGGCTGACGATGTGGGTGGTGGGCGCCGTGGTGGCGTCGGCGGCCTGGACCTCGATGGTGCTGTGGCCGATTTGGACCTGGTCGCCCGGCTTGATGGGGCTGTGCTGGACGCGGTGGCCGTTGAGGAACGTGCCGTTCTTGCTCCCGACGTCCGCGAGGACGAAGCCTTCGGGCCCGAGGCGGATTTCGGCGTGGCGGTTCGAGATGCCGGTGTCGAAAAGCGCGATGTCGTTGTCGCGCCGCCGGCGCCCGATGCTCGTCACCCGCTCAGTCACCAGGTGAATCTGGCCCTTGTTCGGGCCGGCGGTGAAGACGAGGCGCAGGCTGGGCTTGGCTCCCTCAGGCTGCGCCGCGGGCATGGCCTGCGGCGCGCCGCCTGCGGGCGCCGCCTCCGTGGTCAGGGCCTCCACGACGATCTTCGTCGTGCCAATCAGGATCACGTCGCCCACCTTGATGGCCTTCTCCCGGACCGCCTCGCCGTTCAAGCGCGTGCCGTTCCGGCTCGCCAGATCCGACACCTTGAACGAGCCGTCGGCGAGTTGCTCGATGGCGCAATGCTTGCGCGAGCCTGCCTCGTCGTGGATTTGCAGGGCGTTCTCGTGGCCCCGGCCGATCGTCACCACACGGTCCGACGACTCGACCACACGGCTCTCCGCCCCTGCGGTCACGACCAGCCGAACCACCAGCAGCCTCCTCGCCCCTCCTCAGCGTCCGAACCCCCCGCCTAGATTATAGCACAGACCCGCCAGGATGCAACGGTTGGAGCCGGGTTGCGTTCCGCGCCCTCTGCCGCTACAATGTTCCCCGCTGCCGACGCGACCGATCCTTCCAAGCCGAGGCGATTGGGTGCCGATGGATGAGCCAGCCAGCCCCCCCGTTCCCCCCGAGCGGACGGCCTGTCCGTTCTGCTGCGAAGCGATTCGCCCCACCGCGCGCAAGTGCCCCCACTGCCAGGAGTACCTGGACCCCGAGCTGGCGGCGCAGGCCAGGCCAGGCCCCCGGACCTCTCCCCTCGCCATCGTCTCCTTCGTCCTCGCGCTGGTCAGCCCCTTGTTCATGTGCATGTCGGCCCCGGCCGCGGTGGTCATCGGCATTGCGGCGCTGCGCGACCGCACGGCGAAGGCCGGGCGGGGCATGGCCGTCACGGGCATCATCCTTGGCGCGCTCTACACCCTCGTGCTCCTTCTCATCGTCGCAATCTTCCTGCTGGCTTTCGCCGCGCTCTCCCTGCCGCCCCCCTCCACCGGCTCGGCGGCCGAGCCGCTCTTCTGACCCCAAGTGAAGGGCAGTTGATGTGGACACGCCGAAGAAAGCGCCGGTCACAACTTGGGCGTTGTTGCTGGCCCTGGGGCCGTCACTCATCTGGTGTGGCGAGTACATTGGCTCGGGCGAGGTGATCATCGCCACCCGCACCGGCTCGCTACTCGGGCCCACCGTGCTCTGGGCCATCGTGGTCGGCATCTTCTTGAAATACTGGATCGGCATGTGCGGCGCGCGGTACACGGTGGTGACGGGGGAGGGGATGGTGGACTGCTTCAGCCGCGTGCCGGGGCCGCGCAACTGGCTGGTGTGGGTGGTGCTCATCGGCCAGGTGACGTCGGGCATTTGCGCGGTGGGCGCGCTGGCCGTGGCGGCGGCCACGTTCCTCGGCAGCCTGGTGCCGCTGGGCGCGCACTCGACGGCCATCTGGGGCACGGTGGTCACGTGCTTCTCCTTCACCGTTGCGTGGAGCGGGCGTTTCAGGATTCTCAAGAGCCTGATGGGCCTGATGGTGCTCGCCATCGTCGTCGGCGCGCTCTACATCGCGGCCCACGCCCTGCCCTCCTTCCGCGACTTGCTCGTGTCGGCCTTCGGGTTCGGCGTGCCAGAGGTGCCGGCGTGGGTGCGCCAGGGCGACCCCACGGTGGGCACGGCCTGGGGTGAGATGCTGCCGCTCATCGGCTGGTCGGCCGGGGGCTTCGCCAGCCAGGTGTGGTACACCTACTGGGTGATGGGCGCTGGATACGGGATGACGCGCGAGCGCTCGTGGGGCATGCGGGCCGACGAGGCACGCCTGGCCCGCCTGACCGCCGACGAGGCGCGCGACGTGCGCTCCTGGTGCCGCGTGGTGGCGTGGGACGCCACGTTCGCCTTCGCCGTCGGCGTGACTGTGACGGCGGCGTTCTTCCTGGCGGGAGCTGGCATCTTGAGGCCGCAGCAGCTCGTGCCCAAGGCCGCAGAGGTGGCCACCGAGCTGTCGCGGGTCTTCTCCACCAGGTGGGGGCAGCTTGGGGCCGTGCTGTTCCTCGTGGCGGGAGCCGCGGCGATGGTGAGCACGCAGCTCGGGCAGCTCGCGGGCTGGCCCCGCCTTCTGGCCGATTGCGTGCGCAACCTCTCGCCCCGCTTCGCCCGCGTCCAGCCGACCAAGCAGTTCCGCCTCTTCCTCTGCCTCTTCCTGGTCACGAACCTCGCGATCTGCGCCCTCTTCGGCACGAATCCCCTGTTCCTCATCAAGCTGGGCGCCGTGTGCGACGGCCTGTTGCTGGTGCCGCTCCAGGCACTGGCGGTGGGGTATGGGCTGTTCTTCGCGCAGAGGCGGCTGCTCTCGGCGGAGGCGGCGGCCCTCCTGCGCCCCCGCTGGTATCACGCAGCCATCCTGCTCGCCGCCTTCCTTGCCTTCGGCTACTTCTGCGTGTTCCAGGTGCCCCAGGTGCTTCGCCAGATGCTGGGGGGATAGGGTGCAGTAACGGATTTGTGCGGCTGGGCACACTAGAAACCAAACCCAGTCTGCCTGGGTTTGGTTTCTCCCCGGCGGCGCCGGCCAGTGCGCGGGCAGAGGGAACCCTTATTGAACCGACCGCAGAACCGCTCGGTTCAATAAGGTGTGCCCGGCCGCACAAATCCGTTACTGCACCCGGGCGGATAGCCTCAGCCATCGGCCTCGGGTTCCGTCCACGTCACGTCGTCGAACCCCACCTCGACCAGGCTGTGGCCGAAGACGACCTCCAGCCGCTCCTTGGTGCGGTTGACCGACCTCACGCGGCAACTGGCGCCCAGCGAGATGACGTGGACGAAGTCGTCCCTGTGCAGGCTGCGGGCGAAGGCCAGGCGCCTGGCGGCGAGGGGGGTGCGCTGGAACTCCGCGTCGAGCGCCGCCGCGGCCTCGCGCGCCCGGTCGGCGAACGGGGCGGGGGCGTTCTGAAGCGGGCGGAGGGCCTCGGCCAGGCGGGCGCGCACGCGGCGCACCTGCTCGTCCACCTCCTGCTCGGCCTCGCGGCGGCTCACGCGCGCCGTGGCCTCGGCCGCCTTGAGCGCCGCGTCCACCTTCGCGCGCAGGGCCTCCGCCTCCTGACGCAGCGCGCGGGCCGCCTCGCGGTCGTCCTCGATGGCCTTGCGCGATTGCTCCAACTCGGCGATGAGCTCGGTGTCGCGCCCGCGGGTGCGCCCCAGGGCGTCCTTCGCGCGCTGGGTGATGGCTCTGGGCAGGCCCAGCCGCTCCGCGATGGCCACGGCATTCGAGTTCCCCGGCTGGCCGAGGAGCAGCCGATACGTGGGTCGAAGGGTCTCCTGGTCGAACTCGCAGGCGGCGTTGAGCGCGCGGGCGTGGCGGTAGGCATATGCCTTCAGGTCGCCGATGTGGGTGGTGACCACGGTCTTCGCCGAGCGCTCGGCCAGGAAGTCGAGCACGGCCGTGCCCAGGGCCGCGCCCTCGGCGGGATCGGTGCCTGCGCCCAACTCGTCGAGGAGCACGAGCGTGCGGCGGTGGGCGGCGCCCAGGATGCGCACGAGGTTGGTCACGTGGCTCGAAAACGTGCTCAGGCTCTGCTCGATGCTCTGCTCGTCCCCGATGTCGGCCAACACGTCCTCGTAGAGCGGGAAGCGCGAGCCCGGCTCGGCGGGCACGTGCATGCCGCTCTGGGCCATGAGCGAGAGCAGGCCAATGGTCTTGAGCGCGACCGTCTTCCCGCCCGTGTTCGGCCCGGTGACTACCAGCAGGTCGAAGTCCTCCCCCAGGCGATAGTCAATCGGCACGACAGCCTGGTGGCACAGGCTTCCAGCCTGTGCGCCTCGCTCGATGGTGCGGACGAGGAGGGGGTGGCGTGCGCGGCGGACGTCGAGGTGCCCCTGCTCGTTTATCTCGGGCGGCGCCATCTGGTAGTCGAGGCCGAAGCGCACTTTGGCGTACGTGCAGTCAATTCGCGCCAGCGTGTCGAGCGTCCGCAGGACGGCGTCGCGCTGCTCCCGCACCGCGAGCGTCAGCTCCCAGAGAATCCGCTCGACCTCGCGCCGTTCCTCGAATCGCAGATCGTCCACCTCGTTGGCCAGCAGCACCAGCTCGCGCGGCTCGATGTACACCGTCGCGCCCGTCTGCGAGCGGTCCAGGATGATGCCGTCCAGCTCGTGCTTCAGCTCGGCCTTGATGGCCAGCACGTAGCGGCCGTGGCGAAGCGTGACGTTCTCGGACTGGAGAAGCGGGCGAATCGCGGGGGAGGCCGCGAGGGCGTATGCCTTGTCGTGCATCCGCGTGAGGGCGGCGCCCAGGCGCGAGCGGATGACTGCGAGCTGGGGGCTGGCGTCGTCGCGCACGGTGCCGTCCTTGCCCACGGCGGCATGGATGCGTTCGCACAGCGGCTCGAAGTCGTCCAGCCCCTCGCCGAACGCGCCCAGGTGCGGGAACTCGCGGGCCTCCTCGGCGAACAACTCCTTGAAGTGCTTGGCGGCCAGGAGCGTGCTGCGGATGTCGAGAAAGGCCGGCGGCTCGATTGGCTTCTCCGACTCGCCAGTGCCCCGAACCGCGGGACGCACGTCGGTCATGCCTGCCATAGGCAGGCGGCCTCGGCGGCGCAGCAGCTCGCGCAGCTCGGTCGTCTCGGCCACCGCGGCGCACACCGCCGCAGGGTCCGTCATCGGCCCCAGGGCCTGGACCGCGGCCTTGCCCAGCGAGCAGGCGGCGTAGCCGGCCAGCATGGCCTTGACCTTGGCGTACTCGAGGACGTCGAGGGAATGGGGGTCCATGGAGCCTTTGCCGAGACTCGTGCGCGCGTGGCGCGCTGGTCGCTAGTGGAATATCGAATGCCGAATGCTGAATATCGAATGATGAATGGAACACACAGACGAACGTGTTCCCGCCAGTTCGACATTCGTCATTCGGCGTTCAGCATTCAACATTCCCGCCTTCTGGCCGCCGCGCCCGATGGTGCCGAGCGGCCACAGCTACTCCCCCCCCTCTTTCCTCGCCTCCGCGATGCGGGCCTTGGCTGTCTCGGCGAAGGTGGTGTCGGGGAACTTCGCCAGCACCCTCTCGTACTCGGCAATGGCCTTCGCCTGCATCTTGTTGCGGCGGAAGCTGTCGCCCAGGCGCAGCAGGCGCTCGGCCTCCTCGCGCGCGGTGTCGTCGCGCAGGCGCCTCGCCATCACGGGGTCGGCGTCTATCCGCTCCCGCAGCTTCCTGGCCTCGGCCGCCGCAGCCGCGTCCGGGTAGCGCTTCAGAATGGCGTCCAGCGTCCCCACGGCTAGGCCGACCTTCTCCAGCCTCAGGTCCTCTTTGGCTCCGGCGAGGAGCTGGGCGCCCATGTAGTCGCTCAGGCGCTTGCGGATGGCAGGGTCCTTGCGGAGTTCGATCAGGCGTGCCGCGGCCTTGGCCCCTGCCTCGGTGCCCTTGAAGCCTCGGGCGCACTCGCGGTAGGCCCGGATGGCCGAGCCGAGCTTCTCCTGGCCCTCGAGGTCCGAGGCGGTCTGGAGGGCCTCGGCGGCCTTCGCCCCAATCTCCTCGATGAGGCGCTGCGCCGCCTCCGTGTCGTCGGCCGGGATGCCGGCGGCAAGCACCTCCTTGAGCGCCTCGGCTGCGGCCACGTAGTCCTTCTCCTCGAGTGCCTGCTTCCCGCGCTCGAAGGCCCGCTGGGCATCGCGGCGGTCCTTCTCGGGGTAGAGGGCGAGCGCTAGCTCGGCGGGCCTCTTGAGCAGCCCCGCGTAGGTCTGCGCCGGCGCATAGCCGACGATGCGGTGGACCTCTTTCCCCTGCGGGTCGAGGAAGATCGCCATCGGCACGGCGATCTCCGCCCCCGCCTTGAAGCACGGCCGCAACGCCGGCGGCATCGCCTGCTTCCCCTGGTTCACCGCGGTGGCGTCGAGGAGGTAGGGGACGAAGTGGCGGCGGATGACCTTCGCAACCGCCTCGTCGGGCAGCGACTCCTCCCGGAACACCTTGCACAGGTCCTTCTCCTCCTTCTCCGGCTTGTCGGCCACGACCACCACCATCACAAGCTGGCGGCCCTTCCCCGCCGCCTCGACCGCCGCATCGAACCTCTCGCAGTACGCAATCTCCCCTGCCTGCGCGTGAAGCGACAGCGCCGCACACAGGACCACGAACCAGGGCAGAACCGCGACGCGGACCGACATCGCACGGACCTCCAACTCCTTGTGAGGGCATTGTAGTGAGTCCCATGAGATGAGTCAACGCTCTCGCTCGGAAACTCCGGGTTTCCGAGACTGCAAGTTACGACATGACACCAGCACGATGCTCCAACATCCTACAGCGTGTCGGAGCATCAGGGCCGTCTCCCTCGTCTTGCCAATAAACAGCTTTCAGCGATTCGGCGGCGCCTTCAGAGGGGACAAGACTGCCTAAAGGCAGGACTCCGAACCAAGAGAGCGGCTCGTTTGGAGTCCTGCCTTCAGGCAGTCCTTACCCCAATGAGCCGAATCGCTGAAGGCTATTTAGGGTGTGCGGACGTTCTGACGTTCTTACTACTCTGGCCGCAAATCATGTAGCACCTCAGGCACGGTGCCCGAAGGGAGAGTCCCGTTTGGAGTGCGGCCTTCAGGCCGTATCTGGGCGTACGGGCTGAAGCCCGCACTCCGAACGCGCGCTACGTGATTTGTGGCCAGAGTAGTAAGAACGTCAGAACGACGAGCAGGCCTCGGTTCGCCCCGCGGCGGGATGGGAGGCGGCGCCAGGGTCCTTTCGCTGGGGTATCGGTGCCAGTTGACGGCCTGCCCTGCCAGAGTATACTGGCCAGGCGACCGAACGAGGAGGGCTTGGCCTCCTTCGCATTGGGATTGATGAATTGGGAGTCGAAGTTGCCGTAGGCTCCGACCTCGGCGAGGCGGTTGCCAGCATTGTCGTAGAGGAGGACGGAGCAGGTGACGGCGTTCGGGAGGGCGAGGCGGCCATAGCGGTCCACGTCGAACCGCGGGCCGCGGCAGACGCAGCAGGTGTTTCCGCCGAGGCCCGCCTTGCTGAAGGGGGCCAGCCCAGGATAGGTGGCCACGACGCCACTGAAGGCTTCGGCACGCTGCGCCTCGTCGCTGCCCAGCATTGCACCGCCCTCCTCGGGCCGGAACTTCACCACGCAGCCCACGTCGTCCCCTTGTCCTCGACAGCAATCAGGCCGCCCGACCCGTCGCCAGCTCCGGGTGCCCGGCCGCTGAGCCAGAGAACGGTCGTGTCTCTGCCCGCCGACAGGGCCATCTGGGGCATCGAGCCGGCGTCCGTGCCCAGTTCGAGCAATGCCACTTGCTTCGGCTCCTTCCAGCCCGCTGGTGGCCCGCCGCTCCGCGGCGGTTCTTCGCCACGGGGTGGCGGACTCCTGCCGGAGCACTTGACCAGCGACTTCTTGTACTGGTGGTAGCCTTTGATCTCTTTGGTCAGCACGTAGAGTGCTCCCGTGGCGGGATGAACCGCGACGAGGTCGGGATAGGGCACATCAATCTTGCCCAGCTCCTTGGCCGCCGAATCGAAGACAGCCACGCACTGGCTATCCTGGTCGGCCACGTACACGTTCCCCGCCTTGTCCGCCGCCACGCCGTGGATGGGGCCGTGAGGCACTGTGTAGTTCATGGGGTGGGAGATATGCTTGCTGATCCAGCGGTAGCCGGCCTTGGCGGGGTTCTCGCCGACGGTTGGGAGCTTGGCAAAGGGCTCCATGGCGTCCTTGCCGACCTCCATTCGATAGACCTGGCCCGGTGGGAAACGCGGGTCAGGCACGTGGCCGTAGGCCGTCTTCGACGAGTACGAGCCGGAGAGGTAGAGATACTTGCCATCGGGCGACGCCTTGAGATGGGTGGGCCCGCCGCCGCTGTTGGGCAGGACGCCCTTTGGCGGCCAGAGGGAGGCGAAGGCGAACTTGGCCTCGGGCACGGCGCCCCTGGGGTCGAGGCGGCACAGGCGCCGCCCATCGGTGGGTGCGGAGACCGTGAAGCTCACCCTGGTTCCGCGGGCGTCCTGTGCAGCCTTTGGCGGCGTGGCGAATGTCGGCTTCTCGGCGGCGAGGGCCGGCAGGGAAAGCGAGGCGGTGAGAAAGAAGGCAATGAGTCTCACTGGAGCTTCTCCTATTCCTCCCGCACGATGCGGGCGATGATGGGGCACTTGGCCACGTCGGAATCGGACTGGCAGGCGAGCAGGTATTCGCCCTTCGGGCCGGCCGCGATGGCCGGGTGGCCCACGCTTTGCGGGCTGGTGGCCGAGGCGATGGTCAGCGGCGTTGGGTCGAGGAGTTTGAACTCGCCCTCGGTTGAGACGCGAAGTGCGAGGATGGCGAAGACGGGCCGCTTGTCGCCCGATTTCTCTCTCCAGGCGTATTGCATGGCGACGATGGTGTTCCTGCCGTTCGAGGCGGCGGCGGAGGGGAAGCTGGCGGTGGAGCCTTTGCCGACGTTGTAGCCGCCGCCGAACATCTTCACGACATCCACCGTGGCCCCCGCGTCCCCCGGAGTCCGCCCCTCCGGGGCGGAGGGCTTCCGCGTCGGAGACGCGGACTCCTTCGCCTCGACGGGGGTCTCGGGCAGGAACGCAGCGCCGAGGAAGGGCGTCGGCGTCCAGCCGCTTTGCCAGGCTGGGCCGCCGAGTGCCCAGCCCTTGCCCGTCCAGGCCGGCGATGGGCCGCCCGCGACCTTGACGGGCTGTGAGACGCTGGCATCGGCGCCACGGATGAGCGTGGCCGCCAGCCCAGGGCGGCCCGAGCCGGCGAAGGGATACTCCTTGGTGTAGACGAGGAGCACGGAAGTGCCGTTGGAGGAGGCGGCGGGGCAGGTGCGGGAGGCGAGGGGCTGCCACCAGTAGTCCTTGTCGCCCATCCAGGTCTCCGTAGTAGCCCGCCGCTCCGCGGCGGATGGTTCCGCGACGGAGTCGCGGGCCACGGGCTTGAGCTTGGCGATTTTCGCGGCATCCTCGACGTCGGCGGGAAGACCCTCGGGATCGAGCACCTTGCCCTCGGGCGTCACGCGGGCGAAGTAGATGCCATAGACGGGATATTGGCGGGCGTCCATCCAAGCGACGATGTAGTTGCCTGCGGCGAATGCCACGGCGGGCCAGGCCTGGTTGTTGGCTCGCTTGACGACGGGGAAGCCGTCGGAATCAAGAACCTTGCCTTCTTCGGAGACGCGGGCGGCGTAGATGTCGTGGTCCATCCCATTCCGCAGGTCTTCCCAGGCCACGAGGAAGTTCGTGCCATCGAAGGCCACCGCCGGGCGGCTCTGGAGGTTCTCGGCCTTGCACACAACGATGCCTTTGGGATCAAGGCTATTGCCCGTGCCAGGCTCGACGCGGGCGCAATAGATGTCGGCGGTCTCCTTCCCCAGCATTCGCGAGCCATCGGACCAGACGATGAGGTACACCTTCTTCCCGAACGCCGCGGCGGGCGTGGCCTGGACCAGTGCTCCATCGCGCACGCATTCGGGAGCGATGGTCACTGGCTCGCCCACAACTAGCTCCGCCGCAGCAGCCATCGAGCCAAAGCTCGCAAGCAGCAACACGAGGGCTCGCATCTGAGAACTCCTGCTTCTTACCCCGAACACCTAACACCCAACACCTTTCGAGGACGAGGACGACGACGAGGACGAGGACGATTGAGGAGTGGCCTACTCCTTCGCGAAGCGGACCTTGACGAGCCATCCGGCCCAGGCGTAGATGCCGCAGAAGGTGTAGAGGTCGCCCTCGGGGCTGAGGAAGGCGACCTGGTAGAGACGCCAGTTGTCGCGGTCCTGCTCCTTGCCCGCCTTGAATGTGCCGTCCTTCTGAAGGTGTTTGACTGTGCCGTTGTGGATGCGGCGGGGGACCGATTCGTCGCCGCCGCCGGTGTAGATGACCGAGGCGTCGCGGGAGTAGACGACGTCCACGGTGTGGAAGCCGCTCTCGCGCACGGTTGCGGCGTCGGTCTGCTTCGGCCCCTCGCCCGCGACGATTTCGGCCCTGCCCGTCTTGGTATCGAAGCGATAGATTTCCTGGCCGCCGGGCACCCAGTAGAAGACGCCGTCGGGCGTGATGTGCGAGCCGCCGACGTGCCAGTCGGCGATGGGCTTCTTGGGGCCGAGCTGCGCCTGGAGTTCCTCGTGGGTGGCGAGGCGGGTGGCCTTCCCCTCCTTGACCTGGTAGATGCCGCCGTAGTTGGCGAAGAAGAGCGTGCCGTCGTCGGCCACGGCGAAGCGGGAGGCTCCGCCGAAGCGAAGCTCGGAGGCGGGAATCCACTCGCCCTTCTTCGGCTCGCGGCCCTTCTTGCCGCCGCCCGACACGGTCTCGACCCACCAGGTCCCGTCGGGCCGCGTAGTCCGCGTCTCCGACGCGGAGTCCTTCCGCCCCGGAGGGGCGGACTCCTGCTTCCTGAAGATTCGCCGGATGGCGTTGTTCATCATGTCGGAGACGTAGATGTTTCCCGCGGCGTCGCAGTTGGTCTCCACGTCACAGTAAGAGCCGACGCCGAAGTCAAACATCGCGCGGTCGGCTGGGCCGTCGCGGTAGCCCTTGACGCCGCAGCCGGCCACGATGCGTGCCTGGCCGTCCTTGATGCGGTAGACCAGGCAGTCGCGGGAGTCGGGCACCCAGATAGCGCCGTCGGGGGCCAGGCAGCAACGGATGTCGCGGTTGTCGCCCGCCGCGCACTCGCGTGCCGGCCCCACCAGTCCACCGACGACGCCCGCCCGCACGAACGCCACGTGCTCGCAGCCGAGGGCATTGCCCGTGGCAAGCTGCCCAGCCTGCGCGGCCGCGGCCAGCAGCACGACAAGAGCCACCGAGTATCGCATGGTCAAGGCTCCATCTTGAGGAGTTCCATGGCGCGCATAAGGTGCAGGACCTCGAGGCCCTGGGCGCCGTGGATGGAGAAGCCGTTCTTGCGGTAGAGATAGGTGCCGTAGCGGTCCCAGTCCTCGGCGCTCTTGTAGGCGCCGGTGGTGGTGAGCTTCTGGTCGCGGAGGCGCTTGAGGTTGGTGTTGGCCCAGAGGCGCTGCTGGAGCAATCGCTTCAGCTCGGGGTGGCCGGGGTCGAGGTAGGCGAGGCCGAGGTAGAGCGCCTCGGGCGAGTGATAGAGGGCTTCGGGGCCGTTGGGGATGCTGCCCTTGCCGTGGAACTTGCCCTGGAGGAGAATCGCGTCCACGGCGTTGGGGTCGCCCGTGAGCGCGGCCCACTCCAGGCACAGGTCGTCGCCGCCGTAGGTGAGCCAGTAGCCGAGCTGGGGGCCGGGCTTGGCGAGCTTGTAGCCGGCCGGCTCGCCGTCCTTGAGGCTGAAGAAGACCCAGCCCTCCTGCGTGGCCTTGCCCTCGTCGCCCGCGATCTTCCAGAGCTTCACGATGGCGGGGTGGGCGCGGGCGTAACGCCAGTCGCCGCTCGTGATCCAGCAGAGGTGGGCGAGGAGGTGGCTGGCGCAGTGCTGGTAGTCGTAGCCGACCCGCACGTCCTTGTTCTCGGCTCGCAGGTCCATCATCGTGCGTTGGGCGGGGGAGTCGAGCCCTTCGAGGAGCATGAGGCGGCCGACCTCGGGGTCGCCGGTGAGCCAGTAGTAGTTGTGCCAGCCGCGGTAGCCGCCCTGGCGGGTCCCCGCGTCGTTGTGGCGCCAGTGGACCTGGTTGTGGCGGTGGTAGGCGCCGTGCTTCATATCGCCGCCGGGGTGCTCCGTGTCAATCCCGATGGTGTGGTGGACCATCGCGCGGCCGAGGTCGAGGAAGCGGCGGCCGCCGCCCGCCGCGTAGTGGTAGAGGTAGGGCGCCATCGCACGCTCGCCGTTCGACCAGCCCACCCCGCCGTCCATCTCCATCTTGAACTTGCCGCCGCTCGGCGTGTTGCACATCGGCAGGTCGCCCCAGTCCACCCAGCCGTAGAGGCCGTTCGCCTCGTGGGTCATCGTGAGGCCGTCGAACATCACGGAGAAGTAGTCCTTCAGGAAGTCCCATTTCGGCTCGCCATAGACGCCGATGTGGCCGAGTGCCCGTGTCTCCTTGAAGCGCTCCGCTCCTGGCCATGGGGCGAGGGGAAGCTGGAACGCCTTGCCCACGTCTGCGAGTGTGGGCGGGGCCTCCGTGCCCCGCGTCTTCTCCTTGTCTCCTTCGCGGGGGACAGAGCCCCCGCCCACAGGGGAGAAGTCGAGGAGGAGTTCGTGAATCTTCTTGATGCCGCGCGCCCGGCCTCGCATCGTGCCCCTGTCGTTGGCGGAGTAGTAGAAGGTCAGCTCATCGCCGAAGAACATCGAGTGGTTGGCGATCTTGCGGAGCGGCTCGCCGCCCTCCTCCTCGTAGCGTAGGTCGAGGGCGCGGCCCGGCTTCTCCCCCAGCATCTCCACCGTCAGGTCACCATTCTCTTCTGCCCGGAACGCCACAGGCCAATTCTGCCACCCATCGCGCACGGCAACGAGGGTCCACGTGTCCTTGGATTGCACCGCGGCCCAGCCACCGAAGCGCTTCCCGCTTGCCGTGGCCTTCCCCGTCAGCTCCCACTTGTCGTGGGCGAACTGGTTGAGGCGGACGCCGAGAGGCGCTTCCGCCGCCTCGCCTCCATCCTTCCCGTAGAGGAATCTCGTGGCCTTAGGGTGCTGGAAGGTCAGACCGTAGCTCTGCACGAAGTCGTGATACTCATCGCCGTTGTAGCCGAACATGTGCTCGATGTGGACGATGCTCGTGCCGCCGTAGACGCGGAAGAAGAGCGAGACGGGATAGCGCCAGGCATCCCTATCGGTGGGGTCGGCGGGCTGGAAAGCCTTTTCCTCGCCGTAGTGGCCGAGGAGGTGAAAAGTGGCCTGAACAGGGCCTTGCTCAACCATTCGGATGTGCTCCAGTATGATCGGGTGCTCCTTGGGGTCTTCTCCTTTGTTGTTGCTGCACACGACGGCCTTGCCCCTGAATCCGGGCATGCGCCCACGGCCCTGCCAGAGGTCTTCAGAGGTGACGGTATAGAGCTCCCCCTTCCTCCCAGCGAACTCTGTGCCGTATTCGAGCGTGAAGCGCTTCTCCTCGTTGGGGCCGAGGTCGGTGAGGAAGTCGAGGCAGAGGAAGCGGATGGTCTTCTCGGGCCAGAAGGCGGTGGCGAGGCCCTGGACGGGGATTTCCTTGCCTGCGGCGTTGAGGAGGCGGATGGCGTTCGGGTCGCGCAACTCGCCGCGGAAGAGGGGGATTGCGCCGCGGACGGGCCACCTTCTGCGGGCGACGCCCGATGGCTCGGTGACGGTGAAAGCCACCTGCGCCTTCGTCGCCAGCGGCCGCGGCGCGATGTAGAGTCCGCTCTCGACCGCCCGCTTGTCGGGCTGCCAGGTGACGGGCGAGGGCCACTCCTCGCCTGCCCAGGCCATAGAGCACAGGATAGACAAGGCAACACAGAGTCGGTTCATTGGCGGTTCCTTATTACAGCGCCCTACAAGTAAGGGGACAGAACCCCAGTCCCGAAGGGACGGAAGTGGATGGCCGGCGGCTTCAGCCGCCGGGTGCGGGCACGCGCGCCGTCCAGTCCCGAAGGGACGGCAGAAACCCATGGGAGACACCCCCGCGCACGTGTCTGCCGTCCCTTCGGGACTTCTCTACTCCTGGCGCCCGAGACCGGCGGCTGAAGCCGCCGGCTACCCACTGTGCTCCCTTCGGGAGCAAGAGATCGAAGTGCGGGCATGCACACGACCCAGTCCCGAAGGGACGGCAGAAACCCATGGGAGACACCCCCGCGCACGTGTCTGCCGTCCCTTCGGGACTTCTTTACTCCTGGCGCACGAGTCCGGCGGCTGAAGCCGCCGGCTACCCACTGTGCTCCCTTCGGGAGCAAGAGATCGAAGTGCGGGCATGCACACGGCCCAGTCCCAAAGGGACGGTAGAAGCCCATGGGAGACACCCCGCCCACGTGTCTGCCGTCCCTTCGGGACTTCTTTACTCCTGGCGCACGAGTCCGGCGGCTGAAGCCGCCGGCTACCCACTGTGCTCCCTTTGGGAGCAAGAGATCAGAGCGACCGCGCCCTTGTCTCCTCATTTGTAGGGCAATGCACTTACTTCACAGGTCTCTTGAGCGGCGTAGCCAATCTCGCAGCGCAGGACGCGGCGGTTGGCGCCGTCGGCGACGTAGACGAAGCGGTCGGACACGGCCAGGCCGACGAACCAGTTGAAGGCTATCTCGGGCTTGGCGAAGGGGCTCTCAATATCGGCCGGATCATCGGGTCTGCGGGGCCGCAGGAGCTTGGTCTTCGGGTCCACCACGTAGCTGTCCGGCCCGCAATAATCCTGGTTCCCGAAGCCGCCGAAGTGGAGAATCTCGTTGCCGTTGGTGTCGAGGACCTCAACCCG
>Ga0194125_10007993_pt1 | contig 15050 bp, 12 predicted proteins | sample TA2KigC250mmetaG_FD_148626 | JGI IMG/M metagenome (GOLD analysis project Ga0194125, IMG submission 148626) | Freshwater microbial communities from Lake Tanganyika, Tanzania - TA2015034 Kigoma Deep Cast 250m | ecosystem: Environmental > Aquatic > Freshwater > Lake | place: Tanzania: Lake... | reverse complement strand
AGCGCTGTCAACCTGGTGCGTACCGTGACCCTTTTCTTCATCGGAACCCACTTTTCGGAGTCGGTTTTTGAAACAGCCCATTTCCTCATCTGGCAGTCTCTGGTGATCCTAATAAGCATTGGTCTGTGGTTACTCTGGGCTCAGAAGTTAGTCCGTGTCCCTGCAAAACAATAAGCCTACACAAGATCAGACATTCCTGGCCCGGTTGCTCTCTTGGCTCAGAGGTTTGTCCGTGTCCTTGCGAAACAATAAGCTCCTTGTGTTCTTGCGACGCAACAAGATACTTCTATTCCTGGTCACAGCCATTGTCCTGGTGATTTTTGTGGCGGTGGTGTGGACCTTCATCTCGCCAGCCTATAACCGTGTGCTGGTCAACTTGGGCAACAGGATAGCCCCCTCGAGTGTCACTCTGGAACTAGGTAAGCCCGTCTTTCTGGAGAACATTACTCGTGACAGTGTTATCGTGAATCAGGGGCTGAAGTCGCACCTAGCGGTGGACGTCACGTTGCCCTTGCCAGGGAGTACGTATTCCAGTCTGCAAACCTTTACGGTTAATGGCACGGTATTCAACACTGGCGAGGCGGATGCTCTTGAGGTTAGCGCGACGATATCCATAAGCGGGCCGGCCACAAGTTTAGAGCCGCTGACGAAGAGATTGGGCACGATAGTGGGTGGAGGGTCGGCGCCGGTGAGTTGGCAGTTACAGTGCACGGAGTCAGGGCCGGTAACCATCAAGGTCACTGCTACGGGTACAGATGAGAATACAGGTGAGCCAATCTTTCTGGAGAACATTACTCCTGACAGTGTTATCGTGAATCAGGAGCTGAAGTCGCACCTAACGGTGGACGTCACGTTGCCGTTAGCAGGGACGACGTATTCCAGTCTGCAAACGTTCACGGTTAATGCCACGGTATTCAACGCAGGTGAGGCGGATGCTCTTAAGGTTAGCGCGACCGTATCCATAAGCGGGCCGGCCACAAGTTTGGAGCCGCTGACGAAGAGATTGGGCACGATAGTGGCTGGAGGGTCGGCGCCGGTGAGTTGGCAGTTGCAGTGCACGGGGTCAGGGCCGGTGACCATCGAGGTCACTGCCACGGGTAGACATGAGGATACAGAGCAGCGCAAAGTCTATTTCTATCACCATGCCCCTGAGGGTACGAGTTGGGCCTACATAGATAGCTGGGCGCTTCATTTTGGGCTTGTCCTGGTCATTGCGCTTATCGGCGCTACGCCGGGGTTGAGGCTGAAGCAACGCTTGAAATTCATCGCCCTGGCTTTTGCGCTTCTATTCGTTATCCATGTAACGGCCATTTGGGTAATGGCAAGGCTCATGGCAAGCAGCGTGGTCATGAACAAGAACCCGTGGTTCAATCTCCTGGTTACGGTGGGCTGTGATTTGTTCCCGGTGGTAATCTGGGGGATCTTTTCCTTCAAATACTGGTTTCCGCAGGGGCTGGCCAGAGAGCGTGTGTTACCGGCCCCAGGAAGCCATAGGCAGAAGACTAAGAAGTCTAAGTGAGAGAATATCACCGTCAGCTTGCCACGAGCAAGTCTGGCACTGGTCAGTATGCTGTTTCCGCCAGTCCTATCGTCCGACAGTAGGATCTGGTGACCCACACGCAGTCATCGAAAAACCCCTTTGCGAAAAACTTGACAGAAGAAAAGTGCACGGTCTAGATTTAGTTTAAGGTGATTGCAATAGGACTTGGCAAAAAGGCGTGCCACAATCTGAGTGACAAGCGGAGGGAGGTAAATAGAGAATGAAGAAAGAGAAGCAGGTTTGCCCGGCTTGCGGTTGCACCATTGTTGGTGCTGGCTACAAACAGAAAGGGGTGACCTATTGTTGTGAGCCCTGTGCTAGCAGCAGCACCAGTTCTTGTGAGTGTGGCTGCCATCATGTTGTAGAGCAGCCTAAGAAGGAGGAAAGCAAACGCCGACGAAGCTGATAGCTTCCGCCGGTGGCTGGTACAGCCTCTGGAGTTGAAATCTAAAATGGGGTGGCATAATGGAAGGGCCGAAGCAAGAGGCGAGGCTTCCCAGGCTGGGTGGACGGGCACCTGATAAGGATGCCAGTCTTCCCCTTTTTAGGGTTAGAAGCGGGTTGCGCGGCTAGTCCAAGTAGGCCTTGTCAAACCAAAGGATGATGGCTGCAGGCTTTTTGCCGTCGGGAAGCGAATTGATCGGCTCGTTGTCCTAGACTGGCGGCGACTCTGTGTGGGCGGTGGGGTGGTCTTTCGGGTGTGCTGGCATAGTTGGGGGAGGTTCTTCAGGCCTCTCCCTGCTGTTTTCATAAAAGTAGCACAGTTGGATGAGTTCGCACGACAAGCTCTGTTGCCCAGCAGAATGACGCTGTTGTGGTGCCTGCCCAGGAGGGCATATTGCCCCAATGAGAGATACCTGACTTCACCTGCTTACTGCGTCATGCTAGACAATCTTGGCCGTGGCTCTTAGAATTGTGGCAAGACATGGCGCATAGACCATAAAAATCATGAATACTCCAGGCGAGTCGGCTAACAAAAACCCAAAACGCAAGAATGTCGACAAGCCTCATTATCTGGGGCATAGAAAGCGTTTGCGGGATCGCTTTCGCAAGGCGGGGGGAGAGGGGTTGCGAGACTATGAGATGCTGGAACTCCTTCTGGGTTATGCTGTGCCCCGAAGAGATGTGAAGCCGCTGGCCAAGCAGCTTATTACCCGCTTCGGTAGTCTGGCTGGTGTCCTTGATGCCAGCTTCGAGGAACTCCAGGGTGCTGCTGGTCTTAGCCCGACATCAGCCACACTAATAAAGCTGGTGAAGGAGATTGGGGTGGCGCAACTGGCCGAGAGGATGAAACACCGGGACCTGTTAAGGTCTCCTCAATCTGTGGTCGATTTCGCCCGACTGAAGCTGGCGGGCTATCCCCATGAGGCGTTCATGGCCATTTACATGAACACCAAGAACGAAGTGATTGACTATGAAATGTTGCACGAAGGGACGGTTGACCGTGCCATAATATACCCGCGGCGCATCGTGGAAGCGGCGTTGTCGCACCATGCAGCGGCACTACTGCTGGTGCATAACCACCCTAGCGGTCATACAGAGCCATCAGAGGAAGACAAGGATGTTACCCGCACTGTGATCCAGGCAGCGGGAACCGTGGACATACGCGTTCTGGACCATGTCATTGTAGCCAGGGATGGCTACCTGAGCTTCCTGGAGAAGGGGCTTTTGCCTGGGGCAGGGTGAGTGGGGTGGGGAGGGGTGAGGGTTTTATGGTGGGTTTCGTCCCTGTCTAGAAGGACTTCACCCACCCTACTGCTTTTTGGGTCACATCGAGCCATTGCAACCGGAAAAACGACTTTCACAGAAAAACAATTGCTGGAGCAGAGGCTCCAGCCTGTCCGGCATTGGCCTGTTTGTCTCACCGCCAGCATCGGGATACAATTGACTATAGAAACAAATACGGCCTTTAGGGAGGGCTAGTCTCTTTGGAGCTAGCCCTTGGGGTGTTTGGAGCACAGTAAATAGTGAATCTATCGCCCCTTGTCTGTCTTGTCGAAAAGATGCCCTCTTACCGCCGCCTGGTTCACGGGCTGGTGGAAGCGGAAGGCAAGCACGCGGCGGTGGTTCATGGTGCGGCACAGCCCTTTCTGGTGGCAGCGCTGCATCAGCGTCTGGCGGTGCCTATGCTGGTGGTGGTGCCAAGCTCGGAAGAGGCCCATAGGTTTTATGGGCAGCTTCTTGTCTGGGGTGATGACGGATCTACAGTAGTCCTCTTTCCTGAGCCTGACACCCTGCCCTACGAGGACCTCATCCCCGATCCCTTTATCGAGCAGCAGAGGTTGCAAGCTCTGGCCACTCTTCTTAAGGTTGGCAACCAGTCCAGTTCAGGCGCTCAGTCACCTTTGATCATTGGGTCTGTGGGTGCGGTGGCCAGAAAGACCATCTCACCGGGTGAGTTCATGGCCGCCTCTCACGTGGTAAAGCAAGGCATGGAGGTTGATCCTGCCGAATTGCTGCGGCGGTGGGTCAGCCTGGGGTACGAAAGGGCCAGCCTGGTAGAGGTGCCAGGAACTATGGCTCAACGAGGCGGCATCCTTGATGTTTACCCTGTCAACAGCAATTCACCGGCGAGGATTGAGATGTTTGGCAACAAGGTGGAAAGCATCCGTCTTTTCGATCCCCAGACGCAACGCTCGCTGGCCCCAATATCGGAGGTTGAGGTGATTCCCGCACCAGGACTCTCCCTGCCTGGAACGCACACCGTGGTGGACTATTTGCCCTCGGGCTGCCTGGTTGTTCTGGTGGAACCCGAAGAGATCGCTGCTGGCATAGGCGACCTCGACGCCCGTGCCAGCCAGTTGCGCCAGTCGCAGATGGAGGAAGGCAATCCGGCTGGGGATCCCCCAGTACCCTATCTTGCCTACCCTGAACTGCAAGCAAGGTTAGAGAGGGTGGGGGGACGTTTATTACTAACCAGATGGGCTACCGAAGAGGATACGCCCCACAGCCTGGCCTTCGGCCCTGCCCCGAGCTACGGAGGCCGCCTGGAACCCTTTCTGGCGGAAAGCCAGAGGCTGGTGGGATGGGGACGCCGAGTGGTTATTGTATCTCATCAGACGGCCAGACTGGCTGAGCTTCTTGAGGAGCGGGGCATATTTGTTTCCCCCCTTCCTCGTCTAGAAGAACCACCGACTGCTGGCTCGCTGACCCTGGTGCAAGGCTCTCTACCTGAGGGCTGGAGCATGGGGAAGCAGTTGGTGTTGTTTACTGATGCCGAGGTCTTCGGTTTTGTGAAGCAACCGCGGCTCAGAAGACCACGGCCGGTGCACCACAAGGGCTTCCTTCCCGACCTATCGCCCGGTGACTATGCGGTGCATGTGGAGCATGGCATCGCCCGGTTTAGAGGCATGACCAAGCTCTCGCTTGACGGAGCACAGAGGGAGTATCTGGTCCTGGAGTATGCTGCGGGAGATAAGCTTTATGTGCCAATTGACCAGGCAGACCGCGTCAGTCGTTATATCGGTTCAGCGGCAGAGTCGCCAGCGCTGACCCGTCTGGGGACTCAGGAATGGGAGCGGGTTAAGCGGAGGGTCAAGGAATCGGCCCGGGAAATGGCCGGGGAGTTGCTGCGCCTCTACGCGGCACGAGAAGTCAATCCTGGGTTCGCTTTTTCTGCGGACACTGTCTGGCAGCAGGAACTGGAGGCTTCCTTCCCCTATGTGGAGACTCCGGACCAGAACGAGGTGGTGAGGCAGGTCAAAGAGGAGATGGGAAAGCCTAAGCCCATGGATCGCCTGGTGTGCGGCGATGTGGGGTACGGCAAGACGGAGGTCGCCCTCCGGGCGGCCTTCAAGGCGGTGATGGATGGGAAGCAGGTAGCCATGCTGGTGCCGACCACGGTGCTGGCGCAGCAGCATTTCGCCACCTTCAGTGAAAGGCTGGCGGCTTTCCCGGTGAAGGTAGAGATGTTGAGCCGGTTCCGCTCCGAGAAAGAACAGCAATCTGTCCTTGAGGGCCTGAAAGAGGGCAGCGTGGACATTTGTATTGGCACGCATCGCTTGTTACAGAAAGATGTAGCCTTCAAGGACTTGGGGCTGGTGATAATAGATGAGGAGCAGAGGTTCGGTGTCAGCCACAAGGAACGCCTGAAGCAGATGCGCACCGAGGTGGATGTCCTTACCTTGAGCGCCACCCCGATCCCGCGCACCCTGCACATGTCCCTGGTAGGGGTGCGGGATATGAGCACTATGGAAACCCCACCCGAGGAAAGGCTGCCGATCAAGACCTATGTGGCTGGCTATAATGAGCCTCTGATCCGGGAGGCGATTGTTCGTGAGCTGGAGCGGGACGGCCAGGTCTTCTTTGTCCACAACCGGGTCAATAGCATTGTCCGTGTGGCCCGCAGGCTGGAGGAGCTTGTCCCCGAGGCGGTGATAGCCATTGCCCACGGCCAGATGTCGGAGGACAAGCTGGAGAAGGTGATGCTCGATTTCACTCAGGGCGGGGTGGATGTCCTGGTCTGCACGACCATTATTGAGTCAGGGCTGGATATACCGAATGTGAATACCCTGATAATCAACGACGCTGATAGGCTGGGGCTGGCGCAGTTGTACCAGTTGCGGGGCAGGGTGGGGCGGGGCAACAATCGAGCCTACGCTTATTTCTTGTATGGTAAGGGAAAGCGATTGACTCCGGCGGCGGCCAAGAGACTCCAGACCATCTTTGAGGCTACTGAGCTGGGGGCGGGGTTTCGTATCGCCCTGAAGGACCTGGAGATCCGTGGAGCGGGTAACCTGCTTGGCCCAGAGCAGAGCGGTTACATTGCTGCTGTGGGCTTTGACCTCTATTGCCAGTTACTATCTGAGGCGGTGAAGGAACTAAAGGCAGGGCAGCCGCTAACCCCCGCAGCAGCCACCGATGCTACTCTTGAACCTATGCCGACGATAGATTTGCCTCTGTCGGCCTACCTTCCTGAAGACTATGTAGCTGACCCCACCGTCAGGCTAACCCTATATCAACGCCTGGCCAAGGCAAAGGCGATCGAGGAGGTAAGTCAGCTAAAGGGAGAACTGAGGGACAGGTTCGGAAGCTTGCCGGTAGAGGCTGAAAACCTGCTCTACGTGGTAGATCTGCGGGTTTTGGCCGCTCGGGTCGGGATACAATCTATCTCCATGGAGGGGAAGCAAGTGGTGATCAGGTTGAAGGAGGGACTCAAAGTTGACAGGGAGCGGCTAATGCCACCGGAGCGAGGTCTCAGGGTGGGAGTATCTCAACTCCGCCTGGACATGGCGCTCCTTGGCAGTAGATGGCAGCAGGTTCTCAGGAGGGTGGTAGAGGCCTTGGCTTGCCATCCTCCCCCTCAAATCGGCTAATTCAGGGTATTTGATTACGGGCCAGTTACGTGATAAAATGTTAGACGGAACTAACAAAAGGAGGCTGTGTGGAGAGAGAACATACTGCCAGCATGGAAGACTATCTAGAGGCAGTGGCTATGCTGAGCAGTGAGGGGGGAGTGGCCAGGGTGAAGCAGATTAGCCAGGCACTGGGGGTAAAGATGCCCAGTGTCACTGCCGCGTTGAAGAAGCTTTCGGAAGAAGGATTGGTAGAGCACGAGAGATACGGCGGTGCCAGACTCACCGTCAAGGGGGATAAGGCAGCGGTGGAGGTTTTTCACCGCCACGAGGTGCTGCGTCATTTCCTGACGGATGTGCTGAACATTGACGCTGAGACCGCCCGAGTGGATGCCTGCCGCATGGAGCACTCCATCAGCTCGGCTACACTCGAGAGACTGGCCAAGTTCTTGGAATTCATCGCAGCTTGCCCTGAAGATGAGCTCCCCTGGCTGAAAGACTACAGCCACTTTGTGCAGCATGGACAGCTTCCGACAGTCTGTTCCTTAAGGGCATCGGAAGGAGAGCGGTAGTTTTTTTGAAGACTAAACTTAGATGAGTCTAACAATTTGCCTTGACGCAACTATTGTCAAGATGGAGAAGTGACACATGACCATCAGATCGTTGGAGGAACTAGAACCGGGCGAGAAAGGCAGGGTCGTGAAGGTCGGCGGTAATGGAAGCATTACCAGGCGATTCCGTGACATGGGGCTGGTGCCAGGAAGCGAGGTGGAGGTGGAAAGAGTAGCCCCTCTTGGTGACCCGGTCGAGATCAAGATCAAGGGATACCATCTGGCAATCCGCAGGGAAGAGGCAGCCAGCATACTGGTGGAGGCTGCCCCGCTTATGCCGCTGGCACTGGTCAGCCCCGGCGAAGTGGTCCAGGTAGTCAACGTCAGAACCGGACGGGGGCTTAGTAGAAGGCTGGCCGACATGGGGTTACTCCCTGGAACAGAGGTCAAGGTGATCACTAGTGGGCCTGGTCCCCTTGTCCTGGAAGTCAAGGGGACGAGGCTTGCCTTAGGGCACGGAATAGCCCAAAAGGTTATGGTAGCGGAGAAGAAATGACAGAGGAGATAACCATTGCCCTGGTGGGAAACCCGAATTCTGGTAAGACCACCCTTTTCAACAGTCTCACCGGCGCTCATCAGCATGTTGGGAACTGGCCTGGCGTAACAGTGGAGAAGAAGGAGGGCAGGTTAGACTACCAGGGGTACCGTATCAGAGTGGTTGATCTTCCTGGTGTCTACAGCCTCACTGCCTACTCCTTGGATGAAGTCATCGCCAGGAATTTTGTAGTGGATGAGAAACCACAGGTGGTGGTGGATGTGGTTGATGCCTCAAGCCTGGAGCGAAGCCTCAATCTCACTGTCCAGCTTCTGGAGATGGGCGCTCCAGTAGTGGTAGCACTCAACATGATGGATGAAGCCGAAGCGAAGGGTTATAGTATCGACGTGGCGCACTTATCCCATCTCCTGGGTATTCCCGTGGTGCCTATGGTGGCCAACCGCAGCCGGGGGATCGCGGAGCTGCTGGCGCAAGTAATCGCGGTGGCCAAAAAAAATATAGAAACGAAGGCGTTGAAGATCGAGTACGGCCGCGAGCTGGAAGAGGAGATCGGCCATCTAGAAAATCTTATCTCCCAAACCGAGTTGGCTCAGAGGTATTCGCCCAGATGGCTGGCGGTGAAACTACTGGAAGGAGATGAGGAGATAGTCAAGAAGTTCAGGGAATAAAGCTTGGGCAAGGAAGAAATCCTTCAGGCTAGAGACAAAGGCCTCTCTCACCTGATGACCATCTACGGTGATGAGGCGGAGACAGTAATCGCTGATGGAAGGTACGGCTTCATCAGCGCTCTCCTGAAGGAAACCCTGAAGAAACCGGCCGTAGAGAAAGTCACCCTTTCAGACAAGATTGATAGGGTGCTTCTCAACAGGATAGCGGGAATCCCCATATTTCTGGCCATCCTGTTTGGCATTTTCCAGCTCTCTTTCACCTTGTCTGAGCCGCTCATGGATCAGGCCCATGCTGGCTTTGGCTGGCTCGGTGATAAGGCAGCAGCCCTCTCGCCGCAGTGGTTGGGCTCGCTTCTGGGTAACGGCGTCATTGCCGGGGTGGGCACAGTACTCACCTTTATACCCCCCATTTTTATCCTTTTGGCTGCCATAAGCGTGCTGGAAGATAGCGGCTACATGGCTCGCGCAGCTTTTGTGGCCGATAGGGTGATGCATAGTATCGGACTTCATGGCAGATCCTTCATCCCCATGGTTCTCGGTTTCGGCTGTAACGTGCCAGCGGTCATGGCTACTAGAACCATAGATAGCCCACGAGACAGGCTGACCACCATCCTGATAAACCCGCTAATGTCCTGTGGTGGCCGCTTGCCTATCTATACCCTCTTCGCCGGCGCCTTCTTCGCTGGCAATCGGGGTCTGGTGGTCTTCTCCTTCTACCTCATGGGTATGGTTCTAGCACTGGCAGTGGCCTTCGTGCTGAGGAAATCGGTGCTAGCTGGGCCGAGCGCCCACTTCGTGATGGAGCTTCCCGCCTATCGCTGGCCTACTGTTACAGGGATAGCGATCCACGTTTGGGAGCGGGGCAAGGAGTTCCTTATCAGGGCGGGGACTATCATCTGCGGGGCGGTGATACTCATCTGGTTCCTGGGCAGCATGCCGTGGGGGGTGGACTACGGCAGCGAGGCAAGCTGGATCGGCCATATCGGCCGTTTTTTGGCACCCATATTCACGCTGTGCGGCTTTGGCGATTGGCAGGTGGCGACAGCGCTGCTTTTTGGCTTCTTTGCTAAAGAAGCGGTGGTGGGCACCTTTGGTGTCCTGTTTTCGGCAGAGCGGGAGGGACTGGGAACCATCATGCAGGCCCAGCTTGACTGGACAGCCCTCACGGCCTATGCCTTTATGGCCTTTTCCCTGATCTACATTCCGTGTGTTGCCACGGTGGTCATGATCAAAAGGGAAACCCAATCCTGGAAATGGGCTGCTTTTGCCATAGGCTATAGCCTGATATTGGGCTGGACAGTTGCCACCCTGATCTACCAGATCGGCAGGCTTTTTCTGTGACAGGTGCCTCTACAGGCAGTGCACCAGTTCGGCCAGTGTCCTGATTCGATGGCAGCCGGTGAGGCGGCGATAGAAGTCATGGCGGTCCAGAAGCACGCCTTTCATGCCCACCCTCTGGGCACCAACAACATCAGTGTCATAGTGGTCACCGACGTATATTGTCTCTGCGGGTTGCGCCCCTGCCCGCTCTAGGGCTGCCAAAAAGATAGGCGGGTGGGGCTTTTCATGGCCGACTTCCCTGGACGTCAGTATCAAATCAAGATAGGAATCAATGCCCAGTTCCTGACAAATGGGCCTCAAGTCGCGATCGAGATTAGAGATGATCCCCAGAGTCAATTCCCACTTCTTTAGCTGACGAAAGGCAGGCAGCACGTCTTCGAAAAGCACAAACTGGTTGTTGGAGAAGGTCTTGGACACCGCTTGCATTATGCTGAGGATAACCTCGTCGGAGACGTTCACCCCAGCATGCTTCAGCACAATGCGCTCCATCTGAACATAAATTTCCATCTGCTCTTCCGGGGGGCGCTGCTTCACAGGGGAGCGGCCGTTCTCATCGAGATAATAGTGGTCAGCCAGGACAATGCCTGGGGCTAGCTCTTCCTTGTCCACCTTAATGCCCAGGTCACGGCAAGCGTTGGCCCGCATCTCGTCACGCAGCGGATGGTATTGGGCCAGGGTATCAAACCAGTCGAACAACACCGCCTTTATCATGTTCAATGGCCGTTCCTATTTTACGCTATAATTATATTTAGATTCAAAGAAAAGATGTTGTCGGAAGGAGCAGGGGAAGATGCCGCACTACGCCAGGAGAATAAACGAACAACTGTACTGCTATATCTGGCAGGGCAGGGGAAACAACTGCAATACCTACCTTTTGGCCAACATGCTGCGGGGCGAGCGGCCTCATGTCATTGTCGATCCAGGATTCGTGGTCAACGAGCTGAGGGAACCCTGCTTCGATTCCCTGCTGGCGGCAATGCAAAGAGACAAGCTGAATGCCGAGGACATCGGCCTGATAATCAACACTCACACCCACCCCGACCACTGTCAGGCCACGGAGGCCATAGTGCAGAAGAGCGCCCCAAAAAGGGGGAGGGGCAGGCTCAGCCAGGCCCTTACCGCTCTTTCAAGAGAAGAGGCCGAGTATTTCAAAGCAGTGGGGGAGAGAATGTTTGGCATGTTTGGCATGGAGGTAGCCAGGCTCGATCCCTTTATCTATCTGGTGGAAGGCGATTTGACCCTGGGCGTAGGCACGAAAAGAGTAGACCTGCAGATCCTGCACACCCCGGGGCATTCGCCAGGCTCCATCTGCATCTACTGGCCTGACAAGAAAGCGCTCATCACGGGTGATGTGATATTCTATGCCAGCGTGGGGCGGACGGATTTCCCCGGGGGAAGTATCACTGTGCTCAAGCAAAGCATTGAGAAGCTGGCAACGCTTGACGTGGAATACCTGCTCCCCGGCCACTCTACTGAGTACGGCAGCATTGTGGAAGGAAAGGACAAAGTGAGGCGCAATTTCGAAGCCGTGAGGTTGTTCGTTTAGTGGATATGATGATTGAGCGTGGCTACGCTTGAGGGAAGACGCCATGGAAGATGAAGCCAGGATTCGATATGCGGTAGAGCACACGGAGGTGGTGCGAGCTCCGGAGCAGACTCTGGCCACCTTCGGCGTGACCAATATCTACTACTACCTGCTGACCGAGCCCGTTTACAAGGAGCTATTAGGCAAGGAAGGAGAGACGGTGGTGAGAGAGGGCAAGGTGATTGCGGAGAGGCCGAAGATCGTCACGCCCTACTATCTGCTGAATCTGTTTGAAGGCTTTGAGCATGGCAAGGAATTCGCTGAGTACCTGGTTCGGGAGCACGGCCCCAATGAAGCCGGCCTTCTGTATCGCTACCGGAATGAACCTGCGGAGACCAACGTCCTCTCCAGCCCCATGGAGGCGGTGATCCACAACATCGCTCAGAAGATAGATAGGGAAGGGAATCCCCTGGCGACGATCATCAAAGGTGTTGACGAGATGTGGGATATCTGCCTGATGAAGTTCATCCACGACATGACACGCAGTTCCTTGAGGCGGAATGTGATGGAGTTTGGGGCTAGAAGACTACTGGATGCCGATACCGGCGGTATTCCCAGATATGCCAGACACACAATTGAGAGGCTTTTCGAGGAGGCCAGGGAAGACAGGGCTAAAGTGCACGAACTGGAGGTGGAGCTGAGGAGGTGGGGGCTGTTTCAGGAGTACGAAGATAGGTTCCTGAACCTCTTTCGCCAGGGGAAATAGAACGCTGAGGCATACGCCGTCGTGTTGCCGTGACCCAAGGAGGTGGCTGAATGGCTGAGTTGAGCCAGGAGTTGAAGAAGAGCATGGATCGCGCCATTGAGGTGCTGCTGAAGGCGAAATACGTGGTGGCCTTGACCGGCGCCGGCGTGTCGGTGGAAAGCGGCATCAGACCCTTCAGGGGGCCCGGCGGTCTGTGGACGGAATACGGCGAGCCGCCCATGGATGGCTACCAAAGATTCCTGGCCGACCCCAAGGGAGAGTGGGAGAGGATGATCAAAAGGGAGGGCTACCTGAAGGGCTTCTTTGCGGCCTTCGATACCGCCAAGCCGAACCCCGGCCACTACGCCCTGGCGGAGCTGGAGCGGATAGGAGTATTGAAGTGCCTCATCACCCAAAATGTGGACAACTTCCACCGGGCCGCCGGAAGCCAGAACCTGGCCGAGATTCATGGAAACCTTTACCTGCTCAGGTGCATTGGCTGCAATTCCAGATACAGGCAGGAGGAGATTTCGTTGCAGGAACTGCCGCCCCATTGTCCCAGGTGCGGCGGGATAGTGAAGAATGATGGCGTTTACTTCGGCGAGCCGATCCCCCCTGACGTCCTGCACAAATGCCACGAGGAGGTGTACCGGTGCGACTGCATGTTGCTGGTGGGCACTTCGGGGTTCGTTTATCCGGCGGCTGGATTCCCTCAGGCCGTGAAGCGCAGCGGAGGCCCTTTGGTGGAGGTTAGCCTTTATGAAACTGACCTCAGCTATTTATGCGACGTTATCCTGCGCGGCAAGAGCGGGGAGATTCTACCCCTGCTGGTAGACCAGATAAAAGCCAGCCGGCGCTGAGCGGAACCGTAGGGCATCCGCCTGGGGTGGACTAACCTGCAGGCCGTGACAGTCGGGTTGGGAAACCCGACCTACGGACTAACCTGCCCACCCGTGACAGTCGGGTTGGGAAACCCGACCTACGGACTAACCTGCCCACCCGTGACGGTCGGGTTGGGAAACCCGACCTACAGACTAACCTGCCCATTCGTGACAGTCGGGTTGGGAAACCCGACCTACGGACTAACCTGCCCATTCGTGACGGTCGGGTTGGGAAACCCGACCTACTTATTATGAGCAGACCTCGGCCACCAGCAGGTCCAGGGCGAGCCTGTCCCCCAACCTCCCTGTCTTAATGGCTATGTCCGCCTCCAGAAGCTTCCGGTGAATTTGGATCAACCGTGGCATGGGGTATCGGGCGCTTTGGCTCAGCAGCTTCTCGACAGGGTAGTTGGGCGCCAGACCTAGCTGCTCCTGCTTCTGCGCCATAGAGAGCCGCTGCGTGCCGAGCTCCCGGGCCTGGATCATAAGGCGGAGCTGCCGGGTAAGCATAGCCAGCAGATAGGGAGGCGCCATGCCCTCGGCCAGCGACTGATGCAGCAACTGCAAGGCCGCCTTGATCCTTTTTTCTACGATAGCGTCTATCAGATTGAAAATCGTGGCTTCCCGGGCGTAGGTGGTCACCTGCCGCACGTCCCCCTCTTCGATGCGCCTTCCGCGGGAGTAGAGGCACAGCTTCTCGATCTCGTTGGCCAGCGCCCAGAGGCTGTCTCCAGCCAGGTCGCTCAAGAGCTTCACCGCCTGAGGGGATATTCTTCCGCCGCTGCTGGCTACCCGGGACTGAATCCACTGGTGCAACTTAGCGCCCCTTACCGCAGGGAACTCCTCCACCTCCGAAACCGGCTTGAGCCTCTTGAGCAAGGGGTTATTCTTACCTATTTTGCCGTCAACTAAGACCAGCGTGGTAGTCGGGGGCATCCGGGAAGCATGACCGCCCAGAGCCTGCCATTCGCCCAGGTCGGGCTGACGCCCTCCTTCTTTTGGCTCAAAGCGGCTGAGCAACCCTTCTACAATAACCAGTCGGCTTCTCCCCAGAAAAGGGAGGGCATCACAGGCAGTGATGAGGTCGGACAGGGTCAGCTGTTGACCGTCAAAAGAGGTGGTATTGAGGGACAGCGACTCCCCGTCCCCCTCACCTTTAAGCTCCTCTAGCCTGTTGTGCAGGGAGTAATCGTCGGCACCATGCAACACGTAGATCAATGCTGAGCGCCCCTTTCATTCCATTATATCGGTACTTTGGCGGTAATGACACCCCTCTGTGGCAAGAATAGCGATTAAATCTGTAGGTCGGGGTTCCTAACTTGACCATCGCGGGCGGGCAGGTTGGGAAACCTGCCCTACGGCTGCCCTACGGGTATTTTCGAAGTAATGGTTCGGGGCAGGGCGGGTGGTGGCATGGAGACGGGGGGTGGGAGGGTCTCACCCCAGCAAAAGCAGAAGCGCCCCGACTTTCGTCGGGGCGCTTCCCTGAATCAGCTAACCTATCTGACGTTTACGCTAGGCTAGTAATACCACACCACGTCAGAACGGACCTCGATCCAGAAAGCTTGCGTCGTATCCATGCTCTTCAGGTCGTTGGCCCAGCTCGGAGCCGATGGACTGTAGGCCTTCCAGGTCTTCGTCACGTTGTCGAAAGACCAAATCGACACTACTTGACTCACAATCGGTTCGATAGCCTCAGCCACCGAAGTGTTGCCAGACTTCCAGACAATCTGGTTCCACCCATTCCCGTCTCTGACGTACAGGTACTCTACCGGGTCAACAGGATCCTGACCTGGCTGACCGTTCTGGCTGAAGTCGAGCACATCGATCGTCTGGCCGCCACTGCGCGCGTGCCTCTCGATGATGCCCTCACCAGGATAGCCGTTGGGCCTCATGCTCTGGTCGAGAAGCAGCTTCAGGTAGGCCATGGAACCCTCGCCCGCGTTGAC
>Ga0194125_10007992_pt1 | contig 15051 bp, 7 predicted proteins | sample TA2KigC250mmetaG_FD_148626 | JGI IMG/M metagenome (GOLD analysis project Ga0194125, IMG submission 148626) | Freshwater microbial communities from Lake Tanganyika, Tanzania - TA2015034 Kigoma Deep Cast 250m | ecosystem: Environmental > Aquatic > Freshwater > Lake | place: Tanzania: Lake... | reverse complement strand
GCCCACCGCCAGAGTGATCCACCACGGAGCGCAATCGAGCGAGCAGGTGAAATCCTTCCAGCACATCCAATTTCAGCGCAGCAAAATCCGCTATTTCCGCAAGCATCATGGCTCGTGGCAAGCGGAGGTATTGCAGTTATTTATCCTGGCCACCTATCTCTACCAACTGATCGTGGAAGCCCTCAAGTGGCTGGTAGGGCACAAGAGGCCGCTGCGAACTGCGCGGGTTAAGTCTTACTGGCAGGTGTTAAGTTCGAGACTCAGTAGATGGTAATTTTGAAGCAGAGCGGGCTCCCATGCCCGCGAATCGGCGGCATGGGAGCCGCCTCTGCTAAGTTTCGCACCGAGCCGTTGCGCGAGCAAATCCGTTGAATCCTGCAATCACTGTCTTCTGAACGAGTGAGCAAATGCGTATTTGTCTGATCACCGGCGAGTATCCCCCCGACCAAGGTGGGGTGGGGGACTTCACGCACGAACTGGGCAAGGCGCTGGCAGAATTGGGAGTTGAAGTCAGCGTTATCACCTCGGTTAAGGGACAAGGGACAAGGGACAAGGGACTAGGGACGCCCTTTGTCACTGGTCACTTGTCACTTTTCCCTATCATCGAGAGGTGGGACTGGGGTTCTTGGCACGACATCATCGGGCTTCTGAGCGAAATCCGCCCCGACGTCGTCAACATCCAGTATCAAACAGCCGCCTACGGAATGCATCCGGCCATCAACCTCCTGCCGCTGCGCCTCCGCTTGTCACGTACGTTAAGTCATACGTTTCACGTTTCACGTTTCACGTCTCACGTTTCACGTCTCACGTTTCACGTTTTACGTTTCACGTCTCACGAGGTCACATCCCGTTCTGCCAAACGCCCTCCGTTGACCATAGTCACCTTCCACGACCTGAAGGTGCCCTATCTCTTACCAAAGGCGGGGCTTCTACGCTGGTGGGTGAACCTGGCCCTGGCCCGCTGGAGCGACGCGGTCATCGCCACCAACGCCGAGGACTTCGCCAGGCTGTCAAGTTACTCGTTTATCCGCTCCCTATCGCTGATCCCCATCGGTTCCAACATCAGCCCCAAACCTCCGGCAGGCTATAATCGGGAGAGCTGGCGAGCGAATTTGGGCATGGGACCCGACGACCTCTTGCTCTCCTACTTCGGCTTCCTCAACGAGAGCAAAGGGGCCGAAACCCTGATCCGCGCCCTGGCCAGGTTGGTGCAAAGAGGATACGAGGTACAGTCAACCTCCAACCTCCAACCTCCAACTTCCAACCTCCAACTGATGATGGTGGGAGGCAAGGTGGGCTCCAACGATCCCACCAACATAGCCTACCTGAAGAAAGTAGAAGGTTTGATCGAAGAGCTGGGCCTGACCGACAGGGTGCTTTGGACAGGCTACACGCCCCGGCCCGAGGTCTCGGCCAACCTGCTGGCCTCCGATATTTGCGTGCTCCCATACCGGGACGGGGCCTCCTTCCGACGAGGAAGCTTCATGGCTGCCCTGGCGCATGGCTTGCCCATCGTCAGCACCCGCCCACGAGTTGATGTGCCCGAGCTACGGCATGGGGAGAACATCCTCCTCGTTCCCCCCGACGCCCCCGTCGGGCTGGCCGAGGCCATCGCCCGGCTGGCCGGCGATGCCAGGCTGCGCCGCCGCCTGGGTGAGGGCGCCGCCAGATTGGCCCAGGATTTCACCTGGGATAGGATCGCTGAGAAGACAAAAACGCTTTATGAGGCGATCCTCTCGAAAAGCATCATTAGCGCCTGAACGGAATACGCAATACGCAACACGTTCGTATTTCGTATTGCGTATTCCGTCAAGCGTGCGTTGCTGGGAGCGCTGGATGGGAAAAGAAAAGCTGCTGAATCTGCTCAAGGTCTGCTTCAGCCTGGCCCTGCTTGCTCTGCTACTCAGGCAAATAGGCTGGCAGCAAACCCTTGAAACGTTGGGGAAAGCGAGGTTCTCCTACCTGGCAGCAGCTTTGGCGCTTTACCTGGTGGGCATCGTCGTCAGAGCCTACCGCTGGCAAATCCTGCTCAACGCGCTGGGGATGGACACCCCACTAGCGAGGCTGACAGTGCTTTACTTTGTGGGGACGTTCTTCAGCAGCTTCCTGCCCACCGGCATCGGAGGGGACGTGGTGCGGGTTTACGAGCTCTCCAGGCAGAGCAAGCGACCCATCGAGTCCGTCGGCACGGTGCTGCTGGACCGGGTGACGGGCCTCCTGATGCTCTTCCTGATCGCTTTGATGGCCCTTGCGTTCAGCTACCAGTTGATCGCACCCAACGTATCCGCGGCGATTTTGCTCCTCTGCCTGGGGAGTTGGGCCGGGCTGGGATTGATGTTGCGGCGGGATTGGCTGGAGAGGTGGGGCCTGCTGAGGATCATGGCCAAGATCAAACAGATCAGAGAGCTCTATGAATCAATAACCGCTTGCGGCCTCAAGGCCATCGGCGGCGCGCTGGCCATCTCCCTTGTCTTCAATGTTTTGCTCATCGCCGTCAACTACCTGATTGCCCTCTCCCTGAGAGTGGAGATTCCTCTCTGGTATTTCCTGTTATTCATTCCACTCATCTCCTTTCTGTTAATCCTACCCATTTCGCTAAGCGGATTGGGCGTGCGGGAGGGGGGATACGTCTACCTGTTCGCCCAGGCCGGCGTCTCCGCCCCCCTGGCTCTGGCCATGTCCCTCCTGTTCTACGTCCTGAACGTGGCCAGCGGTTTGATCGGCGGGGTGCTGTATGCGTTCGAGGGGGTACGGGGATATGTGGAGGATAGAGGATGAAAGAGCAGAAACAACCGCTACGCATCATCAACAGCGTGGCTCCCATCCGCATCTGTGACAACGGGGGCTGGACCGATACCTGGTTCGCCGAGCACGGCAAGGTCTTCAACATCGGCGTCTATCCCTACGCCGAAGTGCAGATCGAGGTCTACCCTTGCCGTGACCAGGAAGAGCGCATCACCATCTACGCCGAGAATTATGGCGAGCAGTATGTGCGGCATCTCGAAAGCCCAGGCTGGGACCGCCATCCGCTGCTGGAGGCGGCCATCGAGCGCATGGGCGTGCCCGACGACGTCGCCATTCAGGTTAGCATTTACTCCGAAGCCCCTGCCGGCGCTTCCACCGGCACGTCGGCCTCCGTCACCGTGGCCCTCGTTGGTGCGCTGGATTGCCTCACCCCTGGACGCCTGACCCCCCACGAGGTGGCCTACGTGGCCCAATCCATCGAAACGGAGATGCTCAAACAACAGTGCGGCATTCAGGACCAACTGTGTGCCGCCTATGGAGGCATCAACTTTATTGAGATGTTTCAATATCCGTACGCTACGGTGTCCCAGATTCGTGTGCCAGATTCCATCTGGTGGGAGCTAGAGCGGCGGTTGGCGCTGATCTATCTGGGCAAATCCCATCGCTCGTCGGAGATCCACGAGAAGGTGATTCGCCGCCTGGAGGACGCCGGGCCAACGGCCAGGCAACTCGAAGCGCTGCGGGCCACCGCCGAGCCTTCACGTGATGCCCTGTACGCGGGCGATTTCCCCGCTCTGGGGCGGGCCATGATCCAGAACACCGAGGCGCAGCGCGACCTGCACCCCGATCTGGTCAGTCCCGAGGCCCAGCGGGTCATCGTCATCGCCCAGGCTCACGGCGCGTTGGGCTGGAAAGTGAACGGTGCGGGCGGGGCAGGCGGCTCGCTGACCATCCTGGGTGGGCCTCTGTCCCACGTCAAGCGAGCCATGATCCGCGAAATCGAACAGGAAAGCCCGCTTTTCAAGAATATCCCCATCTACCTCAGTCGCTTCGGTTTGCGCGTCTGGGAGGTAGGGGCGGGTCTTGCACCCGCCCAGGGCGACCGCAAGGGATCGCCCCTACAGCTTTTCGCGGAATAGGTTCAAACACAAGCAGGAGGTGCAAAATGAAAAGGACAAATCTTTGGAAGGTTGCTCTGGCCGTCCTAAGCCTTTGGCTCATGTTGGTTGCCACTTCCCTTTCCGGGCCACCCCTTCAACCAGCGGGTGCCCAGGATGGTGTGACGTTGGAACTGGTGGGTCAACTCAGGGGGTCAACCTACGCCGTCCACGTGGTGGGGAACTACGCCTACATCGGCGAGGGGCCGAGGCTGGTCATCGTGGACATCTCCGACCCGGCTAACCCCACCGAGGTGGGCCGCACCGACGTGCTCCCCAGCGTTGTGGAGGATGTTCACGTGATGGATGACTACGCCTATGTCGCCGCTGCTTTGCACGGTCTTCGTGTGATCTCAGTTGTCGACAAGGCGAGTCCTACGGAGGTAGGCTTCTTCGACACGCCAGGCTGTGCATATGGCGTTCACGTCGTAGGTGACTACGCCTACGTCGCCGATGCATGGGCTGGTCTTCAGGTCATCTCGGTTGCGGACAAGGCCAACCCCGCTGAGGTGGGCTTTATTGACACACCTGGCTCGGCAAGGGCTGTCCACGTGGTAGGGAACTACGCCTATGTCGCCGACTATGGTGATGGCCTTCGCGTCATCTCGGTGGCGGACAAGGCCAACCCCACCGAGGTAGGTTTCTTCGACACGCCCGGCTATGCATACGGCGTTCACGTGGTGGGGGACTATGCCTATATCGCCGATGAAGCCGAGGGCCTGCGCGTCATCTCGGTGGCTGACAAGGCCAACCCCAGCGAGGTAGGCTTCTTCGACACTTCTAGGGCATTTGGCGTTCACGTGGTGGGGGACTATGCCTACGTCGCCGATGTGTATGATGGCCTTTGGGTTATCTCGGTGGCCGACAAGGCGAATCCTACCGAGATAGGCCGCCTCGATACACCTGGCCAGGCACATGATATTCACCTCGTGGTGGACTACGCTTACGTCGCCGCTGCGTGGACTGGGCTTCGGGTCATCTCTGTTACTGACAAGGCCAATCCTGCCGAGGTAGGCTTCTTCGACACGGCTGGCTATGCATACGGTGTTCACGTCGTGGGGGACTATGCCTACGTCGCCGAGCTCGGGGATGGCCTTCGAGTCATCTCGGTTGCTGACAAGGCCAACCCCACCGAGGCGGGCTTCTTCGACACGCCCGGCGAGGCAAGGGACGTTCACGTCGTGGAGGACTACGCCTATGTCGCTGATTACGACGGTGGCCTTCGTGTCATCTCCGTTGCCGATAAGGCCAACCCTACCGAGGTGGGCTTCTTCGACACCGCTGGCTATGCAGAGGGCGTTCACGTGGTAGGGGACTATGCCTACGTCGCCGACTATGGAGAGGGCCTGCGGGTTGTCTCGGTTGCGGACAAAGCGAACCCCAGCGAGGTCGGTTTCCTGTACACGCCCGGCTATGCATACGACGTTTACGTGGTGGGAGACTATGCCTACATCGCTGACTGGGAGAGCGGTCTGCGCGTCATCTCAGTTGCCGACAAGGCCAACCCCACCGAGGTGGGGTTTCTCGACACGGCGGGCCGTGCTCAGCACGTCTACGTCGTGGGGGACTATGCCTACGTTTGCGATATGTCCAGCCTTCGGGTCATCTCCGTCGCCGACAAGGCCAACCCCGCCGAGGTGGGCTTCTTCCGGACAGGCCTGCCCTGTGACGTCCAGGTGGTGGAGAACCACGCCTACGTCGCCGACGATTGGGTGGGACTTCTTGTCCTCTCGGTTGCCGACAAGACGAATCCAACCAGGTTGGCCTCTTTCGACACCGCAGGCCGGGCAGAAAGCGTTCACGTCGTGGGGGACTACGCCTACGTCGCCGATGGGGCTGGTGGACTGTTCATCCTGCGCATCGCTGAAGAGCCCACGGCTACGCCCACCTCTACATCAACCTCTACCGCCACGCCAAGCTCAACACCGACTAACACACCAACGCCTACAAACACGCTGACTCCAACGCTGACCAACACATCAACGGCGACACTTACGCCTACTGCGACCAGCACTGCCGCGCCCACAGCCACGCCTACACCCACGACGACGCCTGCCTACCGCATCTACTTGCCCTTGGTGCTCAAGAACTTCACGCCATAGGCTGCGAAATCAATACCACGAGGTGCAAATAGATGGATCTGTCCGTTGTCATCCCCCTCTACAACGAGGAGGAGAATCTGGTACCGCTCTATGAGCAATTGAAGGCAGCCCTGGAGGGGACAGGACGAGAGTACGAGATCATCATCGTAGACGATGGGAGCACCGACGGGAGCTTCGAGGTCCTCAAGAGGCTTCACCAGGATGATGGCCATCTCAAGGTGATCCGCTTCCGCCGCAACTTCGGACAGACGGCGGCCTTCGCCGCTGGCTTCGACTGCTCGCAGGGCCAGGTGGTGATCACCATGGACGCCGACCTCCAGAACGATCCCGCCGACATCCCCCTGCTCCTGGAGAAGATCGAGGAGGGGCACGACGTGGTCAGCGGCTGGCGGCTGCCCCGCCAGGACCCCTTCCTGACCCGCCGCCTCCCTTCGATGCTCGCTAACTGGCTCATCTCCCAGGTCACGGGGGTGCACCTGCACGACTACGGCTGCTCGCTGAAGGCCTATCGCCGCGAGGTGGTGAAGAACGTGCAACTCTACGGCGAATTGCACCGCTTTATTCCCGCCATCGCCAACTGGATGGGGGTCTCCGTGGCCGAAGTACCCGTGCGCCACTACCCCCGGCGCTTCGGCAGGTCCAAGTACGGCCTCTCCCGCGCTTCCAGGGTGCTGCTGGACCTGCTGACGGTGCGTTTCCTGCTGAGCTATTCCACCAGGCCGATCCACATCTTCGGTGGGGTGGGGCTGATCAGCTTCGTGGTGGGTATCGGCCTGGGCGGATATCTGTCCTTCGTCAAGTTCGCCCTGGGCCAGGAGATTGCCGACCGGCCGCTGCTCCTGCTGGCGATACTGCTGATGGTGCTGGGCGTGCAGTTGATCAGCATCGGTCTCCTGGGAGCACTGGTAGTGCGCACTTACTACGAGGCACTGGGCAAGCCTATCTACGTAGTGAGGGAAGTGTTGGATGAGTGAGGAATGATCAAAATCCAAAGCTCAAAATCCAAAGCTCAAAATTGGAAGGTTGCAGGCTGGAAGGTGTTGCCCTACTTACTGGTTCTGGTGGCCTTCGCCGTGCGGCTCTATCGGATTGACTATCAGAGCCTCTGGCGGGACGAGGGGGTCAGCCTGTACCTGGCGGCGTCGAGCATCCCCGCCATCCTGGCCAACCGGGCCGGCGACGTGCACCCGCCGCTCTATTTCATCCTGCTGCACTTCTGGACCAAGCTGGCGGGCTTCAGCGAGCTGAGCGCCCGCTTCTTCTCGCTGTTCTTCGGCGCGTTGCTGGTACCCTCGCTGTACTCCGTGGTGCGCAAGATATTCGGCACGAAGACCGCCCTGGCCACGACGGCCATCGCTGCTCTCAGCCCGCTGTACGTCGTCTACTCTCAGGAAGTGCGCACCTATGCCCTGTTACCCCTGTGCTATCTGTTGATCATTTACAGGCTGTATCGTCTGGCGCGAGGGGAGGAGCTGGCCTGGAGGCATTGGCTCGAACTGGCAGCCGTAGAGGTGCTGTGTCTGCACCTCCACTACTTCTCCATCTTCGCGGTGGCCTACATGAACCTGTTCATAGCAGCGCTGTGGCTGAGGCGTAGGGAAATCAACCTGCGTGGTTGGCTTTCCAGCCAGGCTCTGGCAGCCCTGGCTTGCCTGCCCTGGGCCTGGATGGTCATCAGAAGCTGGGCGACTGAAAGCCCGCCCCAGCCTACCCTCGCTGGGTCTGCCCTGAGAATGGCCTTTCTCCAGCAAGCCAATTTCGTCTGGCACTTTTCCATCGGGGGCAAGCACCTGTGGGGACACCGCCTTTTCGCCCCCCTTTCATCTCTGCTGGCGGTGGCCTTCATCGTGGCCCTGTCGCTTTCTATCGGAACTGACGCTCGGCGACGCCAGACTCTGGTCACCCTCGCCCACCTCATCGTCCCGCTGATCATGGTCTTCGTCCTTTGGTGGTGGAAGCCGCTGCTCTCCCCCAACTACGTCATCATGTTCACCGTGCCCTTCTTCATCCTGGTGGGCCACGCCATCGCGGTCTCTATCGAGGCCAGGGGACTAACCAGGCTGGCTGGCCTGTTCCTGGCCTTGACCCTGGCGGCGACCTTCGCCCTCGGACTGAAGATCGCCTTCTTCGACCCCACCCTTTTCAAGGACGATGCGCGCGGGCTGGTGGAATACCTGGAGCCCCTGGTCAATGCCGACGACGTCATCATCGTCCATCCGATTGACTATTCCGTGGAATACTACTACAATGGGGATGCGGCCATCGCCATGATAGACCCGGATGACGCGCAATTGCTGGCCTCGCTGGAGGAAGTGTTAGAAGGGAAGAGAAGAGCCTTCCTCGCCTGGCCCTTCGGCACGCCGCTGGATCTGCCCGGCCTGTTGCCTTTCCTCCTGGAGATGAGCGGGAGATTCGCAGGCGGGGAGCTGTTCAAGGGCTATAACCTGAGGATTTACGAGCCGGAGCGAGCCATACTTCTTCCGGAGATTGATCTAATTTCAGCCGATTTGGGAGACGTGCGTCTGACGGGGGCTTTCTATCAAAACGAGGTCGCAGCCGACGACGCCATCTGCCTGGCCCTGCGTTGGCAGTTGACACAGGCCACCGAAAGGGCCTACAAAGTGGTGGTGATCCTGTGGGACGAGGCGGGGCACCGCCTCTCAGGCGCCGGCGTGCTGCTTACGAATCGAACGTGGGGCCTTTCAACCGAGCGCTGGATTCCAGGAGAGGAGCACGTCAACTACTACATCGTGCCGGTGCCCCTGGGCACGCCACCCCTGTCCTACCGCCTCACCGCCGGCGTCTACGACGCCGACACCATGGAGAGGCTGCCGTTCCTGGATGAGGCAGGCAAGCCGATGGGCGAAGATTTCTCCCTGGGCCAGGTCGCACTGACCAAGGCACACGGCTTCGAGCGCGATCCATACGGCACCCGCCGCCATCTCTCCCTCCAGACCCTGGACCAGCCTGAGATCGCCGACGGCCTGGCCCTGGAAGGGTTCACCATAAGCAAGGAGAAGGCGCGGCCCCAGGAGGTGGTCAGCGTCGTGCTGCGGTGGCGAGCCCTGCGGGATGGCCTCCCCCGCTACGTTCCCCGCCTGCGCCTCCGCCAGGGTGACGCCATCTGGGCCGAGGTGGGAAGCACCCTGTTCGAGGAACGATACCCGACCACCGAGTGGTCGCAGGGGGAGGTAGTCTTCGAGCAGCGAGATTTCGCCTATCCGCCCAGGGTCGGCCAGGCTATGCTGGAGCTGGAGGTGGCGGGCCGGGCCGTCGCCCTGGGAGAGATGAAGCTGGACACGTCCGGGCTTGCGTTCGAGGTCCCGCCCATGCAGCACCAGGTGGGGGTGCGCTTCGGTGGCTTCGCCGAGCTGTTGGGCTACGACCTCGACCGGACAGAGGCCACCACCGACCAGAAGGTGAAGTTGACCCTCTACTGGCGGGCCATCAACGAGGAACCTCTCACCACCAGCTTCACCGTCTTCACCCATTTGTTGAGCCAGGACGGGAGGCTCATCGGCCAGCACGATGGGATACCGGCGGGAGGGAAGCGGCCTACCACAAGCTGGGTGTCCGGCGAGGTCATCGCCGATGGGCACGACATGGAGTTCAGCGACCTGGGGTATCGAGGAAAGGCCCTCATCGAAGTGGGGCTGTATGAATCCCTCACCGTTGAGCGGGTTCTGGCCGAGGACAGGCGCGACCACATCATCCTCCCCACCGAGGTCACGGTAAAATGATCGAAATCCAAAGTTCAAAACCCAAAGCTCAAAGTTTGAAGTTGCTTGCGGTTTTGGTTCTTTTCACCTTGGCTCTGCTGCCGCGAATGTTGAATCTGGATGCTTTCATCACCTGGGACGAGCCGATGTGGACCTACTGCTCCATCAAATTCCTGGCAGCGTGGCAAAGAATGGATTTGGCAGAGACCTTCCAGATGGGGCACCCTGGGGTGATCACCATGTGGTCTGGGGCAACAACCATATCCATCCAGCGCTTGCTGGGCTCTGCGTCGGCCACCGATTTGGCTTGGCTGAGCAGCCTGGCAACCCTGGATTCGTGGCACCAAGAGGCCCTGCACAAGCTGGCTCCTTTTCTTCCAGCAGCCAAACTGCCGCTGGTCGTGCTCCACGCGGCCTGCATGGTGGGCATCTACCTCCTCGCCAGGCGGCTTTTCGACGCCAGGATGGCTCTCCTCGCCGTCCTCCTGTTGGCCCTGGATCCCTTTCACCTCGCCCTCTCCCGGGTCCTGCACATTGACGCCCTGGCCTCGAACTTCATGCTCCTTTCGGTATTGAGTTTGCTGGTTCACCTACGCCACTGCCAATTTTCGATTGCCGATTGCCGATTTTCGATTCAAAGAATCGGCAATCGAAAATCGAAAACCGGAAATCCTCTGCCTATCGCAGGATGTTTTTACTTGCTACTATCCGGTGCGTTCGCTGGCCTGGCTTTTCTCAGCAAGTCCTACGCCCTTTTCCTCGCCCCTTTTGCCGCCCTTTTGCTGGCCGTGACCTATCTGGCCAAGGAGCGGGATCTTCGCCGGGCGATTCCCCCGCTGCTTGGCTCCTATGTCACCTGGTGCCTCGTTGCCTTCTTCACCTTTTTCCTCCTCTGGCCGGCCATGTGGGTTGATCCCCTGGGCACTGTCCGAGGTGTGTTGGACACAGCCTTCGGTTACGCCGTCACCCCGTACGAGACATCAAGATTCTTCATGGGAAAGGCCGTCGAAGACCCAGGGCCCTGGTTTTACCCGGTCGCCGTGGCGTTTCGCACCACGCCCCTGGTGGTACTGGGTTTGGCGGCGGCAATTCCCTTGCTCTTCAGTAGCGTGAAACGTGAAGACGTGAAACGTGAAGACGTGAAACGTGAAACCAATCTGGTGGCTATACTTGCTTATGCCTGCCTTTTCACTATACTTATGACCCTGGGGGCGAAGAAGTTCGACCGCTACATGCTGCCCACAATTCTCGCCCTGGACATCGTGGCCGCCTGGGGCCTGGTGGAGCTGGGGAACAAGCTCAAAGCTCAAGCGTCAAACGTAAAACGTAAAACGTCAACCTCTAAACTTCGAGCCTGGAGTTTGGAGTTTGGAGTTTGGATTCTGCTGTTTTTGCTCCAGACTGGACACGTCCTCTCTTATCACCCTTACTACCTGGCATACTATAACCCTCTCCTGGGTGGAACAGCGGGGGCCGTCCAGGTTCTGCCCGTGGGCTGGGGTGAGGGGATGGATCTGGCGGCCAAATACCTGAACCAAAAGGAGGACACGGCAAACCTTCGCGTCGCCACCTGGGGCATCCCAGGTTTCGCCCCTTTGTTCAAAGGCCAGACCGAGTCGCTGACGGAGCACAACCTGGCCACCGCCGACTACGCCGTCCTCTACGTCAGCGACGTGCAACAAGACTCGCCCGGCACGGCTGACCTCTATGGTCAACAACAACCGGAGCACGTGGTCAAGATTCACGGCGTAGATTATGCCTGGATCTATCCCAATACGCACTACCAGGAGTTGATTGCCTATCTGGAAAGCCGGGCTCAGCCAGACGACATCGTCCTGCTCGACGCCAGCTCGCCCTTCGTCAAGTGCTATCAGGGGTCGTTGGTTTATTACGTCATCTCCGATAGCCAGCGCTGGACTGACATGACCGACAAGCTAGCAGAGTCCGCCGCACCTCGGCGCGTGTGGTACGTCGCCTACCCGGGGAGCAACGTGGGGGACTGGATCAGTTACCAACTGAATACCCACGCCCTCCTCATTGATCAAGAGGCCCTTCCCCACGCTACGATTACTCACTACCTCCTGACTTCTCCCGTTGCTCTGGAATCGAGTCCCATCGAGGTGCAGTCAGATGTCAACTTCGGCAACCGCCTGCGGCTGACCGGCTATGGCTTCACCGAGGAGGTGGTCGAGTACCGAAAACAGTTGGGGATCACCCTTCGGTGGCAGACCATAGCCGAGATGCAAGAGGGTTATGCCCTCTCCCTCCGCCTGGTGGACGAGCAGGGACACCTCTGGAGCCAATGGGATGAGTGGTTAGAGAACGACACCTCCCTGCTCACCTATGCCTGGAAAGTGGGCGAGGTTAACGAGGGGTACCATGCCCTCTCCCTCGCCGCCGGCACCCCACCGGGGCGCTATCAGGTGAAGATGGTTGTCTACAGCACGCACACGCTACGACGCCTGAGCATCCTGGACGATAGGGACGCGCCAGCGGGTACGGAGTACACCCTGGGGATGGTCTCTGTAGTCAGCCCCGCCGTGCCCCCAACTATCGAGGAACTGGCCATCCCCCACCCCCTGCATCACGACTTCGACGGCCAGGTGGAGCTCCTGGGCTACGACCTGTCGTCCACCGAAGTGCGAGCGGGCGAAGTCGTGCGAGTCATCCTCTTCTGGCGAGCGCTGCGCTCCATGGACAGCGACTACCACCTTCACCTCCAGGGACGAGATAGCGAGGGACACGTCTGGGCTGAGGGAAAGCTTCCATTGGCTAACGAAGGATACCCAACCAGTCGCTGGAACGAAGGCGAGGTCATTCGAGGCCAATACGATCTGGCAGTGGAGGCTACGGCTCCAATAAGTGAATTCCCCCTGCTGGCCAATTTGCTGGACGAAGCAACTGGCTTATCGGTGGAAAAGAAAGGCATTAGCCTGACGAGATTAACCGTTGTGGCTCCGGAGCGGCTTTTCGCCGTGCCAACCGAGATTCAATATCCTCTTCGAGCGAACCTGGCCGATAAGGTGGCTTTCCTGGGCTACGACCTCGATAAGACCACCGTTAAGCCCAACGGCACTTTGCACCTGACCCTCTACTGGCAAGCTCTGGCGAGAATGGAAACCAGCTACACCGTCTTCACCCACCTCCTCGACGCCCAGAGTCGCATCTGGGGGCAGCAAGATAACGTTCCCATGAAAGGCGCCCGCCCAACGACGAGCTGGCTTCCCGGCGAGGTGGTGATAGACGAATACCAAATCGTTGTAGACGCGGCCGCACCGGCCGGCGAGTACCAGATCGAGGTCGGCATGTATGACCTGGCGACCATGCTACGCCTTCCCGCCAATGACGAGCAAGGAAATCCCTTGCCTAGTGATCGCATACTGTTGGATAAGGTGCAAGTGGAATAAAGCTCAAAGTTCAAAATCCAAAGCTCAAATGATTGGAGATTTGAGACCTGTGACTTGGAACTTGAGACTTGAAATGATCAGACAACATTGGGTCATCGGCCTGATTCTGGCCACGTTTATCGCTTTGGGCGCCACCTACAGCCTGGTCACGCCCATCTTCGAAGCCTCGGACGAGCTGTGGCACTATCCCTTCGTCAAGCACCTGGCCGACGGCAACGGCCTGCCGGTGCAAGATGCCAGCGTTGATCAGCCGTGGCGACAGGAGGGCAGCCAGCCTCCCTTGTATTACGCCCTGGGTGCGCTGACCACTTTCTGGATTGACACCGACGATGCCTACGAGGGCCAGCCACCCCTACTATGGTACAACCCCCACGTGGACAACGGCGTCATCACCGCCGATGGCAACACCAACCTGGTCGTCCACTCCCAGCACGAGGCGTTCCCCTGGCAGGGGGCGGCCCTGGCCGTGCATATCATACGTTTCTTGTCGGTGCTGATGGGAGCGGCGACCGTAATTCTCACCTACCTGATCGCGTTGGAAATATTCCCTGGCCGCGAGGACCTGGCCCTCGGCGCGGCGGCGGTCAACGCCTTCACTCCCATGTTCCTGTTCATCAGCGGCGCGGTCAACAACGACAACCTGGTGGTGCCACTGTGTTCATTAGCCCTACTGATGATAGTCAGAATATCCAATATCCAATATCCAATATCCGATCGTTATTGGATATTGGATATTAGGTATTGGGTATTGGGGTTCACGCTTGGACTGGCAGCCCTGACCAAAAAGAGTGCGCTGGGGTTGTTCCCGCTGGCCCTGTTGGCCGTTGCCGTCCGCATCTGGCAACAACACGGTAACGCTCCACTCATCAAGCGTTTTGAGTTGGTCATTGGTCATTGGTCATTGGTCATTCTCCCGGCTTTAGCCGTCAGCGGCTGGTGGTACTGGCGCAACTGGCGTCTCTACGGCGACCCCTTGGGCTTGAACGTGTTCCTGGACATTCTGGGCCGGCGCCACCCTCCCGCCACCCTCCGCCAGTTGTGGGGGGAAAGAGAGGGCTTCGCCATGTCCTACTGGGGACTGTTCGGCGGGGTGAACGTGCCCATGGACGCCTGGGTCTACCGCCTGCTGAATCTTATGGCCGTAGTCGCTGCTCTGGGAGTGATCGTCTTCCTGATCCGCAAGTTGATTCGAGACCGCCTGCGACTGGAGACCTGGATAGGCGTGGCGATCCTGCTGGCCTGGCCAACCATCGTATTCGTATCCCTGATCCGCTGGGCGCTGCTGACCTGGTCCTCCCAGGGGCGGCTGGTCTTCTCCGCCATCTCGGCCCTCTCGGTCCTGCTCTTCCTGGGCCTGAGCCAGCTCGTGCCCCGCCGCTACACCAAAACCCTGGCCTGCCTGATAGCCGGCCTGATGTTCGCCATCGCCGCCATCACCCCCTTCCGCTACATCGCCCCAGCCTACGCCAAACCCCACCTACTCTCCGAAACCCAGATTCAGGCTATCCCCAACCGCCTGGATGTCTCCTTCGGCGGAGTGATGAAGCTGCTGGGCTACGCAATACCCAATACCCAATATCCCACCCCCCCTTTCATCTCCCCCGCAGGCGGGGGGGACAGAGGGGGGGTGAAACCCGGCGATTCGCTGCAGGTCACCCTCTACTGGCAATCCCTGGCCGAGGTAAACCAAGACTACAGCGTCTTCGTCCACCTGCTCGACGAAAACGAGCTCATCGTCACGCAGCGGGACATGTACCCAGGCCAGGGCCTCTATCCCACCAGCCTGTGGGCCGCGGGAGAGGCCATCGCCAACCGCTACGTCCTCGTGCTGCCAGAGACGGCCTTCACCCCCAACCAGGCTCAACTGGCCGTGGGCCTCTACGATTTCGCCACCGGCGAACGCCTGCCGGCCTGCGGCCCC
>Ga0194125_10007989_pt1 | contig 15054 bp, 10 predicted proteins | sample TA2KigC250mmetaG_FD_148626 | JGI IMG/M metagenome (GOLD analysis project Ga0194125, IMG submission 148626) | Freshwater microbial communities from Lake Tanganyika, Tanzania - TA2015034 Kigoma Deep Cast 250m | ecosystem: Environmental > Aquatic > Freshwater > Lake | place: Tanzania: Lake... | reverse complement strand
CATATTTTCCAAAGCCAAATTGGCTTTTCGATTGTATATTTGCAAGGCAATTTATATTCAAGAGCCAAAGCAATCATGAGACAACTAAAAATTTCGAAGCAGTTTACCAACCGTGAAAACAAATCCCTAGACAAATATCTCAACGAAATTTCCAAAGTATCGATGATTGATGCGCAGGAAGAGGTGGAATTAGCCCGCCGAATCCGTGAAGGAGATCAGGCCGCATTGGAAAGACTGGTAAACGCCAACCTTCGATTTGTGGTTTCTGTGAGCAAACAATACCAGAATCAGGGCCTCACTCTCGGCGATCTGATTAACGAAGGCAACATGGGGCTCATCAAAGCCGCACGCCGTTTCGATGAAACCCGCGGCTTTAAATTTATATCCTACGCCGTTTGGTGGATTCGTCAAAGCATCCTTCAGGCACTGGCAGACCAAAGCCGTATCGTTCGTCTTCCCCTTAACAAAGTAGGCAGTCTTGGACGTATCACTCAGGCCTCCGCCCGCCTTGAGCAGGCACTGGAGCGTGAACCAACGCCTGAAGAAATTGCAGAACATTTGCAGATTTCTCTCACCGAGGTAGAAAATGCCCTCCGCAGCAGTGGTCGTCACCTGAGCATCGATGCGCCCCTGGCTGACGGTGAAGACAATACCCTGCTGGGCGTTCTTGACCAGAATGACGAACCCAACCCAGACATGCCCCTTATCAATGAGTCGCTGCAAAACGAAATCAACCGCCTTATCAGTACCCTCAGCGATAAAGAGCGCGATGTACTGAAATATTACTTCGGACTGAACGGAAATCCTGCCCATACCCTGGAAGACATCTCTGAGAAGGTGGGCCTAACACGCGAACGCGTGCGTCAAATTAAGGAGAAAGCCCTGCGGCGCCTGCGTAAAAGCAGTAAAAGCAAAATCCTGAAATCTTATCTGGGATAATAAAACTTTCATAGTCTCATAAAAGAAAAGCCCCGTTTCCGGGGCTTTTCTTTTATAGCTTGTTTCCTAATTTATCGAATTATTGTTATGGATCCCTTGTATACAAACAATTTTCCATCTATGTATCGGAAATTAATTGTGTAGGCATAAACACCCTCGGGGAGTGGCTTACCGCTGTAGTCATTTCCATTCCAGGATTTTGCAGGATCGTTTGTAGTAAACAACAAACCACCCCAGCGATCGTAAATCTGCATACTATACTTGCTCAAACCAAAAGTGGCATTGGGGCCAAAAGTTTCATTCAACCCATCATTATTTGGGGTGAATGAAGTTGGCAACCAGAACAACAACTCGGGTTTCAGGAAGATAAACTTAGTGATACTGTCAACACAAAAGTCTGGACTGGTTACTATAAGCTTCACGCGGAAATTACCCGTATCATTAAATGTAAGGAATAATGGACCGCCTGCATTGCTATTTTGTCCGTCTTCAAAGCGCCAATCATAACCCACCGCATTGCTTCCTGTAAATACAAATTTCCAATCGGTCTCCATGCCACGCGACAGCAAATAATCAGAAATAAAATTTGCAACAGGCTTGGCAAATACTGTCATGGGCTTAGCTTTTGATGTTGCTGTACATCCATTGTTGGAAGTAACGGTCAGGCTCACATTGAATTTGCCTGAAGTATTGTAAACCTTGCTTGGGTTTGCCACCGCAGCATTGGAACCATCGCCGAAATTCCAGTTGTAGTCGGTAATACTGCCCTTGTTAATGCGTGTATTGGACGTAAAGTTTACTGTCTCATCCTGACATGCGTCCGAATCGAAAGTGACATCAACATAAGGTGTTTCAGCTACATACATAGTCTTGGTAATGGTACTGCCACAACCGCGGTCAGACAACACATCTAGTTTAAGACTGTAGTTACCTGTATCGGTAAATATCTGATTGGGATAGTTCTTACCGGTAAAGGTTCCACCGGGGGTCATCTTCCAGTTATACGTTACTCCGGTTGCTCCATTGGTATTGGAATTGTCGGTAATAACAAAATTATTTCCATTAAGGCACTGCAAATCGTCATTAATACTGAAGTTTGCCTGCGGAATCGGGAATATCTTTATCATTCTGGTGGTTGAATCCTTACAACCTGCAAGCGAAGTAACAATAAGTTTGATGGTGTAATTACCTGCACTGGTGTAATCTTTCTGAACTACATGCCTAGTGGTAGCTTTGGAACCATCGCCCAAAGACCAGTCATAGCTGAGGGTACCGTTGAAATTGGTTGTATTGATAAAGCTAAATTTCGCCTTGCCAAGACAAGTGCTGTCAGGCAACTTTGTAAACGAAGGTTTCGGAGTTGGCACAACACGCATGATGCGAATTGTAGTGTCATGGCAGGCCTGGCTTGTAGACATAATATATTTAACCTTATAGGTACCGGTATCTGAATATGAATACACCGGGCTTTGGGCAGTCGAAGTAGCATTATCACCAAAATCCCATTTATGAGAGACTGTAATACCGGGAACAACCAAGATATTATCAGGGCTGAATGAAAAACTATTGCCTATGATACACTGAATATCATCATTCACACTGAAAGCAGACTTAGGGGAAGGGCTCACATCCAGAAGACGGGTTAAACTGTCTTTACATCCAAGCCCAGAGGTTACCACTAGCTTGACGGTATAAACACCCCATGCAGAAAACTTCTTTTTGGTGAGAGTTTTGGAGGTACTTGTACTACCATCAGAGAAAGTCCATTTGCGTGACGCAACGGCACCCGAACCAATTATAGAGCGGTCATCTAGGTTGAAGAAATGCTGATTAAAACACTTATTGCTGTCGGTAACCACCAAGCGCGCCTTAGGCTCAGGAGCCACATAAACTGTGGCCTTAACAGAATCCATACACCCATAGTCCGATGTATCAATACGGGTGACTGTCCAGAAACCTGTGTCTTTAAATTTAACAGCTATCAGCGATGACACACCTGTTGTGGATGTGCCATTATAGTGCCAGTAGCGGTTATACGTACCGTATGGCAACGGACTGCTATTGTCTGAAAAATCAAAACTGTTTTGTTTGAAACACTGATTGTTAGTGGTTTTCGTAATTTTAGAAACCGGAACAGGGTGCACCACAAAAGCCGAGTCGAGCGTATCGGTACAACCATGAATGGTTTGGGTTATCATATTCACGGTGAAGGTATCATAACCGGTATAGCGGTGTCTGCCAAAGCGGTTGTTTACTGTATCCTTAGTACCATCACCATAAGTCCAGAATGTTTTTCCAATACCTCCATCACCATAACTCGAATCAATCAGATCGGTGGTTGAATTCTGACAATAGAATAATTTGGATGACCACAGTTTGGCAGTTGGCAATCCATTGACATTCAATACTGTTTTCACGGTATCCGAACAACCCTTTTTCGTGTATACAATATATTCTAAATAGTATTGACCGATAGAATCAAACGTTTTACGGAATATTAAATCCGTCAGTCGGGTCGTATCACCGGGCAAATAGGGATTTGCTAGTTTCCAAAGTACCGACTTTAGCCTATCGCCGTAGTAATTGGTGTTATCAGAAAGAACATATCTGTTCACGTTAATGCAATTGTATGCTGTATCATAATTCAGCTTGGCATCAATTTGTGCAGCCCTAACGATAACGGTTGAATCCATTGATGAACAATTGGTGGATGTATCTCTCACCCTCACCCATACCTTGCCTGTATTGGTAGCCGTATAGAAACGTTTGGCAGAACTATCCTGCCATTTGTACAGAAATTTCACACTTGATCCTGCGTCAAATGTCTCGTTAATTCGGGCATTTCCGCATTTGATTAAGGTGTCCGGAAAGTTGAGGGTCGGGCCGGGTAAAATATCAATAATTTTTGAGCGTGTAAATGTATCATTGGCTCCGCAGGGTACTTTTACCACAACCTTCATGGTAACATAAAATGAACCTGTCTTCAAAAATGCATGCGTAACCTTTCTTCCTGTATCGCGTGGGGTATTATCGCCAAAGTCCCAAAGAATTGCGAGTGGTTTAACTGTTTTTGGTACTTTCGCTGAGATATCAACCGGATATTTGGGACATTTGCTCGCACGTTTTAGGGTAAAATCATACTCCAGATTTTCAAACAATGCTCCGGAACAATAGCTATAGCTTTCGTATCGTCCTACACCATAAGCCACAGCAATAAGACCCGAGTCGCATTCAATTACATTTGAAGAGGGGTTATTTACATTCAGTTGTACATAGGAATGATCCGCGCATGATACATCTGTAAATGCGGTTGAGCTAACAAAAGTTCCGTTTATTTTGACTATCTTTTTAGCGTTCGTCGCAACAAGAACATTCACATAGTGTTTGTTCATGTTGCTTGTATTAGCAGTTCCTACAATTGTTTTGAGCATTTTTTGTGACTGATCCGGCATGATCAGAATGGCAGGATCTCCATCGTTACCGGTAGTACCTGCGCAGTTACCACCATTTTTCATGTACTGAACTACATAAACCGGGCTGTCTGATGTGATGCAACGGGCAACCGAGGAGGTAACATCCAAATAATAATATTTACCTGCGTCTCGTGTAGATCCAACGTAGGTGCCATCAACCGAAATTCTGGTATTGGGCTTGGTTGCCAATACCTTTACTATGTAGCCTTTTGATTGGTCTTTGTATGGCATTACTACATGCTTGGTCCCTAACACCGATATTGGAAAAAGCTGTGTATAGAGATGATCCACGGCGATTCCACATGAAGAATTGGGGATTTTAACCGAACGCATTCCACAGAAAACATTAATTTTTCCGCATCCGTTGACAACACGAATCCTTGTACCGGTTAAATCTCCAGTCAGGCTCGTTCCATCACTCGTATTGCCATCAGCAGGGTCACTTTGAACCTGATATACTTGGCCTCTGGACATTGAAACAGTAAAAGCTGTTCCTGCAGCCTTGCCTCCCCTTGTTCGCACTGTGGGCGTAATCTCCACGGAAACATTGTTATCCATAGCAATTATGGCGAACTGACTGGGCGAATAGGTTGAACCAGATCTTTGTGTTGGCGTGTATGAAGTAACATAAAAAACGGGGGCCTGTGGAATAGACTCATAAGGCATTACAAACGTACCGTCTGATCTGTTTAGTTCCAGATTCATACAATACACATTCACCGGATCCTTGGCAACAATCCGTAATCCACGTTTACTATTCAGGTCAGAGGCATTGAATTCTGAACCCTGAGGATAATAAAATTGGGGATCCACAGCCCGTCTGTTTACCACACCGGCGGTAATGTTAATGGTCTGGGATGAACCGGACAATCTGGGATTATCCAAAACTATAGTTGTGTTCTTTTCTGAGGTTATGTAAATAATAAGCGAGTCAGGATACCCGCCTGTGCGAGCTTCCATTTCCATAAAAGTCATGTAAAATGTTTTCCCCGTTGATGATATCTGGGAACGCAACCCATTGCATATCATCATAAAAGAAAATAAAAACAACAATTTATTTATTGCTCTGTGTTTTATCAATACTGTCTTTGTGGTTTCCATAAACTTTATCATGACATATTAGACGTTTATTATTACTTAATCGTTGCACTGCATATCAATTCTTCCAAATAATATACGGCCAAAAACTGCCCGGAAGTTACTGAACGCTGTGCTGTGAGAAAGATGCAGAATTGTCTGTTTTCTGTCATTTTAAAATAACAGTCAAAAAGGGACTGTCTGTAGCGAATTCTGCCCTTAAAATTTTCACCGCTTTCCAACAGGTTTTTAGCCGCCGGATTTACCCAGTGAATACCAACTTCATCAGCTTCCAGTGCCTTGCTTAACAGGGCGGGATGGTCTTCACCCAAACCAACATAAATGATATTTCCTTTCACATCGGTCTGCAACACAAAAAGCGGTAATCCCGTGCCACCAATTTGCAATCCGCGCCGCTGCCCTATTGTGTAGTAATGTGCTCCTTTATGTTTTCCAATTACTTTTCCCGAAGCACGAGAAAAACGGGGTTTCTCCACCCAAATTTCAGGCTCATTTTCTTCTTGCAAACGCTGAACATGCAACAATACTTCAGGCGTATCCTTTTCCACCAATATCACATCACCTTCCCTGGGTTTTAATTGTTGCTGCAGAAAATCAGGCAGTGAAACTTTACCGATAAAACACAATCCCTGACTGTCTTTCTTGCTGTGAACATGCAATCCAGCCGCTGCGGCAAGTTCCCTAACCTCAGATTTCTGCAAATGACCAATCGGGAATAAAGCTTTTGACAGCTGCTCCTGATTTAACTGGCACAAAAAATAACTTTGGTCTTTGTTGGTATCCATACCCTGCAACAACCTGAAATACTCCTTGCCGCCTGCTACTATAGTGTCTTTGCGTACGTAATGCCCGGTGGCCACAAAATCAGCTCCCAGTTTTAGGGCATTTTGCAAAAACAAATCGAACTTGATTTCTCTGTTACAAAGCACATCCGGGTTGGGTGTTCTTCCTGCGGCATACTCCGCAAACATATAATCAACTATACGGGTTTTGTAATCCGCGCTTAGGTCTAAAACCTGAAACGGAATGTCGAGCTGTTCGGCTACCATCATAGCATCACGGCTGTCATCAATCCATGGACACTCATCTTCAAGGGTAGGCGAAGCATCGTTCCAGTTGCGCATAAACAGACCGATGACATCATGCCCCTGCTCTTTGAGCAACCATGCCGCCACACTGCTGTCAACGCCACCGCTTAAGCCTACTACAACCCTTGCCATTACCTGCAAAGGTCGTCAATAACCGCCTAGATATTTACGGAAAATCCACTCCAGCGAAAAACACAGCACAATAATCAGAAAAAACCACTTCGCGTGAATCAGTTCCGTGATTTTGGTTTCGCTGTACACAACGGGTCGTGCAGTTGCCTGCTTATCCAGAAGTTGACTCAGCAGATCAATTTGGCTGCGGTTCACAAACACACCTCCGTACTTGGCTGCCCATTGTCGCATGAAACTGTGATCAGCGCGGGTCATGGTAGTTTCCGTCAATACTGAGGTAATAATAAATACCGCAGATGCAAATGGTGCAGGGTTTTTATCCAGTTTGGCAGTTGCTTTGTACTGACCGGGCGGTAAACCAGCCGCTTCCAGCCGGTAAACATCGTTGTAACGGGCCATAGGCATCACCCTTTTAAAGCCTTGATCTCCCTCTAGAGTAAGTTCGCAGGCCGCTTTGTTTTCTCGGTTGCCGGCGGCATCTAGCCAGGTTGCCTGCAATACTGCAGATTCATCGGATTCGTATCCACTTTTGGATGCCTTGAGTTCAAAGGATTTGGGCTTACCTGAAACAGCAAGATATTGGACCGATTGAAAAATCAATGATCTTGTTGCCATGCAATCTCCGTGGGCGGCAGTTTCCTTCAAAAACCAGCGCCAGATACCCTCCCCACAAATCCACACCGTGCGTTGCTTGTTCAGATCTCTGAAATAATAGAGTGGATATTCAGTTTCCACATTCCCGATTCTCTGTTTCAGAAACACTTTTTGACCTGCATCGGTCTGCCACCTGCCATAAGCTACTTTCAGCGGGGGAAGAGATGCGATTCTTCTTAAAACCTCAGGCTCGAATACTATTTCTGCAAAGTCGGGTGCCGGTTGTGGCAAAACTTCTTCTGTCTGATTAGATACTGAAGGAAATATTCCGCCGGGAAGACCACCCAGTAAACCCCTCTTTGTTTGCACAGAGCTGATGTGCAAAAAAGGTTTCCCGGATTCAGCCAGTCTTTTCAGCCATGCAGCCTGACTTGCATTGAGAGGCATACCATGAACCACAAAAATATCTGCCGATTCAAGATTGGGAGTTAGGCCGGGATCAGCCGTACTTACCTGATATCGGGCGTTTTCATCCAAAAGGCGTTTCAGTGCCCCAACATCAGGATGTGCGGCGGCCATAACCAATGTGATTTTCTTGCGGTCATCCACCACTTCCGTCACTGCCGTAGCCTCATTATTGGCCCTGTTTTTTTCTCCCGGCAAAGAAGATACCAAAACCTTGTATTGTTTAAGCCCTGTACTTTTACCTTTCAGTGAAAATGAAATTCTCTTGTACCTGCTGCCTTTATCAAAAAAGCCGGATTGGCTTTCTATTAGCGACTGACCTTCCCATAAAGCAATTTTATAAGCAGCGGAAACTACCGCATCACACTGCAATTGAGCTTCCAGGGTAAACTCACTGCCCAGAAAAACTGATTCATTCACCTGAACACCCGTAATTCTTATATCCGACACCGGTGTTGTATCTCCCAAACCTATGCAGTAGAGAAGCGGGTTGCTGTGTAAAGGCAGCAGCAGCGGACTTACCCCGCGGTTCTGAATTCCATCGGAGACAACAAGCACCGTAGAAACAGTCCTTGAGTCTCTGTAGTTATTGATGTGTCCGGATATCTGTCCCAGGTCAGTACTATTAATGCCTTTGACCGTATCGCCCCTCGGGTATACTTTATCTGCAAACAAATAGGTACGGACATTGAACTTATCCTCCAGTGCAGTGAGTGTTTTCCTGAGCGATTGCTCGTACACCTCCTTGGTTTGATCTGCTGCAGAAGCGCTTTTATCCAAATACACCAATAAGGTGGGCTTTTCTTCCTGCTGAGATGTCAGCACTACAAATGGAGTCAAAAGCAATAAAAACAAAAAGAACAGACCGGTAAACCGCAATCCGGGCAGCAGATACTTCCAAACACCTTGAAATTGTGCCGTTTTTTTATACAGCAAGAAAGTTAAACCAGCTGCTGCGATAAAACACACAATCAAAAACCAACCTGAAGCCAGTGTTTGAAATGCGAAAAGCAGCATATTTATAGGGTTCTTACCCGTTAATTTTTCAGGAATTTGTAACTGCGAATACCATTATCCCCTTTAAGAAGAATAAAATAACTGCCTGCGAGTAGTTCGGCAATATCCAGGCGGGTCCATTCAGCATTTGGAAGATAGTGACCAACTGTCTGCCCGGAAATATTTCTGATTTCGATGTAATTAGCCCCTGTTGTATTTACCTGAAGATGGCTTTTTGTAGGAATTGGGTAAATAGCCGGCTGGGGCATACAAGACAATTGGATTCCAGCAGACCAGCGCACCATGATGTTAAAAGTAAGGGTATCTTTAACTGCGGGGTTGTTTACATCCCAAACTGCATATTTAACAACTGCCGTATCGGCGGATCCTTTAGGGTAAACAGTAATTTTCATACTAGCTTTTTCACCCGGAGCCATAGCAGTAAAGGTGTCTTTATCCCTGAGTGAGAAAAAACAATTGCGATTATCGCAAAACGAAACATCCCAGCCGGCAGGATAATCTGCAGAAACTTTCTCATAGGCAATCTTCAGTGAAACTTTGCTGATATTTTTCATATAGATGGAGCAATCGGTAAAACCACTCGCTTCGGGATAAAAGTTTTGTGTATTGTTACCTTGCACCTCGATGGTTTGCGCAATACCTGCCTGCGAAGAAAATGCTGCAATGGCAAGCAAAAGAAGATTTTTAATACTAATATTCATGGACACACAAAGATAATTAAGGCTATCCTAAATTGTGTAACTTAATTGTCAAAGCCTTTCAATGATTGCAGAACCCAGTGCTGAAAGCGAGTCGTAAGAGCCCAAAAACAAAGGGTGACGAGCGGTTTCATCCTGCGGTATTTCGGATGCCGTATGGTTATACCAGCAGGTCTGTATACCGGCATTCACACCGCCTGCTACGTCTGTTTCCCAGATGTCGCCGACGTAAAAAACACGGTTAAACTCTCCCCATTTCTCTTCGGCAGTATGTATGGCAATATCAAAAATACCTTTATCAGGCTTGGCAATACCTACCGCCTCACTGCTTATCATTAAATCCACGTATTCAACCAAACCACAGGCATTTATTTTGGTGCGCTGCGTTTTCTCAAACCCGTTTGTAAGCAACACAATCACGAAGTGTTCTTTCATTTTCCTCACAAACGACATGGCACCGGGCATCATCCGGGTCATAACAGGACAGATTTCCAGGTATTCATCCCACACATTTTCGGGTTGTTCCCCATCGGGAATGCCGAGAGAACTGAAGGTATCCATGAACCTTCCGGTCCTGAGTAAATCCTTTTCAATCTCACCCGCCTCATAACGCTTCCAGTATGCCTTATTGATGGCTTTGTAAGTCTCAATAAAATGATGTACGGAATGGGATGTGCGAATGTGTAATTTATGCCTGTGAAAAAGTTCGCCCAGGGCTTCTTCGGCATTGCCGTCAAAATCCCAAAGGGTATTATCAAGATCCAGCAACAGTAAATTGCGTGGAGGCATCAATGGGTCGCAAAATTGGAAGAAACCGTAACACGAGCGGTCTTGCGCTTGCTGGAAGTGTTAAAAACACCGCCCCAGCTGTATTCCTCGTTTTCATTTTCACCAGTAATCTGAAACACCCCCAAATCTGAGGACTTGAGCGATCCCAAATTGCTGTTGCTTGCCTCAGCAATCTTCCCGGCGCGGGAACTGGCATCTGCAGCCGCTTTGCGAATAAGCTCAAGTTTCAGCTCAGATAAACGCGTGTAATAAAACTCGGGTGTTCCGGCATTGAATTCAATTCCTTTCTCAACGAGCTCCATGCTCTCTTTCGCAATAGATTCAATGGCATCAATACGGCGTGAGCGTATTTTTATACCCTGTGATGCTTTGTAGCCGACAAAAACTGTGCGGTAATTACCGTCAGAACGAATATCTTCATATTGTTTATCTATATTCACCGTGCCAAAAACCATCTCTGAATCCTGTATCCCTTTGGTTTTAAAATACTGATACACCTTATCTTTATCAGCTTTCAGCAACTGATAGGCATCTTTCATTTCCAGGTTGGAACGTGAAAATGAACCCGACCAGTGAATATCATCACTGGTAAAATTTACTTCAGCCATGCCGGTAACAGAGATATATTCACCTTGGGGTTTACGCTTAAAGCCATTACCGATGAACCATGCGGCTATTATTCCGGCCACCGCCAGTATAAGATAATGAATGTTGTTTTTGATCATAATTTTACCTTGTCGATACAGGCAGTCAAGTTAGTGAAAATTTCTTCAATTTCACCTATCCCCTCTACACCCTGGTATTTCCCCTGTCCGGTGTAGAAAACCTGCAGCGGCAGGGTTTTATTCTGATATTCACGAAAACGGTTGCGTATGGTATTTTCGTCCTGATCATCAATCCGGCCGGAGGTATAACCGCGCAGCATCAGCCTTTTCACAAGTTCGTCTTCCCCTACTTGTAGCCCAAGAACCGTGGCAATGGATGTATTGAATTCAAGCAACATCAAATCCAGTGCCTCGGCCTGCGGGATGGTGCGGGGAAAACCATCGAAAATAAAACCCTGTGCGGAAGATTTTGACAACATAAAGTTGCGGACCATGCCGATAACCACCTCATCGGGAACCAATTCTCCCTTGATTATGTATTCGTTGGCCCTAATTCCAAGCGTTGTTCCTGCATTCCGCTCAGCACGCAGCAGATCTCCGGTTGAGATATGTTCCAGCTGATACTGCGCGATGATTTTTTCGCTTTGGGTGCCTTTGCCTGCACCCGGAGGACCAAAGATGATGAGATTCAGCATGTGAAAGGGCAAAATAAAGGCGGAAAAACCGATTGAACAACCAAATCGAATGCAGGTGCATTTTTGTCGTAAATTGTAAACAACTTCATCAACGGGATATTGCAATCCGTAAATTTGCGGCATGGGTGTCATCATCCGCCAGAGTATCAAGTCCAGTTTCAGCAACTATATTGGGATTGGTCTTGCATTTCTGAGCCTGTTCTTGCTACAACCCCTTTTTTACTCTCCAAAGGAACTGGGTGCAGTGCGTCTGCTTATCGAAAGTGCAGCAGTTCTGTCCAGTTTTGCGCTCATGGGCACCAATTACAGCATCAATCGTTATTTTCCGCACTTTCAGACAGCCGATAAAAAGCACCATGGTTTCTTTTTCTGGGCTTTCAGTATTCCCACACTGGGTTATTTGCTGGTATTAACGGGGCTGATTTTTTTCAGAGAGCCGCTGCTGAGCCTTTTCAAAAAAGATGCTCCCCTGCTGGAGCCCCTTTACCCCATGCTGGTATTTATGGTACTTTTTTCACTGTATCAGACCGTAATGGAAACATGTGCCGCAAACCACGGACGTACAGCCATTCCCAATTTTTTGAGGGAAGTAATGCTCCGTTCGTTTGTTATTATCTCAGGCTATTGCTTTTATAAAGGCTGGCTCTCCTTTTCCCAGTCACTTTGGCTCATGTCCGGCGCATATGGACTGGTTTTCCTGTTCAACATGGTTCTCATCCGTAAATTAACCCTGATTGACCTGAAACCGGACTGGCAGTTTCTACGCGAAAATCCGGGTCTAAAAAATGATATGATCCGTTACACTGCATTTTTATTTTTAGGCGGATTAACCGGTTTGATTGTAAGTAGAATCGATTTCTTCATGGTTTCCTCCATGAAAATGCTCGATGATACTGCCATTTACAGCATCGGTTTTTATGTGGCCATGCTGATTGATATTCCAAAACGCACACTGCTGCAGATTGCCACACCGGTTTTTTCGCACCACATGAAAGCAAATGAGCATCGCGAATTAGAGAAACTTTATCAGCGAAGTACATTAAACCAGTTTATGGCGGCCACGGTTTTGTTTTACATTATTTGGATAAACGTGGATAACATGTATGCCATCATGCCCCGGGGCGATTACTATGCAGAGGGGAAGTGGGTTGTTTTTTTGATTGGCATTACCCGCCTGGTTGATGCACTGGGCGCGTCGGCCGGACCCATTATCGCCAATTCTCCTTTTTACGCTTGGACGCTGATAAACTTTGCCATAGCCCTGACCACCGCCATTGTCGCCAATTATTTCCTTATCCCGGTTTACGGAATTAACGGCGCCGCTGCCGGCACCCTTATAACGTTTTTATGCACCCAGACTTTTGGCGTATCCATTATTTATTTCAAAATGAAACTGCACCCTTTCGCCAGAAACAAAGGGGTACTCATACTTGTTTTTGCTACAATGATGGCGCTCTCCTTCACAGGAAGGTGGCTCGAATATCCTGTTGGGGACAGCATTTTAAGAACAGTTGTTCTCGGTGGTGCATACGCATATCTGCTTTACGCATTCCAAATATCTCAGGAAGTGAATTCGCTTGTAAACAAATACCTGGCAAAACTCACGGGCAAAAGAATTAAGAAGCTGCCCAGATTTTAGTAACGGCCCGCCGATTCATCCAGGGCAGACTTTAATGCCTCAAGATATCCTCTGCCAAACCTGAGATCCGGCTCCATGTAATTACCTTCTGCCCATTCATTCCACGACCGTATAAACACGATTTGTTCCTGTGAGGGTTTTTCTTTTATCATTTCTAAAACATGTTCAACATGTTTTTTAAAGGCTTTAGGGGTTGAATTGTGCAATATGTGACCATGCCGACCCGAACGAGGAGAATGATCCCAGTTCGGGTAAATACTTGGATAACAATAGCGCAATTTATCTTCATCACCATGAAAATACCTTGAACACTGTTCGTAATCCAAAACCTGCCCACGTTGAAAAACCAAACGCATAAATTTTGCATACATGCGGTACCACAAGGAAAAATCGGCCTTAAACACATGAAATAATCTTACCAGACTTACGGCATCAAATCCTTTCATGTGCATGGTTTCTATGTCCTCAAGATTGTGTGTATTGCATACAAAATGTATACCCGACAAACCATTTTCACGGGCAAGCTTCTGCCAAAGATTCATAAATTCGACTAAATCAGGCACTTTATCGGGTGAATGAATAATAAAAACTGGCTTATCATATACCCTTATATAACGGTGGTCTTTGAATGCAGGCAGAACTAGATTGAAGTGAAAGGTATAATCTTTAACCCCGCCGTATTTTTGTTCTATGAGCAATTTATCGCTGCCTCCCTTGCTAAACTGTTTATCTTTCCAGCTATGATTTGCCCATGCCAGACAAAAAGGGAAATCAGGCTTTCCGCTTTTTAATACTTCATCAAAAGGCCTTTCCAGCAACCGCCTGCCATCGCCAAAATAATAATGCCAGTAACAAAAACCTTCAACACCATATTTTTCCGCCAACTCAGCCTGTGCTTCTCGTGATTCGGAAAGTCTTAAATCATAATAACCTAAATCGGCAGGTACCCGCGGCTGGTAATGTCCTTTGAAAACCGGCTTCGCTTTTCTCACGTTTGTCCATTCGGTAAATCCTTCACCCCACCATTTATTATTCTCAGGAATAGGATGAAATTGAGGCAAATAAAAAGCAATGATTCGGGGCATATTATTTTTTAGCGGAGTCAAATATTTTGGCGACCTTTTCTGCATCTGCCGCATTGAGTATTGGCTTGTACAGCAGATCCATGTTGTTCTTCATAGATTCGTTATCCAGATCCTTGAGAAAAAGGGGGGCAATTACATCTATGATGTCCTGAGAAAACTTATACCTGATTACCCTGGCGGGATTACCTCCAACTATTGCATAAGGTGGCACATCTTTGGTAACAACTGCACCTGCAGCCACAATGGCTCCTTTGCCAATTGTCAGCCCCGCCAGAATGATGGCATTTGTACCAATCCATACCTCATCCTCGATAACCAACGGACCTTTTACTACAGCGTCCATGTTAGATGGCTTAGTAAGCCGGCTATACATCGGAAAGGTTGAAAGCGTTTCAGTCTGATGATTCACACCCAGCAGAAACTGCACTCCCGGGGCAATGGAAACATAATTTCCAATGGCTAGTTTTTCACCATCCTGTTCAAAAAGGCTTTGAATATTCAGTGCACCATAACTCATCTTCCCAACGCTTACATTATTTATTGGAAAGAACCTGTCACCTACTGCAGTATGGTTGTGTGGATTGCGCTTCCGCCAGGCCCGCTTAAATGCGCGCTTTTCAAGGTATAAAACCCACTCTTTTATTACCGGTATTTTTCTCAGCAACCGCTTCATTCTCCTTTAACACCCCTCACAACGGCCTTACTAAGCCGTTTTCCCCAGAATAGAAATCCATCTG
>Ga0194125_10007988_pt1 | contig 15057 bp, 16 predicted proteins | sample TA2KigC250mmetaG_FD_148626 | JGI IMG/M metagenome (GOLD analysis project Ga0194125, IMG submission 148626) | Freshwater microbial communities from Lake Tanganyika, Tanzania - TA2015034 Kigoma Deep Cast 250m | ecosystem: Environmental > Aquatic > Freshwater > Lake | place: Tanzania: Lake... | reverse complement strand
AGGCAGCAACCTTGTACTTCTCAGTCCCGACGTGGCCAAAGTGTTTCCCACAGAGGAGGCTGTCAACGAAGTCCTGCGCTCTCTGATAGACCTTGCACAGAAATCAACAGGCCGAACAAAGCGCTGAGCCGGAAGGCGTACCTCCCCCAATAAAGTGGACACTCTCGACTAACGATAAGGAGGGAAAAGCCTTTGGGGTCAGACTTAAATATTGACATTTAAGGCGGTTAGCTGTAATTTGATGCCATGGCTAGGAAACCTCGGATAGAATTTGAGGGCGGGTTCTACCACGTAATGGTCCGTGGCAACCAGAGGCAGAAGGTCTTCTGGCAAGAGAAAGATTTCTTGAAATACCTTGAAATATTGAAGGACTACAAGGATCGATATGCCTTTTTTGCTCCATGCCTACGTATTGATGGAGACCCACGTCCATCTCCTGTTGGAGACGGGACAGGTTCCATTATCGAAGATTCTACAAGGGATCAACCAACGATTTACCATGTATTTCAACTGGAGCCGTGGTACGGTAGGCCATCTGTTTCAAGGGAGGTACAAGGCGATTCTCTGTGACCGGGACGCCTATCTGTTGAGATTGGTCAAATACCTTCATCGTAATCCGGTTCGGGCAGGGATGGTGAGACAACCGGAAGAGTATCGGTGGAGCAGTCACCGGAGATACCTTGGGTTAGACAAAGATGAGCCGGTAGATACTGGAATGGTATTGGGGATGTTCTCAAAGGATTTGAAAAAGGGACGCAGGCTTTACCGTGAGTACATGAGGGAAGAGGAAAAAACCCCCGAGGAGGAATTCTATCAGACAGTGGATCAGAGGGTTTTGGGAGATGACCAATTCGTTGAAACGGTGAGAGGAGGAGTCAAGAATGGGATCTTTGCGGGAAGAAGGAGGCATGGGGTTAACTTAGGACAAATTGCAAAAGGAATGGAAGAGATTTTTGAAATTCCTCTCGCTGAATTAAAGGGGAGAGGGAAAGATAGCGGGCTAATAGAAGGGAGGAGATTGTTCAGTCTGGCGGGAAGGGAGTATGGATATAAGGGAAGGGAAATAGCGGCATTCTTGGAGAAAGATCCAGCCTCGGTGACAGGATATTTGAGAGGTGGCCAAGATCTCCAGGGCAAAAAGGACCGATTAATTCTTTTCCTGGACGGGGGCAGAAAGAATCCCAATATTTAAGTCTGACCCCATAAACTTTCCCTCAGAGAAAGCCTGGAGAAATCCCGAATCTGTTTGAGATAGGTATCTGCCTGAGCGAGCTTCCTTCCGATTAAGAGCTTATCAACCAAATCCATACCTCTTGTTAAGGTTTTCTTTTTCTTTTATCGTAAAATCAAAAAATTCTCTCAGTATTCTGGATTCGTATCGGTGTCTCAGAAAGGGGTCTTTATCGATCAAGACTTTTCTTTGCTGTAAAATTCTTCCTGTAAGGCTTATGGGCGCCGAATTGAGAACCACCAAATCGATCTCATCGGTTAAGAGGGTTTCTGAAATGTTTCTGAATAGTGAGAGATAGTTTAAATTTTTTATATCCTTCACGTATATGCTCAGGTCAACATCGCTCAAAGGTTTTATTTTATCTTTCACCAACCCCCCGAAAAGATAGACGAAGATAATATTGGGTTCCTTCACGAAAAGGTTGGTTAATAGCCCAATTTTTTGGTGGATATCTTCTGGGATCTTTTTATAACGGATCATGTCACAAACATATCACAAATGGGGGTAAAATCCAATCAAAATTCCTCTCTAAATTATTTGTTGTCATATCCGTTCAGGTAATGTATATTTTTGTTTATTTAAAAATTGAGAAGCCATATGGTAAGAACTAAAATGCGAGTGGCCATGTATTATAACAACCGGGATATCCGGCTGGAGGAGATTCCAACTCCCCGCATCGGTCCCGGTGAATTGCTGGTTAAGGTTCTGGCCAGCGGCATCTGCGGCAGTGATGTGATGGAGTGGTATCGGATTAAGAAGGCTCCCCGGGTGCTTGGGCATGAAATTGCTGGACAGATTGTTGAAGTAGGGGAGGGGGTTAAAAATTATAAAGTCGGTGATCGGGTTTTTGTCTCCCACCATGTCCCCTGCAATACCTGCCATTACTGCCTGAATGGCAATCATACGGTTTGCGATACCTTGAGGACGACTAACTTTGACCCAGGAGGTTTTTCAGAGTATATCCGTGTTCCAAAAATCAATGTGGACCGGGGCACATTTATACTGCCCGAAGAGGTCTCTTTTGAGGAGGGGGTTTTTATTGAACCATTGGCCTGCGTTCTTCGGGGGCAGCGATTGGCAAAGCTAAAGCCTGCGCAGAGCGTTTTTGTCATCGGAAGTGGGATTTCCGGAATTCTTCATGTCGCGCTGGCAAGGGCATCAGGTGCAGGGAGGGTGATGGCGTCCGATATCAATGAATATCGATTGAAATCAGCGAGGCAGTTCGGAGCGGATGAGGCCCTCTCCGGAGAAGAGGTGAGTTCTGAAAGAATTCGTAGGATCAATCACGGACGGTTGGCCGATCTGGTGATCGTTTGTGCGGGAAGCCTTCATGCCTATAGACAGGCGCTTGAATGTGTAGACCGGGGAGGAACGGTGTTATGTTTTGGACTCCTTCCACCGGGGATCGATATTTCTTTTCCATTTTTCGATTTCTGGAACGACGGAATCATCCTTCTTCCTACCTATGGAGGGGCTCCCATCGATATTGTTCAGGCCATCGAATTGATACGGGCTCACCGTTTACCCTTGGCAGAGATGATCACCCATCGATTCTCCCTCTCTGAGACAGGCATTGGTTTTAACCTGGTCGCCGAAGCTCGAGATTCCATGAAAGTGATCATCGAACCTCAGCGGTAGTATTTTATGTCCGAGAATTTACTCCACATTCAGAAGGAATATTTACAAAAAGTTTGGTTGCGACCGATTCGAGAACTTAAGGAGTCACTCCCTGCCCGATATGAGAACAAGGGCCTTTATTTTCAGGCTTTTGGGGAGCCCTGCGAGGTCCGTCGGGATGAGATCATTCTCGGTGGAGAGATCCTTCGCGGTGCAGAAGGTATTCTCATTGCCATATATTCCAGTCTTGTCACGACCGAGCCTGCTCAACTCCAACCCCTAAAAGCGTTTAGACAGTTTCCAGGAGGAATGGGCTATCAACCCGCCTTTGCCATGAATGCAGAAAGGATTCTCATTCCTCATGTTGAATCCATTCAGAAGAGGAAAGAAGAACTCATCGCCCGCTTTTCCGGAAATCTTAATAAGGATGTCAAGAGATATGATTTCTCTTTTACTCTCTATCCTCTGCCCAAGATTCCCCTCTATTATCTATTCAATCTCCCCAACGAGGAATTTCCCGCCACTGTGACCTGCCTTTTCAGTCCGAATGCCGATCGTTTTTTGCCCGTTGAAGGAGTTGCCGACACTGCCGAATACACCGCGAAAAAGATCATTCAACTGGTCACAGAATTTAAAAGTTAAGATTCTAAACACTAGCCAAACATATTTGAAATTTTATTGATTCCACCGGCAATCCATAAAAAGACCAATACCTCTTTATCTCCGGAAGAGACGGCCCTCAAGCACAAGGAACTCTGGCAAGTGGAGCAGGTCTTTCGAGAGGTCAAGTCGGTTCTGGAAACACGCCCCGTCTTCCACAAGTGTGACGAGACCATCCGGGGCCATGTGTTCTGTAGCTTTCTTGCCCTTGTTCTGAGGAAAGAGTTGGATCGACGTTTGGATCAAACAGGCCATTGTTTTGAATGGGCAGACATCAAACAAGATTTGAAATCGCTTCAGGGGATTGTCATAGAAGAACAGGGTAAGTCCCTCATTGTCAGAAGGAATGCAAAGGGACCTGCGGTAGAGTCTTCCAATCTGCTGGGGAAGCCATCCCTCCCACGATTCGAGAAATATCATGAAGCACTGTAGATCTTTCAAAGAGCTAACTGTGGTGCCAAGAACCTTTAGGGCACCTCTATCTACCCGTAATTACATAATATTATTTTTGCAGCCGTAGAAGATCAGTCTAACATTTTTGCGGCATAATGTTTTGTAAGAATGGATGGAGACTGGCCAGTAAGGCGGAGGTCTTTCTAAAACGGGCAAACTTTTTGACTTAAGTCAATGATTTATCTTGCAGAAAAGATTATTTATTTCAGATACAATATATCTGATAGATCGATTTTGAAACCATTGAAAGGAGGTTTTCTATGGAGAAGAAAACAGCGCGCAATTTCTTCATCTGGGGAACTGTCATCTGCACCGCCATCTTCATCTGGCTGACGATCGACACCCACAAAACGATCCCTGAACGGACCAACACCGACAAACTGACGGATGAGGTCGTTGCAGGCAAGAGAGTCTGGCATAAATATAATTGCAACGGATGCCATACGATCCTCGGCATCGGGGTCTATTATTCTCCGGATGTCACCAAAGTCTATTCCAAACGGGGAGATATCTGGTTGAAAGAATATCTGAAAAATCCCGAATCCCCCGACCCAAAGAGGAGAAAAATGCCCAACCAGAACCTGTCGGCAGATGAAATCACGAAGGCGATCGCCTTCCTCCAATGGGTGAGCGAAATTGATACCAACGATTGGCCGCCCACGCCCATCACCGTTGCCAAGGTCACTGGCGCACCTTTAGAAGAGACCGCCATGATCTTAAAGGGCAAAACCGTTTACACCCAGAACCGTTGTGACCTCTGCCATCGAATCGGGGGACAGGGCGGGGTCATTGGCCCCGATCTCTCCAAAGTCGGAACCGCAAAGGTTCCTCAATGGCTTTCACAAATCATTAAAAATCCGATATCGGTCAATCCTAATACCCAAATGCCCGCTTATCCGCACCTGGCAGATGATGAGGTCCAGGCATTGGTAAGCTTCTTATCAGGACTCAAATAATTCCGGATTTCGGAATTCGGATTTCGGAATTTAAATTCATGAATGAAATGATTTATTCCGCAATCCGCAATCTGAAATCGGAAAAGGAGGGAAAAATATATGACCTACGAATCGCAGAAAGTGGCTATCAAGTTTTTTGTCATCTCGGCTATCTTTTTCGGTCTTCAGACCCTATTGGGCCTTCTCCTTATCATCAAATATATCTGGCCCGATCCAATTATCAGTATTCTCCCATTCAACACAGCGCGTGCCATCCACACCAACCTACTGGTGGTCTGGATGCTCTATGGCTTCATGGGAGGAACCTATTATGTCATCCCGGAGGAAGCCAAAACAGAAATCTATAGCCGAAAGCTGGCAGACCTCCATTTCTGGCTTCTTCTCATAGGAGGTCTGGTAGGAGTGGTCGGGTTTTTATTCGGCTGGACAGCGGGCAGACCCCTTCTGGAGTTGCCGGTCGAGTTGAAATGGGCTGTCGTGGTTGTCGCCCTCATCTTCATCTTTAATGTCTCCATGACCATCTTCCGAACAAAGAAATGGACAGCCATCCAGGGGTTGCTCCTGGGCGGCATTGTGATGCTGGCCGCCATGTGGCTCTTTGCCATCCCCTTCTTTAAAAATTTGACGCTCGATTACTATTACTGGTGGTGGGTCATCCATCTCTGGGTGGAGGGAGCCTGGGAATTGATCGCCGCCTCCCTGATGGCCTTTATCCTGTTGAAGATTACCGGCGTAGAACGAGCTATTGTCGAAAAATGGCTCTACATTGAGTTGGCTCTGGTCATGATCACCGGAGTCATTGGAACAGGCCATCATTACTACTGGATCGGGACACCCGAATACTGGCTCTGGTGGGGAGGGATCTTCAGTGCAATGGAACCTCTTCCGATTCTTCTCATGGTGATCGACACGCTCCGTCATGTCAAAGAGAGAAAGATAGAGATCAAGGAACGGCTCGTGCTTTACTGGGTGGTAGGCGGTGCGATTTTTCATTTTATCGGTGCCGGAGTTTTAGGAGTGGCACATACCCTACCCGTAGTGAACCGCTGGACCCACGGAAGCCAGGTGACCACCTCCCACGGCCACACTGCCTTTTTTGGCGCCTATGCGATGCTGATCCTCATGGTCGTCTACTATGCCCTTCCAAAACTGAAAGGGCTGAAGCAATTCAATGAGGCCAGAGGATTCTGGGTCTTCTGGATCACCGTCCTCGGAATGGCCCTTATGGGGGTAGGCTTTGGAGGGGCAGGGATTATACAAACCTATCTCCAGAGAATATTGGGGATTGAATTTCTCACAGTCCAGGAATTCATGAAGCCCTGGTTTATGCTGGTCTTCTTCGCGGGAATCGGGTTCACAGTCGGTGTGGTTCTATACATCATTGATGTTTTAAAAATTGCAACTGCAAAGCCGGAATAAATGGAATGGTGCTTAAACCCATCATTCCAATATTCCACTATTCCATCTGGTTTGGATTATGTCTTCAGTGATCGCTGAAACGATTGAGATCATCAAAGAGAAGTCTCCGGGCCCGCTCGAGGAGGTAAGACTCGAGGACCTGGTCATAGGGGTTTTCTTTACGGGCGTGAAGCTATCCACCGGTCACGGAGGATGTGCCTTCACGCCCATCAGCGAAATTCCGGAGGCAGTCTGCTGTCCGAGCTCGGCGGCCCGGATGCCGCCGGCCGGAAGCCTGGAGGGAAAGCCTATCTCTGAAATTCTCAATTACTCACTCGACCCCAATGTCCTTAAGAGCGCCATCGGCATCGCCGTCCTCAATGGACTTTCCCAGTGGATTCTCGAATCGGGAAACGAAAGGGAGTATGAATTGATCAAAGACAAGGACGGCTTCGATCTCCTGGACATCCAACCCCACGAAACAGTCTCTCTAATTGGCGCTTTCGGCCCATATATCAAGAGGCTGAAGGCAATGGGAAACCCCTTCTATATCATTGAAAAGAACCGGCAGACGCTGAGGCCGGACGAGATGAAACATTTTAAACCTGAATCCGAAATGAAAACAGCCATCGAGAATTCGCAGGGGGTCATCATCACCGGAACAGCCATCGTCAATCATACCATCGATGCGACGCTTTCATGGACCAACAGTGAGAAACGCACAGGCATCATCGGGCCTACCGCCAGCCTCATCCCGGATGCCTTTTTCAGGAGGGGCGTCAACGTGATGGCAGGTGTCCGCATTCTGGATGCAAACCTTATGCTCAACCTTCTGAAACAGGGAGGTTCTGCCTACCATTTGTTAAAGGAATGCTCCGAAAAAATCGCTTTTATCCAGTAGTAGAAGGGTTTAACTTAGAAGGTGCCGAGCTGGCACTCACGGATTTTCAGCCCTAAGGTCTCGCAGGCGGTAGAGACCGCCTTTCGCTCGGCGACAAGACGGTCAGCAATCGCCCAAACGGCTGCACAGGCCACCCTGCCGTCTTCGGCTACCTCCTCAAGAGCATTTTTTATCTCTTCTGAGACAGAATCAGCCACATGGATGTCCTTACCATGGTTCGGCTTATTGCCCCAGCCAAAGAGCCCCAGTTGACATTGCTTGATCTTGATCCCCAATAAGTCGGCAGCGATACCCACTTCAGAGATACTGACTTTGAGCTCTTTTGCAATTTTCTCAGCCATCCCACAAGAGAGCTCGCCGCCGGGAGATTTTTCCCGAATCGCCTTTGTAACCTGTTCATTCGGTTTTGCTCCGGACGGATGTTTCAAAGCATACTTGCCAGAATAGTCGTGAGTCATTTTTTTTAAACCTCCTTTGAACCTGATAGATTTTTACCTCATCCCTCAACTCCATTCACCCATACCGGCTTCGGATTTCCTTTGACTTAAGTCAAGAATCATTTAAGATCATTGTTTAAAATTGAAGGGGAAGTATTGCGTTTCTTCCAAGAGTAGAGTAATAAAATAAAAATAACTAAATTTATTTTATTACTCAATGGAAAAGAAGGTGAAAAAGGCTCCCCCCAAATTTTTAAGACGTATCAAGGGACCTTCCACGTCAACCCGGATTATGCCCTCTGGTATGGCTGGAGTAAGATGCAGCAGAGCCTGATGGAAATTAAAGAAAAGGCTGTTGATTTACGTGCAAAGACCAAAAAGTAACGTGAGGGAGGAATTTCCTTTCTGGGGGAATTCCTCCCTATTTTTTCCTTGAATCAAACATCCCATTCTTCTACTATAGACAATCTATGAAGGCCCTATTTCTTTGCTGGGTGCTCGGATGCATCCTTTTCCCACCACTTCTTACCCATGCTACTCCGGAATATGCGGAACAAACGAAATTCGAGTGCCAGCGATGTCATGTGGAGGCCACTGGAGGAAAACTGACAAAGGCCGGAGAAGATTTCAGGGGGGAACTTCAAGTAAAAGGTCTATATAGGCCCCTCAAACCGTTTCAAAAAGTCGTTCGTTTGACCGTCGGTTATCTACACCTTCTGACAGCCATCGCCTGGTTCGGAACCATCCTCTATGTCCACATCCTCTTAAAGCCGGCCTATGCGGCAAAGGGGCTCCCCAAAGGCGAACTGATTCTCGGATGGCTTGGAATTATTCTATTGACTGCAACCGGCATCCCTCTCACCATCGCAAAGATTCCGACCTGGGAGGCCTTTTACACGACGAGATTCGGAATCCTGTTGGGCATCAAATTGATTTTATTTTCAATTATGGTCAGTTCCGCAGGCACCGTCACCTTTGTGATTGGACCTAAATTGAGGAAAAAAATCGCCCAACCCCTGCTTGAGAAAAAAACGAAATACACCCCGGGAGATCTCTCCCGTTTTGATGGAAGCGAGAAAAGGCCTGCTTACATTGCTTACAACGGGAAAATCTACGATGTCAGTTCAAGCAAGCTCTGGGTCGAGGGAAATCACGTGAGAAAGCATCTGGCAGGAAACGACCTGACAGAGACGCTCAACACTGCGCCTCACGGAGAGGAAAAAGTCTTACGGATGCCGTTGGTCGGGGAATTGCTTGCGGTAAGCGCTAAAATGGAGAAAACTCTCCACGAAAAAGTCTTTTACTTCATGGCCTACATGAACCTGATCTTCGTCTTCCTCATCACCTTCATCATCGCCCTCTGGCGCTGGTGGTAGGCAAAATTCCAATCACCAAATTCCAATCCCGCCAAGGCGGGACCAAATAAATTCCAATAACCAAACGAATATTCGATTTCCCACACCACCCCTCACCCCCAAGAGACTGTGTCGTAATATGAAAAAACCCCCTTTGCTTCCGATTGCGACACAGTCTCCAAGGGGAGAGGGGGTTAATAAAGGATTTTTATTAGAAATTTTGGTCATTGGTTATTGGTTATTATTTGGTTATCGGTGCTTGGATATTGGTTATTATTAGTTTACATCTTTTCCTTCAGTTCCATCGCCTCAAAGATGAGCTGGGTGACCTGATTGAAGTTGAAGGGCTTGGAAATCATGAGATCAATTCCATTTTGGCTCATCTTCTCTCTGTTGAGTTCCATCCCCCATCCGGTGATCATGACAACGGGGATTTTCGGATTCAATTCCTTCAGCGCCTTTCCCACCCCCCAACCTGAAAGCTTTGGCATCCCGAGATCAGTGAAGACCAGATCAAATGGGTGCTTTTTAAACCGCTCTATCCCCTCGTCCCCATCCGAAGCCGTCTCGACCTGATGGCCTTTGGTCGTAAGCATCCGGGAGAGGATGTCCCGGACAGCCTCCTCGTCGTCAATCACCAGAATTCTTGCCGATCGAATCATCCCCGGGAGCACCCCCCCCCGTTTTTCCGTCTCCTCGACCTCTTCCCCGTAACCTATGGGCAGGTGGAGAACGAAAACGGTTCCCTTGCCGGGTTCGCTCTCGACAAGGATTTCACCTCCATGGCGCTTGATGATTCCATAAGAGACGCTCATCCCCAGTCCGGAGCTGGCTACCCCTTTCGTGGTGAAGAAGGGGTCGAAAATTCTTTTCTTGACCTCCTCTGGCATACCAATGCCCGTATCAGCGATCCTCATCTCTACCCAGCCTTCCGAATGGAGTTGGGTCGAAAGGGTGATCTTCCCTCCCTTCGGCATGGCATCGACGGCGTTGAAGAGAATATTGGTCAAGACCTCTCTTAACTCCGATGGATTTCCCAGGACGGGAGGGACTTCTCCGGGCCTTTTGACCAGCTCAATTTGGATTCCCTTCTTTTGGGCCTGATCCTTCCACTTCGGCTCTGTGATGGCCGATACCTCATGGACAAGGTCATTGAGGGAAAGAGGGATGAATTCCCTGTCTCTCCTTCTCCCTGTAAAATCCTGAATACGACGGACCGTTTCCGCTCCGTCCTGTGCAGCCTTTTCAATGGTTTTTAATCGCTCCCGAATCTCCTCCGGCCCATAATGCTCATAGGAATGGAGCAGGAGTTGAATATTCCTAAGGATGGCAGCCAGGACATTATTGAAATCGTGCGCCACGCCGCTGGCCATCTCCCCCATCGCTCTCAATTTCTCAGCCTGGACGATCTGATCCTGAGCCTGTTTTAACTCACTCAGGGTCTTCTTCAAATCGGAGAAGAGTTGTGCATTCTCAATGAAGATGCTCACCTGGCTTGCAAAAGAAGAGAGTGCTTTTAAATCCTCCTCATCAAACCCGTGTATCTCCCTGCTCTCTGTATCCAGAACACCGATCACCTGTTCTCTCACTTTGAGTGGGAAGGCGGCCTCTGACCTGCCCTCTGGAGATCCCAAGATATACCTGGAATCTCTGGATACATCCGGGACATAAAGAGGTTCGCCGGTATTGGCCACCCATCCAACAATCCCATCGATACCGACTCGGAACCTCAAATGCTTCACCTCGTTAATGTCCCGACCGATGACCTGTCGGATATAGAGTTCATTCTTCTCACGATCCCTCAACAGAATACTGCACAGAGGATAACCCCACTGTGCGTTGAGAAGCTCGAGGGCATTGTTGAGTAATTCGTCAAGATCGAGAGTGGAAGAAAGTTTTTTCCCGACCTCGTAAAGGATCGTCAATTGTCTGATCTTGGCTAACGAGTCCTCATAAAGTTGGGCATTACCAATGGCAATGGCTGCCTGCTGGCCGAAAGCAAAAAGGAGGTCGATCTCACTCTGTTGGAAATGTCTCTGGGGATCGATGGTGCCAATCGCCATGACTCCAATGACCATGTCTCTGACGATCAGGGGAACTCCCATGACTTCTTTGAAATGAAGGGAATCCAACTCTTTCATTCGATTGGGATTGTTCTCATAATCCTTATAGATAACAGGACCCTTCTTTCTTATCACTTCTCCCACAATACCAATCGATGAGGGTGAAAATTCTCTTCCCATGAAGGATTCCGGCAACTCATGAACAATGACGTTCCGATAGGTCTGTTTTCGATTGTCCCAGAGGACAACCGATCCCGCATCGACTCTCAATAGTTCGTTGGCGCTATCCATGATTTTTTTGAGAATCACTTTCAGTTCAAGTCTGGAGGCAACTTCCTGACTGATGGCGTAAAGGGTCTTCTGCTCTTCGAGGCGCTTGACATTCTCCGTATAGAGGGAGGCTCTCTCCAGAGCGCTGCTGATGATCTGTCCGATGGAATTGAGGAGATTTTTGGTAGAGGGCGTGAATGGATAAAATTCCTTTCGGGCAATATTGAGGGTTCCGTAGATATTCTCTCTCGATTTAAGAGGTATGACAGCCAGGGATTTCAAACCCTCTTCAATGGCAAAAGGGATGGCATCCGGATAGCCGGAATAGTCCTCGATGAAGAGAGGCTCCCCCGAAAGAGCGACGTTTCCTGTCGCTCCTCCACCCAACTTCAATCGCTTCATTCTCTTTAAAAAGGCCATTGAAAATCCCTTGTGAGCAACATAGACCAGATCGCCGGTCTTCTCCTCTAAGAGGTAGATGCCTACCGACTGAATCTCCGTCATCTCTACGATCTTATTCAGACTCTTGTTCAGGATCTCGTCGAGATCAATCGACTCGTTGACGGTCTGGCTGATGGCATTGAGGATCGAAAGCTCACGGTTGAGCCTGACGATCTCTTCTCCTTTGCCCCTCTTCTTCTCACTCTTCATATGAGAATGTCTTCCTTCCCTTTGAATAGACCGTGTCGTCATCAGCCGTTCGCCCTGAGGTTCTCGAAGGGTGAACGGTTCGCTCAGGATCGAACCATAAATGGACTTACGACACAGTCTTTACTCCACCAGGATCAATCCGAAGATGTTCTGTTCTTCTTCGGGAGTTCGCACCACCCGGATGGAAAATCCATTCCCCCTTGCCGTCTTATAGACATCCACCCCGCAGGCTTCCATGGAGGCCCTGGCTTCCATCCCGTGTTTGCAAAGACTGTTTAAATCACATTCTTTACAGAGGCGGCAGGGCCCTGAAGTCATGCTCAGGGCTTTATAATAGCCATCGAGGAAAATTTCAGCCTCGAGTCGAACGACCATCTCATTAAATTGCTTCGTCTCCTCTCGCCTCTTGATTCCATCGGTGATGCGCCGATGGAGCAGAATCGCTTTTTGATAGGAATCGATCACCTTCCGGGTGACCTCTGGAGTGGGGGTGTGGGGGGGACAGCAGTGACTTCTTCCAAATCCCGGACATCCGAACTGACATTTCAGCCTGACCCACTCGGCTGTGGCGATGGATTCAGGGGCGATCACCTTCGCTCCATCTACTCCTTTCTCTAAGGCATTCTGGCAGTAAACCTCTAATGGTTTCATCCTTTCCCCCCTTCTTTATGTGAAGCTGAAGCCTTGCCCTACAACGACTTCTATATTATTTCGTTTGGGTCAATTCTCTGATCTCCCTCTGGGCCTCCTCCCTTTCCGGACTTCCCCTCTCCAGCCGATCGAGCGAGGTTCTATAATGGAGGAGAGCATTCTTGTTTTCTCCTCTCAACTTAAAATATTTTGCAAAATAGAAGTGAGACAGCCCCTTCTGTTCCATTCTCCCATAAACGGAACCGAGACTATGATGGACATCCATCCATTCGGGATGACCTTTTTTGACTTTCTGGAAGAGCGGCAGGGATTGGGTAAGATCTCCCCTCTCTTGATAGCACCTCCCGAGATAATAAAGGTTCAACAGATCATCATTCCGATCATCGCCCTCCCTGGAAAGTCGATGAGCCGTTTCGAGGTTTTTGGTCGCCTGATCCAGCTTTCCGGAAAGAAAAAAGGCGATCCCCAATTCCCGCAATAGATCCCTGTCATTTAAAGCCAATGAGTGTCCGTATTGAAAAGCCTCTATCGACTTGTCCAATCTCCCCATCTTCCGGTAGGCCAAACCCAGACCATAGTGGGCGTCCACATCCTGCGGATGGGTATCAACCATCGATTGAAAGTGGTTGATCGCCACATGGGGTTCTCTTTCCTCTACAAAGGCTTTGGCCTGAATCTTTCGATAAGTCCCGGAAGCTTTAAAAGGCTCTGACGGTCTTGGCCTGGTCTGGAGGAGATTCTCCATCAGAGAAATTCGATCTTCGATGGCCGGATGGGTTGAGAGATAGGTAGGCACTCTGGGTCCGGAGGTCAGGCTGAGTTTGTAAATCTTGTTCATAAAGGTGATCAGTCCGTTCGGATCATAGCCTGCCTTGATCGCATATTGAAGACCGTTCTGGTCGGCTTCAACCTCCATCTCGCGGGTATATTTCAGGGCAAGGGCTTCTGCGGTTGCCATTGCCGTTGCGGCTACCGCCTCGCCCGCTTTTCCGCCTCCTCCTAAAAGTATCCCTGCGATCATGGCTGCCATGGAGGCAATGTTAAGTCTTTTCGACCTCTCGATCATCTGCGCCACATGTCTTGCCATGACATGAGAGATTTCGTGGCTGAGGACTCCTGCGATTTCCTGTTCACTCTCTGTTGAGATTAAAAGCCCGGTCGTCACAAAGATGTGGCCCCCTGGAATGGCATAGGCATTGGGGTCTCTTCCAACGATTAAATAGAATTTGAAATCAAAAGGAGTTGAACCCACCTGAGCAACAAGAGATTGCCCGATCGTGTTGATAAAGTTCTGCAAGGTCAGGTCCCTTACCCAATCGACCTTTTTCTCCATTTCGAATAAGATCTTCTTCCCTAACTTCTTCTCCTCTTCGATGGTCATCGCCCCTGAGATTGTGGCAAAATGAATGAAGAAAAAGCAGAGGAAAAGAGAGGTAACCCAAATACTGTTTTTTATTCGAGGGGACATCTTTTTGTCTTTTTGAGATCTTGTTTGGGTGGCGTTAATTTTAACACGTTCTCTATTCGCAGACAATAAAAAAAACCCTATATATCCTCTCCATTTGGGTGGGGTTTGGATGGTGGGAGTAAGAGGATATATAGGGCAATAAATTTTTAGTAACCCCCGTGTTCGCTGAAAAGGAAACAACCACCATCCCCGCAGCAGAGCTGCGGGGCTTTCTAACGGGGTAAATAACTTATGGTATAGCTGTCACCCTGAACTCGTTTCAGGGTGACATTTTTTTAGATTCTGAAACAAGTTCAGAATGACAGTTTAAATTAATGCTCCAGACAGGGATGATAAATGATCATTTCGCCGATTTTATCAGATCTCCATTTTAACCAGTCGTAACTTCTTTTCAAAAAACTGCTCTCCTTCGTTTGAATTCTCTTCTTTTGCTTTTTCTTCGGATAAGGGCCATATCGTTCCCTAAGAGTGTCCTTCATAAACCTTCACCTCCCTTTGTTTACCCCGTTAGAAAGTCGAAGAATTTCTAACGGGGTTTAAATACCCTTCCACTTTTTAATGGATTCGTTCAGATATTGAACCATCCCATAAAGACCTTTGACGGAGAATTTCTCTCTTCTTTCCTGATGAATGGGATAGGCCCTCCCGCCTCCTGCCCCCGACCCTTCATTGAAATGGACCGGGGTTCCTTTCTCCTCTGCCTTAATTCTCTCTAATTCCGAACCATGCTCCAGTTCCATCTCGTGTTCGGTCAGGTGCCCGTTGATCCAGGCCCAACTCATCGGATAGACATCTGGATTCCACACAACCGAATAAAAATGCCAAACAATAATGGTGAGCGTAGCTAAGATGGCTTCATAAAAATGGATGGCCCGCGCCACCTCAAAGGTCCACATCGGAAAGAAGAGAAGCCATTCTTCCTTGAACCAGAGGATGAAACCTGTGA
>Ga0194125_10007983_pt1 | contig 15061 bp, 11 predicted proteins | sample TA2KigC250mmetaG_FD_148626 | JGI IMG/M metagenome (GOLD analysis project Ga0194125, IMG submission 148626) | Freshwater microbial communities from Lake Tanganyika, Tanzania - TA2015034 Kigoma Deep Cast 250m | ecosystem: Environmental > Aquatic > Freshwater > Lake | place: Tanzania: Lake... | reverse complement strand
AGCCGACGGTTAGTATCAGACCAATAGTGTCGATGCCAACCTTGAACTCGCCCATCACCCCCGGAATCGCGTAGCCGAAGAGCGACTGATCGAGGTTGCTCATCGTCCAGGCGAACAGGCTGAACACCAGGATGGTCAACCAGCCGGTGGCGGGGCCGTGTCTTTCGATACCGGTCGGATCTCTCATGTTTGAATACTACCCCGTCCAGCCCTGACCCGCGATGTCTGCCGTGAAGCCGGTAATGCGAACAATCCCGCGACGCCCCGTCCGCCTGCGGTTCGCTGACCGCCGCGGCCCTCGGTGATCTGATCTTCTGTTTGTTTTTGGCCCATCACCCACGACACGCATCTCATCGCCGCTATCAAGGGCGAGCGATGGCCCAACATCATTCGCGCCGCCTTCGATGCCAACACAGTGACGCCACTCGATGCGCACTACGCAGCCCCCGAACTAGATGAGCAGGATCGGCGTGCACTCGGCGTGCTCCTCATAGAGATGTTCAATCGGATCCAGACGATCAATCCCAAGGACGCCCACTCAGCCGAAGTTCTCGCGTACATCGACTCGAACCTCTCGAAACTCGAATCACTACCTTCGCTACCGAAAACGGTACAGACTTCATCTTCACGGATGTCGGCTCGTGTATCGAGAGATTTTGGTGGAGGCGATGCAGAGAAATAGAGAGCGAGGGCACTAATCAAAGAAGCTCTTTTCAAGCCCGAGTGTGCAAGCAGGTGTGTAAGCGACTTGCGGTCGTAAGTGGTTGATTGATCGGGAGTTCGAACAAACTTCAAGGGATTGCTTTTCCACTGGAGCAAAAAACCAAATCGAGAGAAATCTAACTCATTGATTTGTAAGACTGGGCCCGCTTGGATTCGAACCAAGGACCAAGGGATTATGAGAAGACTGGAGTCAGCAATCCCTGTTGGCCTTCAATGACTTACGCGTGTCACTAAGCAGTGTGTAAAAGAATGTGTAAGTAAATATCGGGTTTTTGACAGGTGATTTTTGAAAACCAGTTCCAAACTTTATTCGAGCCCAATGAATTGGCCTAGCAAATAAACGGGTTGAGCGAACTCAGACACCAAGAAACTTGTTCTTAAAGATTGGCATCAGAGCAAGCGAAGTGCTGCGCCGCGTAGTGATGCTGTTTCGTCGGTGATAAGCCGAATCGGTATTTTGCGCATCAGTGTCGAGAAGCGCCCTTTCGACGTAAATCGCTCGACGAAGCCGCCGCCGATCAATCGATCTGTGATTCGGGGCAGGATACCGCCCGCAAGATACACGCCCCGGAATCCCCCAAACATCAGCACCGAGTCACCGGCAAAGTGCCCTAAGATGCGCAGGAATCGATCGATGGCCCATACGGCGGCTTGGTCGCTCTCTTCGCTGCTACGACGAACCACCTCGGCAGCCGAGACGATGTCACTAGCGCTTAGCGAACCCCCAAGTCGGACTCGCTGGAATGCGTACAGACGCTCTATCCCGGCTCCGCTTAAAATGCGCTCATAAGATACGCGCGGAAAATCACGAGCAATGAAATCGAACAGCTCTCGCTCGTCTTTGTCTGTTGGGGCAAAAGAGACGTGACCTCCTTCGCTCGGAATGATGATTCCCGTCTCGCAATGCCGTACGGCTATTCCCAAACCAGTACCGGGCCCGAGCACCACCTCGGTTCCTTTCGGTGATCCGTGACCTGTCTGAACTATTAATTGCGAACACGCTGGCAGGTTATCGAGCGATGAGCCGAGCGCTTCGAAATCATTCAAAACCTCAAGTTTTCGAAATCCGAATTGAGTCTGAATGTTTGGAATCGAAAACTTCCACGGAGAATTAGTGAACTGAACTTGATCGCCAACGACGGCCGATGCAACAGCGAGGCTTGCGCCAGACAAATCAGCTCCAGTGAGAGCTTGGCTATCAAGATAAGCGCGCATCGCGCTGGCAAAATCACTGTACTCACTTACCCCGCGAACCTCTCGCTGAACGATCTCCCCTTTTTTCGGGTCATTGAGCGAATAGCGATAAAGCGCGAAACGCGCGTTCGTCCCGCCGACATCGCCAACCAAAATCGTTCCACAGGCTCCCGCATCGGCGGCCGACGCGACGCTCACTGCGCCAAACTCAGATATTTTCTTGATATTGATCATGTGCGTACGGTAGAGAGCCTTGTAGTTGATTTTCGATGAACCAAGCTTGACGGGATTTCTTCCACGACATTTTGCGGACTTGGAGTATTGCCGCTGACGATATCGAGCAACATTGCAGTAGCTCGCTTTGCCATTTGCCTGATCGGCTGGACGATCGTCGTCAAGGGTGGCCATAATTGCGTGGCGATCGGAATATCGTCAAAACCTACTAGCGACAGATCTGCGGGCACACTTAACCCTCGATCATGTGCCACAGAGAGAACGCCCGCTGCCATCTCGTCGTTAGCTGCGAAAATCGCAGTGGGCGGATTTTCTAGCGACAAAAGTTTGTTGCCCGCATCGACACCGCAGCCAAATGAGTTGAAGCCCGGCACGATCATCTCGGCAGTTGCCGTCAGTCCCGATTCCGTTAAGGCACGAATGAACCCGCTCGTTCGACGCTGTACAGCGATATGCGCAGGATGGCCGGAGACAAAGGCGATACGTGTATGCCCGAGGCTCAATAAATATTTGGTCATCTCAAACGATGCGCTCTCATCGTCGGTAATCACACTCGGAAAACTTGCGACCGGTGTCCCCGGCGCAATCAATGTTGTCGGTATCCCCTCATCACTCAGAGCGGCAAGAATCGTCTGGTTGTCACATAAGGGCGGCGTCAAAATAACGCCATCGAAACGCGCTTGCTGATACAGCGAGATTACTTCGCGGGCCAACTCGTACCCAGGCGAACTCCTTGGATGAACGATGAGGTCGTATCCTCGCGCCTCGCACTCATCCAAAACGCCAGTTTGAACATTGGCGACATAATGCGCGCACGGGTTGTCGTAAAGCAGGCCCACCGTAAACGCCTTACGGCTCGCAAGACTCTTAGCAGCGCGACTCGGTCTAAACTTCAGCCGAGTGATCGCCTTCTCGACTTTGTCCCGCGTCGATAGGCTGACATTAGGCTCTTCGTTGATTACCCGAGAAACCGTTTTGATGGAAACACGGGCAAGCGCAGCCACGTCTTCAATCGTTACGCGCTCGCTCATGGTTAGTTACCGCCCCGAGCACGAGACGGTCGCATTTGCCGCTAAATCAGGAATCAAACGAACATTGGAAATCGACATCGACAGCTCACCGGAGGTGGATAGCAAAGGCAAGGTTGTCACTTTACTCGGGTCCAGTCCTGATTTCACAAAGCAGGCTAAGTCGATCGATAGTCGAAACCACTCGTTTTTCGGGGCTTTTCTCAGGGCGGTCGTAATATTGGCCTCGGAGCCACAGGGATACTTGCACTGCGCCTTCACGAAGGTACTGCGAGTTGGCGCGCGCTCAACCTTCAAATCAAGCGCCAGCGCAGCCCCTCGGGCGACCCAATCTCGCAGATCTCGAGGCGTAGTCGTCTCGAAATAGACCAGTCCCTCGCCCCGCCCCTGCCACGTGATCTGACGGGCGTCACCCTGCCGCAATCGATCGATGGTGGTCAGTGCGACGATACCCTCGCTGGATTTGGCAACTGGCCCGGTAACCGGTAAACGCCAGTTTCCGCGATCGCCGACGAACATTTGATTCGGCGCTACGGGCCGTCTGTCGAAGATGCGCAAAGGGCGCATCTCGCCCGCCTCACGCGAAGTTGGCTCAGGCAAAAGATCAGGGATTTGAGATCCCGCCATGCCGTAGGTCAAGCCATACCCGACCGGGAGAGGACGCAACGATCGTGGATTCACCTCAGGGGTCTCGTTTGAATAACTCAGTGGCCACTCGAACGGTAGCCGTCCCTGAAAATCGAAGCGCGGTGCCTTCGTCGACTGTCCGACCAGAACGTCGGCAATTCCCGCCCCTTCCGATCCCGGTAACCACGCTGCGACAAATGCGGTCGAGGCGTTGATCAATGAATTTACAACTCGCGGCCGCCCGCTGACGAATATCGTGATGACGGGCACGCCGTCAGATTGCATTTTGGCGATCATCTGCGATACCGGCGCATCCGATTCGAAGTCAAGCGACTCGAGATCGCCCTCCCCTTCCGCGTACGGCTCTTCGCCGACAACTACAACCAACGCATCGGGTTTCTCGGCAGGCATATCCTCGACAATCTTGATCGCATCTCCGCCGCCCGCACGCAGCGCTGTCTGCAAACCCTCGAAAATACTAGTGGCACCCGGAAAATCAGCTCTTTCATTACCACTTCCTTGCCAGGTCAACGTCCATCCACCCGATTGTCGCCCGACATCATCCGCCGCCGCACCGATCACCCAAACTCGCGCGGTTGCCGCTAACGGTAAGGTTTGCTGCGAATTTTTGATTAAGACGAGCGACTTTCTAACTGCATCTCGCGCGAGAGCTCGATGCGCTTCAGAGCCGATAACTGTCGACTGTAATTCATCCGGCGATGCTTCTTTCGGATCTGCATCGGAAAGAAGTCCGTAGCGAGCCTTGACTCGAAGAATACGCGTTACGGCATCATCAATTCTCTGCAGGGGAATCAGACCTCCTTTAACCTGTGAAACAATGTTCCGATGCAGCTCGCGCCATTCCTCTGGCGCCATGATCATATCGATACCGGCATTAATCGCTTGCGGACAATTCGTATTGGTACATCCCGGTACCTGTCCAATACCATTCCAGTCACTGACCACCAAACCGTCGAATCGCATACGATCTTTCAAAATATCGGTGATCAGTCGACGATGGCCATGCAATTTTTGACCATTAACGCTGCTGAATGAAACCATGACCGTCTGAACGCCTGCCGCGATCGCCGCGTAGTAGCCCGGCGTATGCAACCTCATCAGATCTGCGTCATCTAACTCCGTATTGCCTTGGTCGATACCAAATGTGGTGCCGCCATCGCCAATAAAATGCTTGGCTGTCGCCAATACGGTATCGTGTCGCAGGAAACCCGGCGTATTTGGTGGGCCCTGCAGGCCGGTGACGTACGCCTCACCAAACTTCTGCACGATGTCTGGGTCGGACGAAAAGCTTTCGTAGGTCCGACCCCAACGCGGGTCGCGAGCGACCGCCAAAGTTGGGGCGAATACCCAGTGTATTCCCGTAGCCCTGACTTCACGAGCCGTTGCTATCGCAATCTCGTGCGCAAGCTTCAGATCTCTACCGGCACCGATACCGATATTGTGTGGGAACAGCGTTGCACCGAACACGTTGTTGTGTCCGTGCACCGCATCTGTCCCCCAAATCAACGGGATTGCGACGCCCGCCCGAGCTCGCATCGCTTTTTGAAAGGCAGAGGACAACTCTACCCAGTCGCGGACTGTTGCTCGCTTATTGGTATCAGGAAAGCTGCCTCCCCCATTGAGAACCGATCCAAGTCCGTACGCAGCCGCCTCCGCTGGCGATACGTGTTGGATCTCCGCTTGAATCATTTGTGCCGCTTTTTCCTCTAGCGACATCTTTGAGACAAGCGCAGCGACCCGATCTTCTAGTTGCGGATCTGTCGATATGGCAGGCTGGCCGACCGGCCAAACCGAAGAGTCGGACTGCTGCGCCCCGCTCGATGACGGGTGCCACAGTAGTCCGACCAGAAGGAGAGTCAAAAGACGGCGAGTCATATCGTCACCTCGTCGCTTGATAACTTTCCAAGTTCGATTAGAAATCCTTGCGGATTTTGATTCCGTAGGTTCTCGGCGGGAAGAAGCTGGCCTTCAGATAGCCAGGGCCACCGTCGCCCCAATTACGGATCAAGTCATCAGTCGCGTTGTAAACATAGAGCTCTGCACCCCATTTAGCGCGCTCGCTGATCAATCGGAGAGCGGCATTGACGGTGGTGAACGCTTTCTGACCGGCGTGGAACGGACCCTCATCGAAATTGTTATCGCTGAAGAACATCTCGCTCTGCCAGTGAACGGAAACATACGGGCTGAGGCGCAAACCGTTCGAGAGCCCCCAGTTGTGTTCAACGCTCACCGTCGCTGAGTAATCCGGCGCCCACGGCAACTTGTTACCAGTGAAATCCACCGGTCGACGAAGTGAGTTATCACCACGGATTTGGGTTGGATCTTCCGCGGGACATCGGCTTAACCCGAGATACGCTCGCTCGAAGCAAAACCAACCATCATCGGCGCCAGGAAGATTGGTGATCTTCGCATCGAGCCAAGTGGCCCACCCGACGATCCGACCGCCGTCCCAAGGCAACCAATCGAACTCCAGTTCGATACCGTTGATTTCAGCTGCCGCAATATTGTTAGTTAGCAGAGTCCCAATATCCCGATTGCTGCTAGCGGACTTTCCAACGACCGCCCATAAGGTGCGTTGCATATCGTCGTACTTGGTATGGAAGGCATTTCCAAGCAGATTCAGCTTTCCGTCGAGGAGTCGTGCTTTAAAGCCAATTTCAAAATTGGTTGCTTCCTCGGGATCGTAAGGAAACGCGGTGATGTTGCCACACTCACACGTATCGACCTTATCACCGAAACCGCCCGCCTTGAAGCCAGTGGCGATACTTCCGTAAACGAACCACTGATCATTGAGTTCATGATCGAAACCGATCTTCCACGTTCCCTTACTCCACTTCGCGGCATACGTGTTATCGGTTCCCGGAATTCGATCCGGGAAGTCTTCAGCCAACGACCCCATGGAGTTGTTGAGGGCATTGGACTGATACATGGCACCGGACGTCGCCCAGTTCGGGACGATGCCGAGCAGATCCCAGCTTTCATGCCAGAACGTGTTGTTCGGATCCCAAGTGGCCGGATTTACCCAATAGCCGATGGAGACATGGTTCGAGCCACCTCGATCGCTTTTTTCGTCCCAGGTGTATCGGTAACCAACCGTCACATTGGTTCGCTCAGTAAAGGCGTAATCCAACTGACCGAACAGCGCTTTCGATGTGACCTCTCGGTCTGGTTGAACGAAGGACTGACCAAGAGGACGTGGCGAACCGCAACACCAAGGAACTTCGACATCGAAGCGGATGGCGTTCTTCTCCGAGAGATAAAACGCGCCGGCAACCCAATTAAGACGCTCTTCGCCCTGTGACTTGAACTGCAGCTCCGACACCCACGAGTCGTAATCTGACCATCGGGTCGTCAATTGCAGATCTTCGAACGGCATCAGCGCATACGGGGCAAAGCCTGCATTGGTGATTGCCTGCGCGTTGCGAATGAGAAGCCCGCCACCGCAGCAGAGACGATTAATGCCATAGGCCGGGTGATCTGGGTCAGCAAAGAAGCCACCGTCCCCATCATAGGCTTGATATCGGCTCTGTTTCGAGTTCGCAATTCGATGCTCCATAACGATCGAATCGTTCAATGCAAAAACAAACTCCGAACGGAAGGAGTCGATGGTCATGTCCAACTCACCTGGAACATTGACCGACGCAAACCACTGCGGATGATCACACGCGAAGAAAGTGCCAGCGGCTTTTTCGCAGTCCTTCAGAGAGATCGAGCCAGCACCACCGTCGCGATAATGCTCGTAGGACAGGAGCCAATCGACACGATCAGATGGTGTCCATCGCGCGCTTAGTCGACCCGCCCAGCGATTCGTGTTGCCATAGGCTCCTGATGCATCCACCGGACGATTGCGTCGCTGGTCAGTATTTGCGATTCCATCTGCAGGAACATCGAATTGACCAGTCGTACTACCATTGCCATCGGTATCCCAAGCCAAGTCAAACGTATCCATACGTTGATCGATGTAGCTATCGGTCTTGTCGATCATGTACGACGCACGGATGGCAAAAGAATCGCCCAACGGCACGTTCAACCAACCACGCGCGAGCCGGTGACGGTAGTTTCCGAGCTCGACTTCCGCGTTGCCTGCAAATGAGTCGACGTTGGGGCGCGCCGTAATGACATTGATCGCTCCAGCAGTAGAATTTCGCCCGAACAGTGTGCCTTGTGGTCCACGAAGAATTTCGATGCGCTCCACATCGTGAAGCAGGGCCATCCCACCTTGCGGACGAGGCGAGTACATGCCGTCGACATGAATGCCGACCGTCGGATCGCCTAACTCAGTGAAATTGTTGGATGTAATTCCGCGCACCGTGATTTGAACGCCCGAATCCGAAGGCGAAAACCCGATTTGCATATTGGGTACGAGCGCACCGAGATCACGCACATCTTGTACGCCGTCACGATTGAGCTGTTCTTGACTGAATGCTGACACCGCCACAGGCGTTGTCATCAGCACCGTCTTTTTCTTGGTCGCGGTCACGACGACCTCGACGAGTTGGTCGACACTCGCTCCATCCGCCGGATTGGCGTAGGTGTCGACGACTGAAAACATAGTGAGCGGTAACGCGAGCGCGACCGCAACGGCGGCTTTTGTAGTTCCCATGGCTCCCCCTCTCCGGGTTTGATTTAGTTGGGGTATACCGAGCGGTGACAGCGTTGTCAATTAAGGGCGCCGCTGATGGCAAAACGAGGTGGCCAAGATTTTAAAACGTCAGATACTATTTAAGTTATTGATTATAAATATCTTATGAGTAATGATCTGGCGCCGGTATCGGACGGTTCGACATACTACCGGAATGACAACGATGTCAACTGAGCCGAACGCTTTCAAGAAACTGTAACGGGGGGGTATGCCGTGCCGAGTCAGCCGATCCAAGATCTTGAATCAACGAGCCCCGTCGACCGCGGCGCCACTCACCCCAGCTACCTGCCCGGTTTCGTGATGGCCCTGTTTTTCATATTCGGCGGCATCACCTCGCTGAACGACGTCATCATCCCGAAATTGAAGGAGTTGTTCACCCTTAACTACACCCAAGCCATGTTGGTCCAGTTCTGCTTCTTCACGGCTTATGCAGTCGTCGGCATTCCGGGAGCACGGATCGTCAAGGCGATCGGCTACATGCGCGGTGCCGTCGTAGGGCTAGTGACGATGATGGCCGGCTGCTTGATGTTCGTACCGGCGTCCATGTACGCCCGCTATGAATTATTTTTGCTCGCACTCTTCGTACTCGCGAGCGGCGTTGTGATTGTTCAGGTGGTCTCCAATCCGCTCATCTCAATGCTCGGCCCTGCGAAGACGGCACACAGTCGACTGACCTTCGCCCAGGCATTTAATTCGCTAGGCACCACAGTTTTTCCGATTGGTGGTGCGATATTGATTTTGGGCGGATTAGCATCGGTGAGTGCAGACCAACTTAGCGGCGAGCAACTGCGCGAATATCGAGTCGCCGAGACGAACGCTATCGTCATTGGTTACTCTTCGCTCGCGTTAGCGATCGCTGTAGTTGCAGCGATAGTTTGGTGGTTTCGAAATGCCCTCGCCGACGAGAAGCACGAAAGTAGCTCGTTTTTTGCAGGCATAGACTTGCTCAAACAGCCACGATTCGGCTTCGGTGCAGCGTGTATCTTTTTTTATGTCGGTGCGGAAGTTGCTATCGGATCGTTGATCGTCAACTACCTATCACAGCAGCACGTCTTGGGGCTCGACGAGCAATCGGCAGGCAAGTTGGTCGGCGTTTACTTCAGCGGTGCGATGATTGGTCGGTTCGTCGGATCTGCCGTTTTGAGGTTCGTGAGTCCCGGCAAACTGCTGGCCATCGCGGCGGTCGGCGCACTCGTTCTGCTAACCTGCGCCACCACTGCATCGGGGGCGCTCGCAGGCTATTCACTTCTAGCGATCGGACTCATGAACTCGATCATGTTTCCCACCATTTTCACGCTCGCGTCAGAAGAGCTTGGTCCACGCGCCGCCGACGGCTCTGGGATCATCAATGTGGCGATCGTCGGGGGCGCTATCGTGCCGCTTCTAACCGGCGTACTTGCTGATCTGAGCGGCAGCTTGTCGGTAGCGCTGGTCTTGCCAGCGGCCTGCTACGCGATCATCGCGATGTTTGGCTGGTATGCGCGACGTCCCGCCTCTCAAAACTAATCGAAGCTAAATAGTTCGACTATGCTTCGAGCATGGACCTGTAACCGATCCTTGAGGATGACCGCGTCATCCTGACGCCGCTTCAACCAGACGAATTTGAGGAACTTCTGGCCGTGTCCAGCGACCCGTTAATCTGGGCGCAACACCCGAATCCGGACCGATGGAAGCGCGAGATGTTTCGTACTTATTTTGATGGCGCGTTGGCATCAAGCCCGCAGCGGAGTATCTCTCGAGTGAGGGGGCATCACGCATCGATTTTGCGTATTGCTGGAGCAAGAGAAAATGTTATCGCGAGGCTCATTCTTTGAGCCACTGACGAGTTTGAATAGGCATGACCCACCTGACGGGTCGGCCGTACGACGTACTCGAGGCCAGGCCCTACCGCATTCACCGCCGCATCGCCCCGACTTACCGCTCGGGCCGGGTGCTGCTCGCAGGCGATGCCGCACATTTGAACAGCCCGAGCGGCGGCATGGGTATGAACGGCGGCCTACACGATGCGTTCAACCTCTGCGAGAAACTCGTACAGGTCTGGTACGGCGCCGATGATGCGCTGCTCGACCGGTACGTGCGGCAGCGCCGGCCGGTAGCGCAGGAGCAGATCATTGCGCAGGCCCATCAGAACCGGACGCGCATGCAGGAGCGTAACTCCGACAAGCGGCAAGCTACGCTGCGCGAGTTGCAGGCCATTGCCTCCTCGCCCGAACGGGCCCGCGAACACTTGCTGAAGACGTCGATGATCGCCGGGCTACGCCAGGCTGCGACGATCGCATGACCGCGACGGCACTTTTGACAAGATGTCTCTCACCGAAACAAAGCCGCCCCAATTACCGGAGTTCCATCGCTACCTGATTCCGGCCACACAACAAGCCCTCTCTTCCCGTCGCTGGCGATACGCGGAAAGCCGGTTGATCGCCCGCGAAGTGCGGGCTCAGCGATCGGTGCGCCAAAGGTAACTTGACCATCTGCATCCAGGACCGCGACTTCCACAGCAGGGCGGTCCCTCGCACGGCTGATCCAGGTCAAGAGAAAACCGTCATGCCAAGCGGCCGTATCGACGCGCCCTGATGGCATCGCGGGTAGCTGTAGCTCATTCATACGCGGTCTGTTCGTCAGAGCTTCGGGAGACTCGGCCACGATATAGCGCAACTTCATCTGATCGTTTACGAAGGTTGGCCAGAACACTACGCCCTTTCTGCTTCCAACAGCGATAGCCGGACCATTGACGGGACAGCCTTCAATTTTCCAACCGTCGTGATGAATTACCTTCGGCGATCCCCAGCGAATCGCGGACCGTCGCGCGACGGAAATATCGCGTATCTCGTCATCAGTACGATCTCGATAGACGATTAACGTCTGGTCAGCCCATCTGGCCATATCGGTCTGACAGCAGCTACAAGTCTTCTCGTCAATTTCCAACTCTTCAGTGACCTGATTAGCTCGATTGAGGACGGCAGAGCGCAGCGTCATCGGTGCGCTCTCGTGGTCATGTGCAGAGTGGTCCGAGGGGTCGTTGGCTGGCGATGCTGCGCGGCGTCCATCGAGCCATGCCATCAGAACCCGATCGTCTCCGGTAGCAATCATCGATACAAAGCCGTGCTGTGTGTTCGTACCATCGCGGTGTGGGGAGATGGGCATCGACCACGTGACTCCCCGATCCGTCGAACGAACAACTCGGATGTCATAGCCTTCGGGCATCGATGGATCACTTCTTTCCAGCCAAAACGCTACCCAATCGCCATTTTCGAGTACTGCAAGCGCGGGTGTGTCTGCCCAATTGACGAACCAGCTCGAGCCTTGAGCGATGACGCCCCTTCCGATTTGTTCGCCATCGAAGTTCAGGGCAAGCCAGTTCAGCGACGTAACGTCTTGCTGAGTACTTTGCCAAGTCACAATGAATCCGCGATCCGGTTCGAGCGCGACCGAGGGCTGTCCGCCAGATGGAGTGTCGCTCAGCTCGACGCGGGAAAATGTCGGTCGGGGGTCGGCGTGGGCGACAGCAATTACGCTCAAGACCGATAGGAGCGCCCACAGAGACTTCAGTGTCGATATCTTCATTTTGACCCCCATGGTCGTGAGACTTTAGCACCCTTGACGTCCCCTTCTAGGGGGAGCAGCCTCGCCCCTTATGGACTTGAGGGCGCTAATCAGAGTTTTCCCGCTCAGCCCGTATCTTCTCGCTGTATCGAGCGTCGTTGCTACCCGTATTTTCAGCCAGCACGCCCTCTCTGAGGTTCTTGCGGTCTTGGCGTTTCTCTGTGGATTAGCCTTGTGGAGAGCAGATCGGTCGACCGATCGCTTGATCCCGATCGGTGCAGCGCTTGGACTTAGCGGCTTAGCTTTGAAGGGAATATTTGTCTGGCTAGGGATTGGTGCTGAAGGCCATGACATGACCACGCACGAAACCACACCTGGAAATCCTCTACTGCTTCATATCCATCATCTTTTCTTCAATATCGGATTTCTGTTTTACATCGCGGCAGCCACCCGTGCCGGAATAAAGAAAATCAGAAGGGGAACGCAACTATAAAACTTTTCATCACGTTGTTTACGACCGCTCTGGCCACACTCGGCTCATTGGCGAGTGGCAGCCCGATGGGTCTCTCGCCTGAAGGACAAAAGGCGTCTGCGCCGGACATCGCAGTCAACTCAAAAGGCGATATCGCTGTGCTTTGGGTTGATCGCTCACCCCAAGACAAGCCCGCCGATGGCGGTCACAACCATGACCGACACCTCGCCGTCACGGATGTCTATGTCGCGATTTCCAAAGATGGTGGAAATACTTTCTCCACACCCACGAAAGTCAACACTTCATCAGGCGCAGTTTGGGGGCAACAGCTTAGCCGCCCTCGAATCGTCGGTACACCTAACGGCTCATGGCACGTCGCGTACTCCGCAAACGACATTCATCCAAAGCTGAACAAAACACTACTGACGACTCACTACACTCGTTCGATCGATGGTGGTCGATCATTTGAGTCACCGAAGCGACTGTCGTCAATTACAGATCAAGATATGAGCGATGTCATCCACGGCGGTTTTGCGAGTGCCGCCGCGTTCGGAACGATGACCTCTGCACCTGATGGCAGTGTTCATGTGTACTGGATTGATACTCGACACATGAAACCAGACAGCGACTCCGGCGCCCTCTATGGCAGCGCCTCGCGTGATGATGGGAAAACTTTCACAACCGATAAACAACTGATTGATACGAGCGTTTGCCCATGCTGCCAATTGACCGCAGTAGCGAACTCAAAGTCAGAGATCATCATGGGTTCACGACAAGTAGAAAAGGATAGCTTCCGTCCCGCGACCGTCATGACGCTATCTCGCTTAGGTAAAGTCACTAATGAGCGCCAGTCTATTGGCGGTGCGCCGTGGCAAATCAATGGATGTCCATTGAAACCGACTGTCGTCGCCGTACACGACTCTAAGATTTTTGCTGCTTCTCATAGCGGAGGAGAAGCTACGCCCGGGGTCATTTTTTCTGTATCTAATGACGGAGGAAAATCATTCAAGCCTCGTGGCATCGTTCATCCAAGCGCAGCCGTGTCTGATGCACCGACGATTACCGTCAACGGATCCCGCGTTCTACTCGCTTGGCATGCCAAGGTCGGAAGCGCTCCGCGCCGGGTTTACTACCGATTTTATAGCCTGTCGGGCGAGCCGATAGGAGAAATCCAAGAACTCGACTCCGCCCCTGGCGTATCTCAATTTCCAGTCACTGCCGCGCGATCGGATGGAAGCTTCCAGCTGCTCTGGCAACAAGCGGATCGGATCTGGTCAACCACCCTCACAGCCAAGTAAGGCCTATGAAAGCGCTCCGTGGGTTTCTCATTATTGGGTTACTTATATGTGGCATTCACCCTCTGTCGGCGGCGGTACCCGCTAAACCAATCAATGCGGCGGACTTCAAGTCCGCTTTGGCATCCTCCCGCGGGAAAATTATTGTGCTCAACTTCTGGGCAACATGGTGTGTGCCATGTTTGCGGGAAGTCCCTGATCTACTCGCCGTGACAAATGAAGTGAAAGGATCCGGAGTCGTATTGATTGGCGTCGCCGTTGATGATCCCTCGCCAGGCGCAACCGAGGTCGAGCGATTTCGGAAAAGGTATTTTCCGGAGTTCTTCACTTACGCTCGTCAGGGTTCAGAGATGGACGAGCTTGCCAGCGTCATCGACCCAACCTGGAACGAAGTCGTTCCGACAACTTATCTGATTGATAGAAACGGCAAAGTTGTTCGGCGAATTCAGGGCAAGAAGAGCACACAAGAGTTTCGTCAGATAATTAAAGACATCTTGTGAGCGGATATCTTATTCATGTGCGACTTGTCACACATGAAATAGTCGAGCCCGATCATTCCGAAGAGGCGCTAAATCGAAGATCGAAAACCTTTGGCCTAAGCCAAAAGTACAATCGCTTTATCTAACTCCTCTTACTGCGTTTCCAATTCGAGTGCCGTGATCAACAGTTGCCCGGAATCGCGCACGACTTTAAATCGTACTTTGGTGCCTTCGGTCAGCCCCTCTATAGAAACGCCCTCGCCTAAACGAAACACCATAGTCATTGAGCCCATATTGAGACTCTCGATGCGCTCATGTCGCAAAGTTAGACGACCCTGCTCACGGTCTACTTTGCGAACCTCCGCCAACGTCCACTCTGCCTTTGCAGGCTCGCTCGTCTCTCCGTGCTCGGAATGCTGTGAATGATGGGAGTGCTGCTGCGCCTGAACTACCCCAACCGACAACCCGAGCGAAATAAAACCCAAACTTGCGAGCATCAGTAAATTGCGTCCATTGGATCGCGTAATTACGCTTTTAATCCTGTCCATTAATGATGTCCTCAACGTGTCTTCGAGCCGTGCAAGTTAAGCGATCGTCGCATGATCTGAAAAAAACTGACGATATCGGGTCGCACTCTATTTGATCGTATCGTACTTCAATTAGCCCTGCTCAATCTCTACCCATGCTACCGAAAACGGTACAGACTTCTCTGCACGGATGCCGGCTCGTATATCGAGAGATTTTGGCGGAGGCGGTGCAGAGAAATAGAGAGCGAGGGCACTAATCAAAGAGGCTCTTTTCAA
>Ga0194125_10007979_pt1 | contig 15066 bp, 7 predicted proteins | sample TA2KigC250mmetaG_FD_148626 | JGI IMG/M metagenome (GOLD analysis project Ga0194125, IMG submission 148626) | Freshwater microbial communities from Lake Tanganyika, Tanzania - TA2015034 Kigoma Deep Cast 250m | ecosystem: Environmental > Aquatic > Freshwater > Lake | place: Tanzania: Lake... | reverse complement strand
CGGGGACACATGCCGACGGTCGGCTTCTATCTGCCCGACCGGGTCGAGACCGGCCGGGAGTCCGTCTTCGTACGCGGCTTCGGCGCCACCAGTCCCAATCGGACCGATGGGTCCTGGATCGTGACCCTGTCGCAACCCGAGGGCGCGTACATGGCCGCCGCGGTGGTCGAGGCCGCTTTTCTGTTCGACAATCTGGATCGCTGCTGCATCCACGCCGCCTGCGGATTCGGGGACATCGGCCCCGGACAGACGGCCACGACGGTCAGTCGGTTCTATCTCGCCAAGGGTTCCCTGGAGGATTTCCTCCGACGTTACGCCGCCGACCGGCCCGCACTGGCCGCCCGGCAGAAGGCCGCCTCTCTCCCGACCGCCCGCGACCGGCGCGCAGCCATGTTTGGAGTACCGCCTTCAGGCGGAACTCCGAACGGCGCCAAGTTTGAGCCTCCCGCGGGCCGGGTCGTCCACGGGATGGGCCAGTGGGAACAGTACAACGCCAAGCTGCTGGGGCTGTTGCCGGCGGAGCTGCGCCCCGTATCCAAGCTGATCTTCCTCGAGATCGGCGACACGCCGCGCGGCTGGCGGCCCGAGGCCATCCGCAGCCTGATTCAACGTCACGACCAGGAAGGATTCATTCCGCACATCGATATCGCCTTGCGCGGGCACCAGCCGGGCCCGGCCGTGCTCCCCACCTTGTCCGATCCGCTGTTCGGCATCGACCACGAAGTCGCCTCGTCCTCCCGGTTCGACGGGCGCATCCAGGACCTGGTCCGAATCGTCAAGGAGTACGGCAAGCCGATCATCGTCCGCATCGGGGGCGAGTTCAACGGGCGCTGGAACGGCTATCATCCCTACGCCTATCCCCAGGCCTTCCGCAAGATCGTCAGAATGTTCCGGGCGGCCCAGGCGGACAATGCCGCGTTCGTATGGTGCTACGAGCCCGCGGCGCCGGGCGACTTCGATGAGCGCAACGCCGACGGAGAATACAAATGGTTCCCCGGCGCGGATGTGATCGACTGGTTCTCCATTGACTGGTTCAACAAGGAGGATTTCACCGGGCCGCTCACCGGCGGCCGCCAGGGTGCCAATATGATGACGGCCCACGGCCGCAGCCGCAAGTTCCTGGACATGGCGGTGGCTTACGGGAAACCGGTGATGATCGCGGAAAGCGCGCCCTGCCGGTTTGACCTTTCCGACCCGGCCCAGGCCGAGGCCGCGTGGCGCGAATGGTTCGAGCCCTACTTTGCCCTCCTCGCGGAGCGCCCCGAGATCAAGTGGTTCCACCTCATCAGTTACGACTGGTCCCGGGCCTCCTACTTCGCCCAGACCGGCTGGAAGAACAACGACTTCACCGCCAGCGGCGCCCTCCTGGAGAAGCTCGTGGCGGAGTTACGCAAGCCGCAGTACCTTCACGCTAACGACAAGGCGTTGTTGAAAGACTACGCTCAGTTTGCCGGGGCCGCACAACCCGTGTCGCGGGCGTCCCGCCCGCGCAGCGACGCCGAGACACCTTCAGCACGAAGGCAAGCTCCGGCCGCGCCCCGTGCCGTCGCGCAAGCCAACGTGATCCCAGGTGACAAGCGCACGGAGTTGGCGAAATTCGACGAGCCGGCTGCTCATCTGCCTGGCCAAGGCCCGGGCGGAACCGAGTGGGACAGTCAGTATCGCTCCTTCATCCAATCCGACGAAAACGCGTTATCCAAGGGTTTCCCGGGCCATGCCGAAGCGGCCCGACAGATTCAAGCGGACGCGGCTCAAGGCTCGGCCCATCTGCAAAAGCACAAGGGATGGGTCCTGTTCATCAAGCACCACTCCCAAGCCTACCGGCCCGCGGAGGCGACCGAAGCCCTCCGCAGGCTCTACCGGGACCTGATCGACATGGAGTTCGGTGTTCGTAGTGCGCCCGAAAGGAGCGACCGGTCTCGTTCGCCGGAAGACGTCGTGCGGGGACGCACGACCTACGAAGAGACGCCCGGCGGCGTCGGTACGACCGGTCTGACGATCCAGCGCGATGTCGTATATGGCAAGACCCATCCCGAGGTGCAGCGGCTGGACGCGTACCTGGTCAAGTCCGCGCGACCGACGCCGGTGCTCCTCGAGATCCACGGCGGCGGCTGGCGGCGCGGGGCCCGGAGCCAGTTCACCTACCGGGGCAACCTTATCCAGGCGGTCCTGGACACCGGCATTTCCCTGGTCAGCATCGACTATCGGCTCACTCCGGCCCATACGTTCCCCGCCCCGATGGAGGATGTCACGCGGGCGGTGCAGTTCGTTCGTTCTCGGGCCGCGGAATGGAACATTGATCCGAACCGGATCGCGGCACTGGGCGGGTCCGCGGGCGCCCATCTGGCCGCCTGGGTCGGGCTGCACGCCGATCTGGCCCAGCCGGACAGTCCCGATCCCGTCGAGCGGCTTTCCAGCCGCCTGGCCTGCTTCGTGGCCCTGTCCGGCCCCATGGATCTGACCCGGGTCGATCCCCGCGGCTTGGCACAAGCCGGCGTGCGGGGAGAATCCTTCGCAGAAGCCTTCACGGCCGCCGTGAACGCGACGCCCGAGCAGTTCATGACGGACCCGGCCATTCGGCAGCGGCTCAAGGACGCCTCACCGTTGTTCCTGGTGTCGGCGGACGATCCGCCGGCTCTGCTCGTGGGGGCAGGTCCGGCGGAGACAACCGCCGTCGCCCCAACGATCCCGGCAGTCATCAACGATCCGCACTCCGCCTGGCATGGCGTCCTTCTGGCCCACGCCTTGCGCCGGGCACGCGTGGAAGTCACGACTCTGCTCGGCCCGGACGTGGGCAAGGACCCGCAGGCCGACGCGGCCGCGATCGTGGAGTTCTTGAAGAGGCAGTTACTTCATAGGTCCAAATCCCAAATTCCAAACAAACATGTCATTGCGAGCGCGGCTCGCCGAGCGCGGCAATCTCTGCCTGTCATCGAGGAGATTGCTTCGTCGCTGCGCTCCTCGCAATGACATAATACCAATGTCCAAACCACGGACCGGGCCTTGCCCGTTTTGAGTTTTCTTCCCTTTTCTTGTGTTTGGGATTGATCTCTCCGCAAGGCGGTGTGTTTCGGATTTCGAATTTCGAATTTCGTGCTTCCGCCCCGGACCGCGCTTGGTGCCTGGAATCTGGCGTCTGCTCCGTTCTCACCCCGGCCGGGCGGCCTGCCAGCCGGCTTTGAGCTGGGCGGCGAGCTCTTCGACGAGCCTGGCGTGGATCGCCTGGCCGGCGAGGTTCTCGTTCTCATCGCGGTTGCGGCGGTGATCGTAGAGCTCCCGGGCCACCACCTGGGCCGGGTCGTTGCGCCGGCGCCATTCGGTGTAGCGGAACTGGTCCGTGCGCATCGTGTAGCCCATGCAGGGGACGCCGTCGATGTTCTTGCGGAACTGGCTGAAGGCCGCGCTCTTCCAGCGTCGGGAAGGTTGTTGGATCAGCGGCAGGAGGCTCGCGCCTTCGCAGTGCGCGGGGATGGGCAGTCCGCAGATCGTGGCCAGGGTGGGGTATACATCGACGAACTCCACCAGGCCGCTCGCGACCGCGCCGGTGGCGAGCTGGTCCGGCACCCGCAGGATCAGCGGGGAGCGCGTGGCCCATTCCAGGTTCGTGTGCTTGCCCCAGGTGCCGTTTTCGCCCAGGTGCCAGCCATGATCGCCCCAAAGCACGACCGCGGTGTGGGCGGCCAGGCCGGTCTGCTCCAGCGTGCTCAGGAGCCGGCCGATCTGCGCGTCGATGTAGCTGATGCAGGCGTAATACGCGTGGATGACCTGCTGCGCATAGTCCGCGGGCCAGTCCTGCCGGCCGGCGGCCTTCTGTTGGGCGGCCAGCTCGCGGGCGTCGCAGTAGGCCCCCATCTCGCCGGGAAAGGCATCCACCGCGCCCGGCGGCATGTTCTTCGGATGAAATGGGTTCGGGGCGGTACGAATGTCCTCGCGCCGGTAGAGGTCCCAGTAGCGCTTCGGCGCGATGAACGGCAGGTGCGGCTTCTTGTAGCCGACCGCCAGGAAGAACGGTTGGCCGGATTGGGCGAAGCGTTTGAGCTCTTCGACCGCGACATCGGTCATCGCGCCGTCGAAGTAGGCGTTGTCGGGCACGTCCAGGCACTCGGTGGCGGTGCCCCGGGTATGGCGGTCCCGTTCGGCGCCCTTGAGGCCCTTCTCGTCGGCCTCCTGGCGGAGCCGGGCCTGCCATTGCTGGGTCTTCGGATCGAGCCACGCCGGACCGGATTCGACTTCGACCCATCGGCTCCAGGACGGCAGGTCGTTCAGGCTGCCGTGATAGACTTTGCCCATGCCGACCGTCTCGTAGCCGTGCTTCATGAAATGCTGCGGCAGCGTCACCACGTCCGGCAGATGCTTGCGGAAATGCGTAACGAGATCGTACACCTGCGTCGTGTCCGGGCGGCAGCCGGTCATCAGGCACGTCCGGGAGGGGCTGCACGTCGCCACCATCGTGTAGGCCCGGCGAAAGGTCGTGCCCGTCGCCGCAAGCTGGTCGATATGGGGAGAAAGGACCTGGCTATGCCCGTAGCAGCCCAGCTCCGGGCGCAGGTCGTCGACCGGGATCATCAGGACGTTCAGGCGTTTGTCGGTCGCCGCCGTAGAACCGGACAAGCCGGGCCGGGCCCAGGCCGCGGCGGCACTCCAACCGAGGGTCTTCATGAAGCTGCGTCGAGAGAGCAAACCCATCCTGTTTCCTCATTCTCAGAAGAAGGTACGTGCATCGGGCGCAGGAGCGAGGACTGTCGCCCCTACCGACTATCGGCCGGATCCGCCGTCCACTTGACGGCGTTCAGGATCATCCGGGCAATGCCGTTATCTTGATAGTCCGAGGCCGCATGTCCGGGCATGAAATAGACAATGGTCCCCCGGCCCTGCCTCTTGATCCAGGCGCCGCGGTCCTGCATGTAGGTCCGATTCGTCCCTTGGTCGTGGTAGACGAGGCCGCAGAGAACGGTCTTCTCGCGGCCGTCCGTGAATTTGTGGTTGATGAAGACCTCCGAGTCGCTCTTGAGAGTGATGCTCGGATATGCGCCTTCGGCGCTGGGGTAGTCCGACGGCGTGTAGAGGACCGGCTCGCCCCAGTCCACCTGGAAGCTCGTGATGTAGTGACGGGGATGCAGATTGACCAGCGACCAACTGGAGGCTTTGTAGGCGTAGCCCCCGGCGTCCATGGGGCCCTGATCCAGGCGGATGCCGAGAAAGTCGAAGTAGAACTTGTTGGCGGCTTTCACCCGGCTGATGGAATGGTGCAGACAGATCAGCTTTCCACCTTCTTGCGTGTAGTCGATGATCGCCTTCTCGGTCGCTTCGGCGAGGTTCCGGTGGACAAAGACAATCACCGCCCGATACCCGGACAGATCCTTGGGCAACGCGGTCTGCTCGACGATGGTCACGGCAGCGTCGCCCTGTTCCCGCAGGAAGTCCGCCAGCACCTTCATCTGGGGCAGCTCATCCTGGATGATGAGGACCTCCGTCAGTCGAGCCGGCGCCAAGCCCAGGGCCAGATCGATACCGACCACCATCATCAGCAGAGCCGCGTCTCTCGGCTTGAACAACCGTCCTATCATCATTGGTCTCCATCAACCACAGGACATGAAGAAAATCCGAAATTCGAATCTCGAAATCCGAAACACACCGCCTTGCGGAGAGATCAATCCCAATGACTAGACCGGAAGAAAATCCAAAACGGGCAGAGCCCGGTCCGTGGTTTTGATCATTGGAATTTCGAATTTGAAATTTGTTTCGGATTTCGAGATTCGAATTTCGAATTTCCCTGCACTACGGTCCGGCGATCTTTCTCTGGGCGGCCAGGCAGACGAGGCGGCCGTCCATCGTGGCAAGGTACAGGCGACCGCCCACGGCGATCATTCCGTCGAAGACCGGCACGGCGTCGAGCTTGTGCTCGGCGAGCTTGGCGCCGTCGGCGGCGTTGACGGCCCACAGCAGGGCGCCGCGTCGGCCGTCCAGGGCCCGCACCTGCTCATCGAGCTGCGCGCGGATCTCGGGCTCCAGGTACCGGCCCCAGGCCTGGCGCTCGTCCACCACGTCGGGCGGGCCGGCGACAAACAGGGTCTTGTCCGCCAGCACCATGGCGCGGGCCAACAGCGGCGGGTGCTCGCGGAGCCATTTCGGATCGACGGCGGATTGCTCCGCCCGACTCAGCTCCGTGACGCGGGCGTGCCAATCGACCACGCCCTGCTTGGCCTCCTTGAGCTCCTGGACCCGTTGCGGCGGGACCTGTTTGGCGGAGGCGAAGAGCCGGTACTCCAGAACCGACGAGTTGCACAGGTACTCCGGGTCGCGGGCGTAGCCGTACACGTGGTCGTCGTCGAACACCAGAATCCGGCCGGTCGGCACGCGCCGCCCGGGGATGAACCACTCGCCCCAGCCCTCGCCGGCGTTCTTGCCGTAGATCCAGTAGGCCCGGTGGAACCACGTGTCGTCCAGCAGGCCGACGGGCGAGAACAGGTGCGGATAGCCGTCCTGATCCTCCTGCGGCTCCGGCTCGATCTTCAGACGCTGCCCCTGCAAGTCGAACCGCTGCGACCGCATGTAGATCGTCTGCCCGTCGCTCGACAGGATATCCGGCAGCGCCACCGGCATCTTCTTCTGTTTGATGAACGCCTGGAGGTTCTTGCCGGTCCCGGGGTCCTTGTCGTCGAGGATCGTCTCGGAAATCTTGCGCCCGGTCGTCGGATCGAGCCGCAGAAGCCGCAGGCCGCCGTCGAGGAACATCGACCGCCCGGCCACGCAATACAACGTGTCGCGGGCGTCCCCCTCCGCGGTCCGTGATCCGGCATCCGGGCCACGAGTCACCGGCCACGGGCCACGAGCTATCAGGACGCTGCCATGCACGGGCCAGACACTCTCCACCTGCTCATAAGCCACGTGGTACCGCTCCGCGGGCGCCGCGCGGAACCGCCAGGCGAGGACGCCGTCGGAGGCCCGCAGACAGTAGACCCAGCCGTCCGCGCCGCCGAAAAGGACATGACCCTGGTAAAGGGTGGGAGGCGAATCGATTCGTCCGCCGGCCGTATAATGCCAGAGCTTCTCTCCCTTCGCGGCATCCACCGCATGGAGGGTGTGCTGGTCGATGGCGGCCACGAAGAGCCGCGTCCCGTCGCTGGTCAGGCTCGACAAGCGGCCGCCGATCGTCGAGCTCCAGGCGGGAGACAGTTGCGCGGGCACGGCCTCTTTCGTACGCCCGCTGCGCCCGACGTCGTTGCGGTATGTGGGCCAGGAACCGCCAACGGCCTGGGCCGACGAAGCACCGATCTTGCCGTAGGCGGGTCCTTTCTCCAAGCGGTCCTCCTCGGAGACTCGCACCGGTTCCTGCGACGGCCGGGCCGGGGCCAGGGCACAAAAACCGGACAGCTTCGACTGGTAATAGCACGCGCACGAATGCGGCGTCGCGTACACGAGCCCATTACACGGCATCATGCCATAGACGCAACTGCCGCGGACCCAGTGGTGGATCTGCCAGCGCTGCGTCTGCGGGTCGATGAACTCCGTGCCGATCCAGGACGGCATGAGGTACTTGTCCGTCGCCTTGCTCGGGTAACACCGCTGGTGCATCACGGCGAACGGATCGATATTCGGCAGGAATTCCTTGCAGATCTCGCCCGTGTGGGGATCGCGTCCCGTGAAAGTGCCCGTGGATTTGGCGGCGGCACTGGCGATATCGCCCGACCAGACCAGGCCGTCCATCACCAGCACGTCCTCCGGGCAGAAGTGGCCGGACGGATGCAGCGTCGCCTCCCAGAGCAGTTCCCCGGTCTCGCCGGCCAGGGCCGCCAGTTGGCGCCCGCCGCCGGAATACAGGACCACGCCGTCGTAGAGAACCACGTTGGGCGACCAGCCCGTGGGGACCAGCTTGGCCCGGATCACGGAGCTGTTGCGCCATTTCTCTGCGCCCGTCATCTGGTCGAGACACACGACCGCGTCGCCATCGTGAAAGACGACCCGCTGCCCGTCGGCCGCCAGGGTCAAGGGCATGATGCCCCGCGTCTGCTGCCAGAGACATTGGCCGCCGGCGGCGTCGAGCGCCATCAGCCGGCGGGGCCGCTCATCCCAACCCCAACGGGAGCTGGCGCGCTTCTGCTCCGTCCAGCAGTGGGCGTTCTCTTCGCGGTAATCGACCAGCCTGTAATCCGGATTGACCGCCAGCAGGAGCAGGCCGTTGGAGCAGAGGATCTCCTCCGCGGTGGTCGTCTCGGCGTACGTGCGCAGCGTCTTACCCGTCGCGGCGTCGATCTCGCTGACCGGCGCGTCGATGCCCAGGGTCACATAGACGCGATCGCCCATCGCGACGAGCCGCCGGGGCAGCAGGGCCGGACCGCTCTTGAGCGGCCACAGATGGTTATACCAGGTCTCGATCGGCCGCTTCCACAGCAGCGTGCCGTTGAAGGCGTCGCGAGCCGCCAGCACCCATTGGGGCGGCAGTTGAATCGAGGCCTTCGGTCCTTCATCGATGATATAGAAGATGCGGCCGTGGGCGGAGACCAGGGCACTGAGACTGGCCATGTGGTCGTGATGCCGCGCCCAGCGCGGGCTGCCCACCCATTGCATGTGTCGCGGCGGGCCCACCACCTGGTCGTGCGCCACCGCGTTGCCGGCGGCGTCGTGACGATAGTGCGTCCAGTGGTCGATCTCCTCGGGCCAGGGCTTGACGGATTTGTGCCATTGCCCTTCCTGCCGCACGTACGCCACCCCGTGGGGCGCCAGCACGCGCATCACCTCGTCCAGGGACAGATCGCCCGGATCTTCGGCAATGACCAGGTTCACCAGGTTGTCGATGTACGGCAGGCGCGTTCCCTCCCAGGGCACGATGGAGACCCGCCCGTACAGGCCCTGCGCCCGAATGGATTCCCGCGCCCGCTGCACGTTCGCGGCGCGGCTGTCCAAGCCATGGACCAGATAGCTCTCGCCCGCTCCCAGGGCGGCGGTCAACGTCCCGTCGCCGCAGCCGACATGGACGATCAGGCCGCCCTTGATCCCGGTGGCCTCCAGGATCCCGGCCGCCTGTTGGTCGGAGGCCGGAGATGGGATTGGCTGGGCGGCGGCAGCGACACCGATGATCCCTAGCCACATGAGGCTGACGCGGCAGAATGTTCGTTTCTGCATGACCGTACCTCCTTCTGGTAAGACCGTGGACCGTTGCACCTGACGTGCGGCGTCCTATTCTACTGCGAGTCCGGCCCAGTGACAAGGAGCCGCCCAACGCGAAGTCTTGCGCTGGGGACGGAAGAAGGAAAAAAGCAAACGCCCGCGCGCGGGTCTTACTTTTGACTTTTTACTTTTTCCTTTCTTCGCCGGGCGGTCGGAGGAGGCGGTAGATGTTCACGTATCCTTGGGGCCGCCCCGCCTGCCCTACGAACCGATACGGCGGCGTCACCTTCTGCGGATCGCCCAGGTGCCCGATGTTCACGTGCAGATTCATCAGCCGGTAGCCCGTGTGATCGGTGCTCATCCCTTCTCTCGTCGCCCACACAACGTACGTGAGATCCTGCTTATGGCAGACCTCGATGAACTCCGAGGGACTGTCGGCCGCGGGCAACGGCACGATCTGGTCCGCGGCCTGGGGTGCAAACAGTCGGACCGTCTGGGCCATGTAGACCCCCATCTTCTCGCCCGGCCTGGCGTGGGCCTGATACCACCTTGCCAGGTCCCGGAACTCGCTCTCCCGCAGTCCGTCGCCGAGGAGGGGCGCCAGGCTGAACTGATTCGACACGATCGCCACGCTCATCACGGCCAGAATCGCCAGCTCGCGCCCCAGCGCCCGGCGCCGGTAGACGAAGACGCGCCCGGCGAAAACCAGGGTCGCCACGCCCAGGGCCACCCACGGCAAAGGCACGGATCGGGGGCTGATCCGGGCCACCCGCGGCAGCAGCTCCAGCAACCAGCACAGGTAACCGATCGCTCCTACCACGATCACGATCTGCAATCCGATCGCCAATAGCCGCGGCACGCGCGACGGCTCGCAGGACGTCGTGCGTCGCGCGTCGTGCGTGGCCTTAGAGGGTGTGTGAGAAGCCAGCCTTCTCTGGGTGGCATCGGCGGGTGGCAGCGGCAAGGCCGTAGGCTTTGCGCAGGCCTTGCCGATGGCGGATGGACGAAACCATCGGCAAGCTCCGAAGACTCCGCTTGCCGCTGCCACCCAGCCGTGCGTGGCCTTGACGAGGCCACCCGTTTCACACACCCTCTTACTCGCGACGAGAGACGAGCGACAGGCCAGCGCCCAGGCCCCCTGCAGGCCGAACAGACAAACCAGCAACGCGATCCAGAAGATCGGTGCGTGAAACCTCTGGATCGGATAGGGGTAGAACGCATGCACCAGGAAATACGGAACGAAGAACAGCATCAGCGGCAACAGGCGCCACTGGCGCTGCCGCACGCCGTGGATACAGCCGAAGACAAAGCCGCTCAGCGCCACGCCCTTGCTGAGGGTCTCCACCGTCGCCGCCCACGCCCGGGAGCTGTACAGGAGAGGACGAAACCCCACGGTCCACAACAGTTGCAGGTGTTTGACGATGCCCGTGCGGCTCTCGACCGACTCCGTGAATCCTTTCGCGTACTGGTTCCCGAACAGGACCCGCAGATAGTGGTGCGGTTCCGACCCCCAGTGCAGGATCGTGCCCAGCATCCAGAGGCCCAGCGGCACGGTCGCCAGCACGGCGTAGGCCAGAGCCCGGAGGCGCTGGCGTCGATCCCGGCGGTGCAGGACGTCCAGCAAGAGCGCCGACGGGATCAGGACGGCCGCCTCGTAGCGAACCATGGCGGCGATCCCCGCGAACGCATAGCACCAGCTCGACCGGCGGAACATGAAGAAGAACGTCAGCAGAATGAAGAACAGATAGGTCGTCTCCATGATCGGCTGGGTGAGCAGGAATACCGTCCAGGAGTTGAGGGCGGCCAGCAGGGCCAGCCACACGGCCGCCCGGCCCACCACGGGCCGGCCCACCAGGTACAGCAGCACGACGCTCAGCGGGTGGAGCAGGGCGTTCAAGAGCCACCCGGCGGTCAGGTCCGGGTGCGGCCCGCCGACCACGTGCGACAGTGACGCCTGCAAGAGCCCCACCACCGGCGCCTGCAGAAAACGGGCCGGCAACTGCAGGGACAGCAGATCGTGCCCCACGCGCACGATGTCCGGAAAATCCGCGATCGGGGAAACGGTGTGCCCGAAGTACAGCACGGACTGATAGACGCCGAGGCCGAAAAGAGCCAGCACGACCAGGATCTCGAGCTGCTTTTCTCTCTGCTCGATCGGGCCGGAGGCCGCGAGCCGTGACCCGTGCTCCGTGACCCGTGCTCCGTGGCCCGTGCTCCGTGACCCGTGCTCCGTGGCCCGTGCTCCGTGACCCGTGCCACGAGCCACGGGCCACGAGTCACTCCTTTCGGGGCACGAGTCACGATCCCTTGGTCCCGCTGGATGTCGTTTGTGATTGCTCATGGGGGTCTCAGTCGATTCTCCGCAATTCGATGGTCTGAAACAGGCCCACCGCGCCATTGAGCGGGTACAGGACGTATTCGATTCCTTTGATAAACCCGTACGCCCAGGAAGGGACGATCTGGCGCAGGGTCAACCCGCCGCTGAGCAGGTATCCCAGCGGCGTGTGATGGCGCAGCCGCACGATTCGCAGCGCCGGAAACTGGCGCTCGAATACCTCGCGGTCCCGCCGGAAGATGATCCAGGGCAGCGCCCCGTTGGCGTCCGCCAGCGGCCCGGCGGTCGTGCGGCTCCATGGGGCCTCGGGGTCGAACGCTTCATGGTGGAAGTTCCGGAAGAGGAACCTCGCCCACAGCGTGTTGGCCGGCTCGATCATGACCACCTGGCCGCCGACCTTCAGGCACCGCAGCGCCTCCCGGAAGAAACTCCGCGGATCGCCGATATGATGCAGAACGTCGATCAGGAAGAAGGCGTCCACGCTCCCTTCGTCCCACGGCATCTGGGTCGCCGAAAACACCCGGTCCACGTGCGGCAGCTCCAGCACGTCGGAGGTGATGACGTTGCCGATGACCTCCTTGATAAAGCCGCCGCCGCTGCCGAGTTCCACCAGGACCTTGCCCTGCGGCTCGGGGACCGCCCGCAGGAACTGCCGGTAGAACTCCAGATATACCCGCCGCAGAAGCGGTTTGCTCTGAATGATCCGGGCGTGCACGCCGGTACGGGCCGCCTCGTCGAGAGCCTCGATCCCCTTCGTTTCCGGCAGCCGGAGCCACTCGATGATCTTCCTGCACCCTTGTACGTTCTGCATGCCCGGCTGCCCCGCTTATCGTGTCAACTCCGCCTTGCGGAAATGTCCCACTTCGTACACCGCGCCCACGGCGCTGCGCATCTGCACGGTACGCGCCTCCCGCAAGAACCGGCCCGCCGTCTCGTGGACATCGCGCTCCGTGCTGAAGTGGTGCCGGCGGATGTCGCAGCCCAGCAGCCGGAAGAGGACCACCATGATGCCGCGCTCGATCGGCACGCCGTAGACGACCTGGCCGTCCGGTTTCAGCACGCGGGAAATCTCTCGGAAAGCCCCCTCCAGCTCGACCGGCTTGAGGTGCTCCAGGATGCTGATGAGCAGCACCGTGTCGAAGAAGCCGTCCTCGTACGGCAGGGACAAGACGCTGCCGTTGCACAGGCGGGTCTCGATGCCCAGCCCCTGGAACACGGCCTCCACCTCTCCTATGTTCGCCGTCAGGTCCAGCCCGTGGATCTCGTCGTACATCTCGTTCAGGTTGCAGAAGGCCACCCCCGAGCCGAACCCGACCTCCAGGACCCGCGCGCCTCCGGTGCACTCCGTCAGGCACAGCTCGATCCGCCGCCGGTACAGCTTCCCCAGGACCGGCCAATAGTAGAACCGCAGCGGATCGTCCCGGTTGACCCCCGCGTAGCGGCGGTACGGCAGGAGCTTCAGGGTCTGCCTGCCCCCACTGGCCGGCGCTCGCTTCACGGGCGTCCTCCCAGCCACTTGATCTTCTTGAAGGCGACCCAGCTCATCTTCAGCAGCAGCCAGCCGTGCGTGAACCGCCGGATATTCGTCTGCCCGTACGTTCGGGCGCGATACGTGACGGGAACCTCCACGACCTTGAGGTTCTGCTTCACCGCCCCGAAGATCAGATCGAAGTCCCCGAACGGGTCGAAGTCTCCGAAATACCACCGGTTCGCCTCGATCAGCCGGTAGTTCTCCCGGCTGAGCATCTTCGTCCCGCAGAGCGTGTCGCGGAACCGCTGGCCCAGCAGCCACGTGAACAGGCTGCTGAAGAACTTGTTGCCCAGCAGATTCAGGAACCGCATCGCCTCCCGCTGCATCGGGTACACCAGCCGCGAGCCGTTGATGAACTCGCCGCGCCCGTCGCGCAAGGCCCGGTAGAACTTGGGCAGATCCTCCGGCGGAGCCGTCAGGTCCGCGTCCTGGATCACCAGCACGTCCCCGGTCGCCGCGGCGAAACCTTTCCTCACGGCGTCTCCCTTGCCGATTCCCTGGCCCTGCCGGATCAGCTTGATGTTCCGCTGCGGATGCTCCTGGATCTGACGCTCGATCTCCTGGGCCGTGCCGTCCGTGCTGTTGCCGTCGACGAAGATGATTTCCGTCTCTCTGCCCATCGGGGGAATCCGTCGGATGGCATCCTCAATGTTGCCCCGCTCGTTCCGGCACGGCACGATCACCGACACCGAAAGCTGGGCATCGCTCTTCGGCGCCGGGGCCGGACGCGCGATCACCAGGTTGACCAGGTTGAAGTACCGGAACACGGGCAGCAAAGAAAGCAGGTAATTGCAGACGACCGTCAGCGGCCAGATGCGCTTGGGCAGCAGCACGTGCGAGCCGCTGCGGATCACGTCGTAGCCGCTCAATTCCAGCAGGTTGGCGATGTCCGGCGTCGGCAGCCAGTTCTGGTACGCGTCGGCCCGCCGGAGCTTCACGAGCGAGCCCAGCCGCAGAACGGACTCCCACAGGTGGCTGTAATAGGTCACCACCATCCGCGTGTGTTCCCCGCAGTGGCGGCGCGCCCGCTCGAACACCTGCTGAATATCCTGCCACTGCCCCAGCGAGTTGCAGATCAGAATATAATCGAATTCCTCCTGCAACTCGAAGTCCTGCGGCGCCATCGTGTGAAAGTGCAGACCGGGAAACCTCTGCCGTGCCGTCTCGATCAGCACGGCGTCGCCATCGATTCCCACGCCGTACGACGGGTTCACCGCCGCCAGAAGATCCCCGCACTCACAGCCGATGTGCAAAACACGGCTGCCCGGCCGGACCACGAAGCGGTAGATCTTCTCCAGCCACCCGTAGTAATACGCGTTTCTCCGCCGCCACTTGAGGGCCGGACTGGAAGCTCGAATATCGAAATCCGAAATCCGAAACAAATTCGAGACCCAAAGCACAAATGACCGAAACGCTGGCGCCGGTCGATGGATCCGTTTTGAGTTTTGCGTTTTGAACATTGGCATTTGTTTCGGATTTCGACATTCGGATTTCGAATTTTTCCTGTCAATATGGTTTATCGAACGGCTCGGTCCGGCCGGCCAGGGATGCGATCTCCTCCGGCGACAGGGTCCGGTCGTAGAAGCGGACGTCGTCGATCCGGCCGGTGAAGGTGCGGCTGATCGTGGTCCCGTCGGTCCCGAGCCAGGCGCCGATCAACCCGTCGCCCCGCGTGACCGTCGCGGGCGCCGCCAGGGTCCGGGAGGCTTCCTTCAGGCCGTTGAGCCAGAGGGCGAATTCCGTCGGCGCGACGGTGACCGCCACGTGGTTCCACTGATTGGTCTTGGCGATCGATATCCCGTTCAGGTCGCCGCCGGCGAGGCCGTTGATGCCGGCGTTGACCTTGCCGTAACTGTACCGCCAGTGCAGGTCCCCGGCCTCCCAGCCGTTGGCGTGGAAGAAGCTCTCGAACTGGATCGGCACCGGATTGACCGCCGTATTGACCCACATGGCGATCGTCTGGGCGTTGCCGCTGCCGAGCAGGGGCACCGCCACCGCGTCGCCGATCCCGTCGAGATAGACCACCTGCCCACGGACCGGATCGCTGACGACCGTGGCATCGCCCCGGGCGGTGGCGTGGCGGGTCCCGGCG
>Ga0194125_10007978_pt1 | contig 15066 bp, 14 predicted proteins | sample TA2KigC250mmetaG_FD_148626 | JGI IMG/M metagenome (GOLD analysis project Ga0194125, IMG submission 148626) | Freshwater microbial communities from Lake Tanganyika, Tanzania - TA2015034 Kigoma Deep Cast 250m | ecosystem: Environmental > Aquatic > Freshwater > Lake | place: Tanzania: Lake... | reverse complement strand
GGGCATAGATACGGTGTCGATTACAGAACGATGCCAGGACGGTCTCTCATTGTATTACTATGCGCGTGAAAATGTGCGCCAGAAGAAGCAGGTCCGTGTGGCAACGCTGATCGAAAGGAAGCAGGAGTACACTTTCATCAATTTCATGAACAAGAAATCCGGAGTCGAGATTGATGCAGTTAACCATCCCGTCGAAGTCGTCGAATTCGATGGCAAGGCGGAGTACGTTGGTGTTTTTGGCCTCACCGGGGGGTTCCGGGGCTGGTTCAGCAATGATGACGCACGGATTCCCGTTCTGGCGAGAATGAACGTGATTCTCGGGAGCATTAAGATAGAACTTGTCAGATGGACTCGAACCGGCTGGCAACCTCCTCTGTACGTTGAGGAGGCAGAGAGGTGATCATTTCCTATCCGGGCATCTCGCCAAAAATGCACGCATCGGTGTTTGTTGCCGAGGATGCCCACATCGTTGGCGATGTCAAGATCGGCGAGGACGGCAGTGTATGGTTCAACTCAGTTGTCCGTGGGGATGTGAACTTTGTTCGCATCGGGAAAGGCACAAATGCTCAGGATAATTGCGTCCTGCATGTGACCCACCAGAAACATCCCCTTCAATTGCCTGATCGGCATTGGGGCAGAAGTACTCGACGATGCGAAGGTCGGGCCCTGCGCCTTGGTGGCGGCAGGTTCGGCGGTCACGGTGGGCTTTGAGGTGCCAGAAGGTGTGCCTGCGCGTATCAAGCGGATGCTGACAGCCGAAGAGCGCCGGCACATCGAACAATCTGCACGGAGCTACGTAGAGCATGTCAAGATCTATCGTTCCTGAATCCCAGAAGAGGTCGCCATGAAACTCACGGTCTGGGGAGTCCGTGGCTCCGTCCCGACTCCCGGGAAGCACACAGTTCGGTACGGCGGAAACACGCCCTGTCTCGAGCTTCGACTTGACGACGACAGCCTCATTATTCTGGATGCCGGGACGGGGATTCGCAATTTCGGAGATCATCTCATCAACAATGGGGAATCGGTGCACGCCTATCTTCTCGTTACGCATCCCCATTGGGATCACATCCAAGGATTTCCCTTTTTCAAGCCGGCATTTATCTCGGGGAACGAGCTCACCATCTTCGGGACGGAGCGTCCGGAGAAGTCTTTGAGCGAAATCATCTCCGAGCAGATGAACCGGATCTACTTTCCGGTCCAGCTTCACGAATTGAAAGCGAAGCTCAATTTCAAGCCGATCAAGGAAGAAGGGGAGATGAAGATCTATGGCTGCACGGTGAAGACTCTGTACGTCAATCATCCGGGATTCACGGTCGGCTATCGGATCGAGTACAACGGAAAGACGCTTGTGTACATTAGCGACAACGAGCCGTATGACCGCGAGGCTGCTGCTTCTCTGTCGAACTTTGAAGCAGCGGTGAAGGCGAAGTTTGATTCGAAGAAAGGCGATCCGAACCAGCGAGTGTTCGACTTTTGCACGGGAGCTGATGTGTTACTCCACGATGCAACCTACACGCCGGAGGAGTACATCGACCGCGTCGGCTGGGGTCATTCCCATTACCTCTTTACACTACGTGTCGCTGCGCAGGCGGATGTGAAGCGGCTCTACTTGTTCCATCACGACCCGAACCACAGCGACGACAAAGTTGACGAAATCCTCAAGAAATGCAAAAAGGAGGTCAAGACGCGTGGGTACAAGTTCGATTGCGAGGCGGCAGCAGAGGGAGGGGTAGTCACGATCTAACTTGACAATCAGCCGCAGCAAGATTATATTTATCTCAGGGATTGCTTTACGAGCCGTTGTTATGCCCCTGTTATTCAATGGGTTAGCATATGACCGGGTCGGTGAGAGGTCTCGAGGGGCAATGTGTCGCGGGCTGATCGAAGAGGGAATATTGACTGTGATAAGATGCCGGTGTCTTCTCCGTTACCCCGAGTTGCAGGCGACTTGACGCGATAGGGTGGCAAATCGGGGTTTTTCATTGCACGAGATCGATGATCGCATAGGGAAAGCCATGCAGTTCGCATTCCAAGAGTCCGACATCAGAAAGATTTCTCAGATCCTTGGTATTTCCGCCAAGCATCGAGGCAGCAACTATCGTTTCGAGGTCGAGAACAAGACTCTCAACCGGAAGCTGGCGCTGGAGATCTATCCGGATATCAATATCGGTCAGCGTCGCGGGAGCCTCGTCTCAGTCTACACGCCGACGGCGCACCTTCAGCTCCATTTTTGCACGGGATATGTTGTCAGCAAATTGCTGGGCGAGATTACCTTCGTTGCCGAATCGAACGGCAAGCTCTCAGGACTGACGGTCGAGCGGGAAGGAGGGTGCTCGCTCTATGCTAACGTCGATCGTTCAATTCTCTCTGGTGATTTTACGACGCTTGGTCCGGAGGTAATGCTTTCTGGTATCGCGCTGTCGCTCACCGAGAACATCCTTCCGCAACCCACTCCATCCAAACGGGGGACGAAGGGAGAACACACAGCACGGGAGAAAGGAAAACGAAAGCCAAGGCCAAAGGCTGGATGATTTTCGTCTCAAATAATCACCCGTCTCTTCGGTTTTCGAGGCGGGAAACCTTCCGGACCGTCAAAAGCGTTCTAGAAGAGGAACTTGTGCCGTCGCTCAGTGTGTCTGTGGTATTTGTGGGGAGCCGTTTCATTCAACGCATCAACCGGCGATTTCTGAATCACAACCACATCACGGACGTCATTGCGTTTCCATTTCGGGATGGCCAGGGAGTTGATGCTGAGGTCTACGTGAATCTGGATCGCGCAAAAAGTCAGGCGCGTGAGCTTGGGATCAGCTATGCAGATGAGGCGCGCCGGCTCCTGATACACGGGATTCTCCACGTGCTCGGGTATACAGATCACACAACGGGAGGGAGATCTCGGATGAGACGACGAGAGGATTTCCTCCTCGCGTTACTCTCAAGTGCTAAGAGGCATAGATCGCATGCAAGAGCGAATCGTTGAAATCATTCTCTTCCTCGTCAACGAGCTGAAATCCAACAAGCAGCTCAGCGAGGTGGACGTCTCCTTACTGACCGACAGCGGCTATACCCCTACGGAGATCTCTACGGCGTTTTCGTGGCTCTTCGAGCGGCTGTCCATTGGCCAGCAGCTTGTTTCGGAGGAGCGCGACACACGCCTGTCGCACCGTGTCCTGCACGAGGCCGAGAAAATGATCGTTACGCCCGAAGCCTACGGCTATTTGCTGCAGTGCCGCCAGCTTGGGTTGCTTTCCAACGCGGACATCGAGACAATTATCGAGAAGATCATGGCTGCGGGGTTTTCCACGGTCGGTGTGCCGGAAATGAAGAGTTTTGTGGCCGGTGTGCTGCTCGATTCGGGCAATCAGCCGCGAATGAGCGGGCGAATCTCGCTAAACAGTACTGATACCATCCACTAGCGTTCGGGTTCATGGAAAAATCCTTAATCATCGTTGAGTCCCCATCCAAGGCGAAGACTATCAACAAATACCTTGGGAAAGACTACGTTGTCGAAGCATCGGTGGGGCACATCAAGAATTTGCCGAAAAGCAAACTTGGGGTAGATGTTGACAATGGCTTCGAGGTGACGTACGAATTCATCAAGGGGAAAGACGAGGTCATCAAGAAGCTCCGAGATAAGGCGGCGAAGGCAAAAGAGATCTATCTGGCAACTGATCCTGACCGGGAGGGGGAAGCGATCGCGGCTCACCTCGCAGACGAAATCAAGCCTGCCAACAAGAGAATCAAGCGCGTCCTCTTTCATGAGATCACCGCTGCAGGTGTGAGAGAGGGGATGCGCCATCCGAAGAAGATCGATACGCATCTTGCGCTGTCACAACAAGCCCGCCGAGCGATGGATCGCATCGTGGGGTACAAGGTGAGCCCGTTTGTCTGGAAAACCTTCTACTACGGCCTGTCTGCGGGACGCGTGCAATCAGTCGCGCTGCGGCTGATTTGTGAGCGGGAAGAGTTGATCAGGGGTTTCGTTGCAGAGGAATACTGGTCGATTACGGGTGAGTTTCAGACGGTTCAGAGCGAGCCGTTCCTGGCGAAGTTGACCAGGGTGGCGGGCCAAGAGCCCCGGATTCCCGACGAAACGACGATGAAGGGATACCTGGGGGAGATCGAAAAGCAGCGCTTTGAGATCACGGGTGTAGAGCGAAAGCCCGTGAGGCGAAATCCGCCTGCGCCGTTCATCACCAGCACATTGCAGCAAGAGGCCGCCCGGCGCCTGCGCTTCTCGACGAAGCGGACGATGATGCTTGCACAGAGACTGTACGAAGGTGTCGAAGTGGGGGAGGAGGGCCTCACGGGACTTATCACGTACATGCGAACGGATTCGACGCGGCTGAGCGCGGAGGCGATTACTCACGTCCGTGAGTACATCTACGCCAACTACGGAAAAGAATACGTGCCGAAGGAGCCTCGCCTGTTCAAGAAAGGGAAATCCTCCCAGGACGCGCACGAAGCCATTCGTCCGACATCCCTCAGACTGACGCCGAAAGTGGTCAAGAGGTATCTCGACAAAGAACTGTACCTTCTCTACGAGCTGATTTGGAACCGGTTCGTGGCCTGCCAGATGACACCGGCCGAGTTTGAACAAATCTCGGTCGACGTGACAGGCGGGGAGTACCTCTTCCGTGCCACGGATCAGCGGCCGAGATTCAGGGGCTTCCTGCAAGTATACGACGATATGACTGAAGAGAACGGCGGTGAAAAGGAGGATCAGGATCCCACGTCGAAGTTGCCGGAAGGTTTGGCGTCAGGCCAGAAAGCATCCCTCAGGAACCTCTTGCCGCGCCAGCACTTCACAAGGCCTCCGCCGCGCTACACCGAGAGCAGTCTCGTCAAGGAGCTCGAGTCTCGCGGGATCGGCAGGCCAAGCACCTACGCCCTGATCGTCAGCACGGTGATTGACAGGAAGTATGTGGAGCAGAATGAGCGAAAGCTGTACTCCACGGAGCTCGGCATGCAGGTGAACAGGCTGCTCGTGAAGTACTTTCCGGATATCTTCAATGCCCAGTTCACTGCGAAGATGGAAGAGGAGCTCGACACGATCGCTTCGGGTAAGCAGCGGTACATTAAGGTGATGAAAGACTTCTATGATCCGTTCATCCGCGACCTCGAGGCCGTCGACCAGAATGCGCGCGAGATCAAGAAGTCGCTGCAAGAAAAGACCGATGTGAGGTGTGAGCTCTGCGGACGGCCGATGATCATCAAGTGGGGTCGCAACGGTCGCTTCATGGCGTGCTCGGGCTATCCCGAGTGCAAGAACACCAAGCCGCTGGCCGAGGATCAGGAGAAGCATCAACATCTCGTGGGTATGAAGTGCGAGGTGTGCGGTGGCGAGATGGTGGTGAAGGCTGGAAGATTCGGCCCGTTTCTTGGTTGTTCCAACTATCCAAGCTGCAAGAACACGAAGCCAATATCCACGGGCATCAAGTGTCCCGCGTGCGGTCAGGGGGAGCTTGTCGAGCGAAGAACGAAAAAGGGAAAAAGGACCTTCTACGGGTGTACTCGGTATCCAGACTGCGATTTTGCGTCCTGGGATAAGCCTGTTGATCAGCCGTGCGCCAACTGTGGCTCACAATACCTCGTTTCGAAGTACTCTCAAGCGAAGGGCGAGTATCTGAAATGCCCTGAGTGCGGCGAAGAATTCGTCAAAGAAGAGATAGCTGCCAGTGCGTAGCTCGCCCGACGCGCTGGGTTATTCACTCCGAGCATTGTGATTGTCATGCACGAGATTGTCCGGGCGTTTCTGGAGTATCTTGAGACCGAGCGGAACTACTCCCCCAACACGATCCGTTCCTACGAAGCGGATCTCCTGCAGTTCTCGTCGTACTTGCGATCGCGTTCCATTCGCTCACTAAATCTTGTGCGTAAAGAAACGCTCCGCGCATACCTCAGCGCCCTCCTCTCCGCCGGCCTGAGTCGCCGAAGTGTGAGCCGAAAGATCGCCTGCCTCCGATCGTTTTTCCGATTTGCAAAGCGACGGCATCTCTGCGCGTCGAATCCGATGCTCACCCTTGTCACCCCGAAGATTGAGAAACGTCTTCCCTCGTATCTTGATGAGCGGACGACTTCATGCCTCCTTGATGAGGTCAATACCAAGACCCCGGAAGGACGACGCGACGCAGCCATCTTGGAGCTGTTCTACAGCACGGGCATCCGTCTGGGCGAACTGATCAGCCTCGACCTGGCAGATGTCGATCTCGAGAGGGCCGTCATAAAGGTAACCGGAAAAGGTCGCAAGCAGCGCATCCTTCCGCTCGGAAGGCCGGCAGTTGCCGCGCTGAGGAGGTACGTGGACGACCGGGCGCGCCTCATGGGGCGTTCCGGCGTTGCTGAACCCAAAGACGCCTTCTTTCTAACCGCACGCGGTGAACGGTTCTATCCGGAGGCCGTGGCGAGGATCGTCAAGCGCCATATCGGCAAGGTGTCGGAATTGGAGAAGACATCGCCTCACGTCATCCGGCACACGTTTGCTACTCATCTCCTCAACCGAGGAGCTGACCTGCGTGCAGTCAAGGAGCTGCTGGGCCACGAAAGCCTTTCGACGACTCAGGTCTACACGCACGTTTCAACTGAACAGATGAAAAAAGCGTACAGGCAAGCACATCCGAAGGCGTGAAACCGCGCGGGCGCAGAGACGCTGACTGATGAGAGGAAGGAATACAGCATGACGACGACGGTAACATCCCGACACTTCAAAGCTCACGGAACACTTGTCGACTACGCAAAAGCCTCTGTCGAGAAACTCGACCGTTTCTATGACGGTATCATCAAGTGTGAGGTAAAACTGAGCTTCGAGAAATCGCGGAACAGCGTCAAAATCGCCGAAATCATTGTTACAGTCTACAAGTCAAGGCTCACCGGCGTCGCGCGGACGGAGGACTTTCATAAATCAATCGATGCTGCAAGCGAGAAGGTGCTCGTGCAACTGAAGAAATATAAGGATCGGCTGCGTAACAAGGACCGCATACAAGTACGCCGAGTTCGCGCAAAAGTCTAACCAAGTGGCGGAGTGTATCTATGGCGTTCGAGAATCTCAAAGAGACCCGAAAAGAGAGCATCACGGTCGGTTTCCTGTACGAAGGCAACAAGGAACGTCTGAAAATGAATTCGCTCAATGGCGACGTTGGCTTCCGGAAGGAGATACGGGACAAGAATATCCACCGACCGGGGTTGGCGCTCGCCGGATACGTGGAGCTGTTCACGTATGACCGCGTTCAGGTCGTAGGCAACACGGAGATACGCTATCTGCAGCATCTGAGCCTGGCAGAACGTATCAAAGCGTTTGAAACGATCCTCCAGTTCGACATCCCATGCATAATTGTCACGAATGACAATCAAATCGACAAGGAGCTGGTCCGTATTGTAACGGAACATCAGGTTTCCATTTTTCGGACTCCGCTCGAAACGACCAAACTCGTGTATTTTGTTGGGGATTTCCTCGACGACCAGTTCTCGCCCCAGAGTGTGATCCACGGCTCCTTCATCGATGTGTACGGGATTGGGGTGGTGCTGGGCGGGAGATCAGGTATCGGGAAGAGCGAAGTGGCACTTGATCTTGTTGAGCGGGGTCACAGACTTGTTGCTGATGATGTGATTACAATTACTCGGAAGGGGGAGGGAATCTTGATGGGGGCAGGGACCGATGTTGTCAAGCATTTCATGGAGGTTCGAGGGTTGGGATTGATCGACATACGGTCCATTTTCGGTATTCGGTCAATCAGATTCCAGAAGCGCGTGGAGGTCATCGTCGAGCTCGAGGATTGGCGGCGCGACCTTGAGTACACCCGCACCGGCCTCGATCACGACAACGTCTCGGTTCTTGGTGTGGAGATTCCTCACGTGAAGCTTCCCATCTTTCCGGGCAAGAACATTACGGTTATCGTCGAAGTCATCGCGATGGATTATTTGCTGAAGCATTATGGCTACGATGCGGCGAGGGAGTTTTCGAAGCGACTCGAGGCCGCTATTGCTGAGAAATCTAAGGGCAAACGGGCGATTGATTACTTCGAACATGATTTCGAGTAGCGAGTGACGAATCGCTTGACAAAACCTCAAATATTTCCTATTTTCGGGCAGCTTTTTGCGCTTGACCGGAAAATTCCGCGTCGACGCGCGATCATGTTCAACACGGCAGCGCGAGAGAACAAAAAGGGCTGAATGGGCAAGTTCAGGCTATACTACTTTTCTTCTCGAAGTCTGACGTTCGTCGAAGCCAGGTGGTTCAAGACCAAGTTTGCACTCCTTGCGGCTCTCCTCGGCATGGTGATGCTGGTGGTTGGCTTTGAGGTGAATCAGCTCTATGAGGATCCCTTGGGGCTCGGCATTCACCGGAACAGAGCGCTCGTCGCTGAAAACACCGTGCTGAAAAACCAGTTGAAGGTTTTCTCGTCTCGGCTCCAAACCCTTTACAGCAGGCTGACGGCACTGAGCGACCGGACGAACGAGCTGCGCCTTCTCGTCGATTTGCCGAAGATCGATGAGGACACACGGAAAGCAGGCTATGGCGGTACCGACGATCGTGTTGATTTCGGTACCGCGGCGGGTGTCAACTCAATGCTGAATGACCTCAGGTCAACGATCACGAAAGCCGAGCGGGAGCTGCAGCTTCAGCAAGCGAGTTATCGGGAAACGATTGAAAAGTACGAGCACAACAAAGACCTCTATCGATGCCTGCCGGCGATCAAGCCGATGGAGGGCTTCTACTCGATGCACGATTTCGGCATGCGGCTTCATCCAGTGTTCGGTGTGAGAAGGCCTCACGAAGGCATCGACATTTCGAACGACATTGGAACCCCTGTGTACGCAACGGGTGATGGTGTTGTGGCAAGCGCAGGCCGGACCGAAGCCGGTTACGGCATCATGATTCTTGTCAATCACGGATTCGGGTATGCATCAGTCTACGCCCACTTGAGCAAGCCGCTTGTCGCAGCCGGTCAGCGCGTGAAGCGGGGAGATCTTATCGCCCTTTCCGGGCGTACCGGCATCGTCACGGGGCCCCACCTGCACTACGAAGTTCGGCTCAATGGTGTGCTGCAGAATCCGGTGGATTATTTCTTTGACGACATAGACTATCAGTCGATCAAAGATCAGCTCGCGGGCCGACAGTAGCTCGTGTTGTCCTACGTTTTCCGAGTGCTTTTCGGAGGTGACAGGCAAGGATGATTTGGACGCTTGAGCTGGCCTCGTATCTCGACGATGCGCCGTGGCCGGCAACGAAGGAAGAGCTGATAGACTACGCCGTCAGGACGGGTGCGCCGCTTGAGGTCATCCAGAACTTGGAAGAGCTGGAGGATAGCGATGAGCCATATGAGAGTATGGAGGAGATCTGGCCCGACTATCCGACTGACGAGGATTTCTTTTTTGAAGATGACAAAGAGTATTAGCGAGCATCCGTGACTCACGTGAGGGGGAGCGCAGCCGACCTTTCCGATGAGCAGACGCGAGAGTGTTGAACCCAGCAATTCCCCGCTGGGTTTTTTTTTGGATGTCCTTATGCCCTACCGCCTCTTCACATTTCTCTCCCTGTTCCTTGTCTGGATTGCCATGACGGAGGCGCAGCAGGACTGGAGGCAGTACGAGGTCGGTTCGGTTCGCTTTGAAGGGAATGAGACTCTTCGCGATGATCTGCTTCTGAGCGTGGTGTCGACGCAGGAGACCCCTGCGGGATTCTGGAAATTCCTGTACAGAATCAGTGAAAAGCTCGGAGATCCGCCAAGATATTTCGATCCGTTGGTGCTCGAGCTGGACTACCGCCGGCTTCGCGCATTCTATCAGGACCAGGGCTTTTTTCTTTCCCGGATCGATACGTTGCTGCTTGTCGATCAGGAGAACAAGACTGTCCGTCTGACGTTCCGCGTCGAGGAGGGCCCCCGTTCATACATTGACACCATTCAGTTCACAGGCTTCGAGGATCTGCCCTCGGCCCTTCTTGAGGAGATCGAAATCAATCCGCTTGTCAAGGTCGGCGATCCGTACATCGCTGAACATGGTGTAAGCGAGCGTGCACGCATCCTGAACGCATTCTTCAACAACGGTTTCGCGGACGTGCGCGTGGACAGTGTCGTCGCTCATCGGTATGCGTCGACCAACAACGTCAAACTGATCTTTGCGTTCAGCAGGGGGAAACGGTACTCGTTCGGGGAGATCACCGTGGAACAAGACTCCACGGTTCACGGGCGTGTTGCCGACGATGTGGTGCGCCGGCATTTGGATTTCAGGCGGGGCGATTTCTACAGCGAAGCACGGCGTATCGAGAGTGAACGGAATTTGAACAGGCTGGGTGTTTTCGAGGCTTCGAGGGTTGAGCCGCTCGTGAGCCTCAAGTCGGACACCTCGCTCGAGATCCCGACGCACGTTTCTGTGCGCCCCCGTCCGTTTCAGGAGCTTGTTCCGGAAGTCGGGGTGAACGACGAAAACAATGCCTTCAACGTCTTGTTCGCAATGGGCTACAACAACCGGAATTTCTTCGGCGGCGCGCGTAACTTTCTGACACGTTTTCAATTCCAACTTCAGTCAATCCAGGATATCGAATTCTCGAGAGTGTTCAGCCAGACGGGGCTTCGGGACAGCAGCGTGATCGGGAACGCCGAGCTTTCCCTTCAGCTCACCCAGCCCTACTTCTTCAATAACAAGACGAGCTTCACTCCTTCGCTCTCCTTTCGTGTTGAGAAGCGGCATCGGTACTATTTCAATCCTATCATCCGCGGGCGGTTCAGCGTGACCTCGCAAACGGCACGGTATACAACGGCATTTCTCGAGTGGAGTCTCGAGCGCATCGGCTATGAGGCGATTAACCCGAGGATCGGGAGAGTCTACTTTGACTCGCTGAGCATCGACCGGCGCCCGCAGTTCAACTCGATCATATCGTTCACGCTCCAACGGGACAAGCGGAACGATCTCTTCAATCCCTCGGCAGGATTCTTTCATTCCGGTACGGTGGAAGAGGCGGGACTGATTCCGTCCGCGTTCGGCAGCCTGCTCGGATTCGATCTCCCGTACTCGAAATATGTCAAGGTCTCGGGACGGGGGTTCTGGTACTGGGATCCATCGGATAGCAGGCGGCTGATCTGGTCTCTGCGCCTCTCCGCGGGATTCGCGGAGCTCTACGGTCATTCCCCCGCTCCTGTGCCGATCAACAGGAGGTTCTTCGGCGGCGGAAGCGGAAGTGTTCGTGGCTGGAAAGCGCGTGACCTCGGCGCGTTCGCACTACCCGACGAGGGGGGCAATGCCCTCCTGGAGGCCAGTCTGGAAGCTCGCTGGAATCTCCTCAAGGAGGCGGGACGTTTTTGGTTTCTCGACTTCAGCAAGTTCTCTCTTGTCATGTTCTACGACGTGGGCAATGTCTGGACGCGGGCAAGGAACTTCCGGCTCCGTGAGTTGGCGATGGCGTCAGGATTGGGACTTCGTTACGCCACGGTGGCGGGCCCGATCCGGATCGACTTCGGATTCCGTCTCTACGATCCTGCCGGGCCCGAGGGACTGCAGTGGATTACCAGGAAGAAGTTCTACCGGGAAACGCTCTCGGATTTCGTTCTACATTTCGGCATCGGACACGCCTTCTAGGACGCGTATGGGATGGAATAGAGTTATCGGGCAGCAGCGCGTGAAAGACCTTCTTCGGCGAACCCTGATGAGCGGGAAGATAGCCCACGCCCACTTGCTGTACGGTGGGGAGGGCATCGGGAAGGATGCCATCGCGATCGAATTTGCGCGAGCGCTGAATTGCCTGAAGAGCACTGTTGATCCGTGCGACGAATGCTCAAGTTGCCGCAAGTTCGATCTTCTTCAGCATCCCAACCTTAAACTCATTTTCCCGCTGCCGGTAGGCAAGAGCGAGAAATCCGGGGACGATCCGGTTGAGGTTCTCTCCCAAGACCAGATTGCTGCCATCCACGAACAGCTGCGTCTCAAGGCAGCGAACCCCTACCATCGGATTGCTGTGCCAAAGGCGAATTTCATCAAGATCAACAGCGTGCGTGATCTCCGGCGTGACGCCGCGATGTCCGCTTTCGAAGGGGGGAGGAAGGTCTTTCTCATCTCGAACGCGGACGCGATGAATGCGGAGGCGAGCAATTCGCTGCTGAAGACGCTTGAAGAACCCTTCTCCGATTCTCTCTTCATCCTCACCGCATCCCAGAAGGAGCTCCTGCTGGAGACGATTGTATCGAGGTGCCAGCTCATCCGGTGTGATCCACTGAGTGAGGTGGAGATACGCCAGGCGCTGGTTGATCGTCAACACGTTGAAACTGAACAGGCGGCACTGACCGCTCGACTTGCGCGCGGCAGCTACCGTAATGCGCTGGAGCTGCTTGCGGTCGACATGGTCGCACAGCGGCAGGAGGTTGTGCAGTTTCTTCGGCTCGTGCTCGGCCCACAGAAGATTCCACTCGCCGAAGATGTCGAACGGATCGCATCCTCAGGTGACCGGTCCTCGGTTGAGCGCTGGCTCAAACTTCTTGAGATGTGGCTGCGGGATGCGCTGCTGCTGCGAGAGCATGGAGAGAAGGGTCTCCTGAATATCGACCACCTCAAGGAGCTGAGGAGCTTCAATCAGGGATTTCCGCGCGCGGATCTTGCGGCAGCGCTTGAAAGCGTGGAGCGAAGCGTTGCTCTTGTGGGCAAAAATATCTACCTTCCTCTTGTTCTCACTACACTCGCTGTCGAGCTCAAACGATCATTGTCTCTTCCACCGTAATCCGCCCTCGTGAAAAAGAGATCTCAGAGGATTCTGGTGACCGCAGCGCTACCGTATGCGAACGGGCCTCTTCACCTTGGTCACCTTGCCGGTGCCTATCTCCCGGCGGACATCTATGTCCGGTATCAGCGGGCTAGAAAGAGGGATGTCCTCTTCATCTGTGGCTCCGATGAACACGGCGTGCCGATCACAGTGACGGCAGAGAAGGAGCAGACGACGCCCCAGGCAGTTGTCGATCGGTATCACGCCCTGAACAAGACAGCCTTCGACAAGTTCGGCATGAGCTTCGACAGCTACTCGCGGACGTCGCTCCCCATGCATTACAAGACTGCTCAGGAATTCTTCACCGAATTCCATCGGCGCGGCATCTTGCGCGAGAAGCAAGAGAAGCAGCTGTACTGCCAGAGGGACAGGATGTTCCTAGCCGATCGGTATGTCGAAGGTACATGTCCGAACTGCGGCTACACGCAGGCACGCGGTGATCAGTGCGAGAATTGTGGGACATGGCTCAATCAGGTCGATCTGATCGATCCCAAGTGCAAGGTGTGTGGACAATCACCGGTCGTGCGCACAACTTCTCACTGGTACTTCCCGCTCGGCGACTTTCAGCCCCGGCTGCAGGAGTACATCAAAGAGCGTTCAGATCGTGACGGGTGGAAGGAGAACGTCCTTCGCTATTGCGAGAGCTGGTTCAAGGATGGGCTTCAGGATCGGGCTGTGACGAGGGATCTCACGTGGGGCGTGCCGGTGCCCGTTCCCGGCTACGAATCCAAAGTTCTCTACGTTTGGTTCGACGCCGTCCTTGGCTACGTCTCTTCGACGAAGGAATGGGCAAGCCGGGCAGGCGATCCCGAGCGATGGAGGGACTATTGGCAGAACAAGACAACGAAATATGTTGCTTTCATCGGCAAGGACAACGTTGTGTTCCACTGCATTGTGTTCCCAGCCATGCTCATGGCGTGGAACGACGGTGGAAAGGAGCAGTACGTGTTGCCGGAAAATGTGCCGGCGAATGAGTTCCTGAATTTTGAAGGCCAGAAGTTCTCCAAGAGCCGCGGCTGGGGGATCGATCTCCAGGACTTCCTTCGGTTCTTCCCTGCCGATACGCTGAGATATACGCTGGCCATCAACCTGCCGGAATCGCGAGATAGCGACTTCTACCTCAAGGACTTCCAGGCACGCACAAACAACGAGCTGGCCGATATTCTCGGCAACTTTGTCAATCGGACGCTGGCGTTTACGGAAAAGAGCTTTGACGGGACCGTGCCTGCCGCACGGCACCTCGGAAAGCTTGATAAAGAAATGCTCTCTCAGCTCAAAGAATTTCCCGACAGAATCAGCCAGCACTACGAACGGTACCGCTTCCGGGACGGTGTCATCGAAACGATGAACCTCGCTCGTGCTGCCAACAAATACTTCAATGATAGCGAGCCCTGGAAGACTCTCAAATCGAACCGGGAGCAGTGCGGCACGACGTTGAATATCTGCCTGCAGGTTATTCGATCGCTCGCAATCTTATTTGAGCCGGTTGTTCCAGGTTTGGGACAGAGGATTTGGAGCGCGCTCAATTTGCCGGGATCACCAAGCGAAGCAGGATGGGACGGGGCGGGAGAGACGGCGTTGACAGCAGGTCTCACGATCAAGAAGCCGGAAATCCTAGTAACCAAAATTGAGGATCAACAGATCGAACATATGGTTCACTCTCTGAGTTCTGGTCCGTCGGGAGAAGCTCCCGCGAACGCACCGGCCAAGCCGGTGATTACGATCGATGATTTCAAGAAGCTGGATCTTCGTGTCGCACGCGTGGTCGGCGCGGAGAAAGTCCCTAAGTCGGACAAGCTCCTGAAGATTCAGGTTGAAATCGGATCCGAGCGACGGCAGGTGGTCGCCGGCATCGCCCAACACTACAATCCTGATGAGCTCGTTGGGAAAGATATCGTCGTTCTCACCAATCTTCAACCTGCCAGACTTATGGGGCAGGAGTCCCAGGGTATGCTGCTCGCCGCGACCGACTCTAGCGGTAAACTTGCTGTGTTGACGGTTGCACGTGACCTCGAGAGCGGCAGCGCAATAAGCTAGAGCAATTTACCGGAGACCTGCCGGTCCCGCGCGTGCCGCGGGATCTGGTGGAACAAGGCCGGTTGTCACAAGCCCCTGCAGGTTCACACTTCCATATGTCGGAAACACTTCTCGAACGGTTTGAGAGACTTGTCACGGAGGGAACGAAGCTCGCTCCTTTGGGGGGATTTGATTTCTCGGGATACAACGCCCGACTTCAGACCAAGTATATTGCTTGGCGCAAGGAATGCCTGGAATCTCTCGAGCAAGTCGGACCGATAGGATTTCCATACAAAAACAAGATC
>Ga0194125_10007976_pt1 | contig 15070 bp, 11 predicted proteins | sample TA2KigC250mmetaG_FD_148626 | JGI IMG/M metagenome (GOLD analysis project Ga0194125, IMG submission 148626) | Freshwater microbial communities from Lake Tanganyika, Tanzania - TA2015034 Kigoma Deep Cast 250m | ecosystem: Environmental > Aquatic > Freshwater > Lake | place: Tanzania: Lake... | reverse complement strand
TACACATGGCTCCCTCGCTGACATTATTGTTTGAGTGAACCATGTCATTCTAGTGACATTTTACGTGATAGAATACGCGTCGTTTGCATCCCGACGGAAAGTGGCTATAATAGCCGCATAATCACCGCGACAGGAGGAGCTGGTGTGCAGGGCACCACGACCCGCGTGCTCGATCATCACCTGCCCGGTCAAGTCAAGCCTGACCGCTGGCCCGCCAGCAGAGAGAGCAACGCTGGGACCAGCACGCAGACCCCCATGTTGGCTTTCGTCGTATCCGCTGGAAAGAAGAGATGGTTGCATACGCGCTAGCCATTGACCCGGGCCCAGCGAACTGTGCCGCTGCTATTCTACGCATACGCAGGCTGTCTGCGCAGCAAAGGAGGTGTGTGCAATAGAGAATAGAGGGTATGAGGAGAAACCCCGCGTTTTTGCCCGAGTGGAGACTATATTTCAAGGAGGAGAAACTATGCATAAAAGGAATTGGACATGGATGGCCGTAGTGCTGGTAGTGGCCATGCTCCTGGGCTCCTGCGCACCGGCGGCCACGCCGACGCCTACGCCCAGGCCCCAGGCAACGACTGTGCCGCCTACAGCTGTACCGCCGACCAAGATCAAGGTGGCCCTGGTCACGGACGTAGGCAAGGTCAATGACGGCACCTTCAACGAGTTTGCCTACAAGGGCATGATGCAGGCGGTTGAGGAATTTGGTCTGGAGTCGGCCTTCATCGAGACCCTGGCTCCCACCGACTATGACAAGAACATCGAGCAGTTTGCCAACGAGGGGTACGACATGATCGTCACCGTTGGCTTCATGATCAACGATGCCACCACGGCGGCGGCGATCAAATACCCCAACATCAAGTTTGCGGGCGTTGACCAGGGCTCTGACCAGCCGAACTTTGCAGGGCTGCTCTTCTCCGAAGACCAGGCGGGCTTCCTGGCTGGCTGTCTCGCTGGCCTCATGACCAAGAGCAATGTCGTGGGCATTGTCGCCGGCATGGAGATTCCGCCGGTGGTCAAGTTCCGCCTGGGCTATGAGAACGGGGTCAAGCACGTCAATCCCAACGCCAAGGTCCTGGGCGTGTACATCGATTCCTTCACCGATCCCGCCAGGGGCAAAGAGGCGGCTCTTTCGCAGATGGCTGAGGGTGCAGACGTCATCTTTGGTGCTGGCGGCCCCACTGGGTCTGGCGGCATCATGGGTGCAGCCGCGCAGGGTGCCTGGGTCATCGGTGTGGACCAGGATGAGTACCTGACCACCTTTGGTCGGGGCAGCGTCACGGGAGCGGACAGGCTTCTCTCCAGCGCCATGAAGAGGGTGGACGTTGCTGTGTACACTGCCATCAAGAACGCGGTCGAGGGCACCTGGGTGGGCGGCAACTTTCTCCTGGAGGCCGCCAACGATGGTGTGGGCCTGGCCCCCTTCCATGACACGGAGAGCGCCATCCCGCAGGCAGTGAAGGACCAACTGGCGCAGATCGCTGCCGACATGAAGGCAGGTAGGATTACGTCCGGCGTCACGCTGTAACAGGTGACGATAACGGGCAGACCAACCATGGGTGCTGCACTGCCGAAGCAGTGCAGCACCCATGTGGCAACTCTGGCTAGAAACGGCTCAAGGAGGGAGGGATGACCACAGCCCTGCAAATGCGTAGCTGCTCCAAGGCTTTTCCTGGCGTCCAGGCCTGCGACAGCATTGACCTCGATCTGGAAAAGGGCGAGATCCATGCGCTGCTGGGGGAGAACGGGGCCGGCAAGACCACCCTGATGAACATCCTCTACGGCCTCTACCATGCAGACGAAGGCAGCATCTTCCTCGACGGAGAAGAGGTCAGGATCAGCGAGCCAAGCGATGCCATCAGCCGTGGCATCGGCATGGTGCACCAGCACTTTATGCTCATCCCCGTGTTCACAGTGGCCGAGAACATCATCCTGGGCATGGAGGTGACCAAGAACAGCTTGCTCGACCGCCAAACAGCAGCCCAGCGTATCCGCGAATTCTCACACCAGTTTGGCCTCGACGTAGATCCTGACGCCTACGTCAAGGATCTGCCCGTAGGCGTACAGCAACGCGTGGAGATCATCAAAGCCCTGTACCGTGGAGCCGACATCCTGATCTTGGACGAGCCCACAGCCGTGCTGACGCCCCAGGAAGCCGATGACCTCTTCGAGATCTTGCGCTCGCTCGCCTCGCAAGGCAAATCCATCATCTTTATCACGCACAAACTGAAAGAAGTGCTGGCAATCGCCGACCGCATTACCGTCCTGCGGGATGGACGCGTCGTGGGCACAACCACGCCAGAGGAAGCCACAGAAGCCAAACTTGCCGAGATGATGGTCGGCCGAGAGGTGATCCTCACTGTCGAAAAGAGGCCGGCAAAACCAGGCGATGTGGTGCTGAGAGTGACCGACTTGCAGGTCCTGGACGAGCGCATGTACACGGCTGTGGATGGGCTGAGCCTGGAAGTGCGCAGCGGCGAAATCCTGGGTGTGGCAGGCGTACAGGGCAACGGGCAGACCGAGCTGGTGGAAGCGATCACCGGGCTGCGGCCTGTGGCCAGCGGCCAGATTGAGATACTCGGCCAGGACATGACCAACGGTACGCCCCGGCGGATCATCGAGAGTGGCGTGTCGCACGTTCCTGAGGACCGTCTGAGACACGGCCTGGTGGTCAGTTATCCTCTCGTGGACAACCTGGTGCTTTCTACCTACTACCGGCCGCCTTTTGCCCGTGGCATAGTGATCGACAATCAGGCGGTGGAGGACAACGGAAAGCGTCTCATCGCCGAGTACGATGTGCGTGCACCGAGTGCGTACACCCTGGCCGGCACGCTATCGGGCGGAAACCAGCAAAAGCTGATTGTGGCTCGCGAGTTCTCGCGGCCAAGCAAGCTGGTCGTCGCGGCTCAGCCCACCCGTGGTCTAGACGTGGGCTCAATCGAGTTCATCCACCAGCGGCTGGTCGAGCAACGGGATGCAGGCTGTGGGATCCTGCTGGTTTCCGTGGAGCTGGACGAGATACTCTCGCTGGCGGATTGTATTGCTGTGCTGTACAAGGGCAAGATCATTGCCACAGTGCCAGCGGGCGAGGCCACGCCCGAACAACTGGGGCTGCTCATGGCTGGGGTCAGAGAGGAGGGAGCACATTGACTGCCGAAGCGAAGAAAGCGACCCAGGCCAGCCCGGCATGGTTGACTGCGCTGCCGGAGATGGCCGTTCCCGTCCTGGCTGTGCTCACGGCACTGGTTATCGGTGCTATCGTCATCTGGGCATCCGGGGCCAATGTACTGGTTGCCTACCGCGGGCTGCTGGAAGGCGCACTGGGCAGCATGCGCGGCATCAGCGAGACCCTGGTCATTGTCACCCCTTATGTGCTGTCCGGTCTGGCGGTGATGCTTGGCTTTCGTTGCGGCCTGTTCAACATCGGTGTCGAAGGGCAGTTCTACATGGGGGCGCTGTTTTCGGTCTATGTGGGCTTTGCGGTCAAAGGCCTGCCCATCTACCTGCACTTGCCTTTGGCCGTGCTCGCGGGGGCCGTGGGCGGAGCACTGTGGGCAGCGATCCCTGGCTTTCTCAAGGCAAAGCTGGGGGTGCATGAAGTCACCAACACCATCATGTTGAACTATATTGCGGTCAAGACCGTGGACTATTTGGTCAAGAATCCATTGCGGGACAAAGCCTCGACCATCCCGCGCACGCCCTACATCGCCACGTCAGCGACCCTGCCGCAGCTCTTGCCGCCCTACCGAGTCCACCTGGGTTTGTTCATTGCCCTTGCGGCCATCCTTGTGGTCTACTGGTTCTTGTGGAAGACCACCCTCGGCTTTGAGATTCGCAGCGTGGGAGCGAACCCAGATGCGGCCAAGTACGCCGGGATGAGCCCTACTCGCAATTTTGTCCTGGCCATGGTGCTCAGCGGAACCCTGGCTGGCCTGGCCGGTACCAGCGAAGTGCTGGGCACCAACCGTAACCTGCCCGCTGCCTTTATCTCTGGCTACGGTTTTGACAGTATCGCCATTGCCCTGCTGGCCAAGAGCCACCCCTTTGGCATTCTGCCAGCGGCTTTTCTCTGGGCCGCCCTGCGCAACGGTGCGGGGCTGATGCAGGTGCGGGCCGGTGTTTCCATTGACCTGATCAATATCGTGCAAGCACTGGTCATTATCTTTGTCGCTGCCGACGAGATCATTCGCCGGCTCTACCGCATCAAGAGACCTCGCGAGAAGATAAGCGACGTGGTCTTTACCCGCGGCTGGGGTCACTAAGGAAGGAGCAGAGGATGGCAGACAAGAGCAGAACACGCATCTCCCGCCTGCAGGGCCTGGCTCTCTTCTTCTTATTGCTGGGGCTGGTGATGGTTGTCATCGCCCGGCTCAGAATGGACAGCATGGGAGTCTCGACGCTTGGGTTTGAGAAGCTGGGGCGCCGCAACGTGCCCACACAGGCTGCGGTAACCGTTCTCGGTCTCCTGTGCGCGGTGACGGCCCTGGTCGCTTTCCTGCGTCAAAAAGGACGCGGGATTCTGCTGGTCCTGGCCTTTTTCCTGGCCCTCCTGGGTGTGCTGACTGCCGTGGCCGAAGGAGGGAGCCTCGACCTGGTAGGCATGCTGGCTTCCAGCCTGCGCATGGCCACGCCCATTGCCCTGGGCGCCATGGCCGGAATCCTCTGCGAGCGCTGCGGCGTGATCAACATCGGCATCGAGGGCATGATGCTGGCTGCAGCAGCCTATGGCTTTGGAGCCAACTTGTTCTTTAAGAACATCTGGGTGGGCGTCGCCGTGGCCATCCTGGTGGGTGGGCTCATGGCTACCGTGCACGCGGTGATGTCCATCCGCTTCAAGACGGACCAGATCATCAGCGGCACGGCCATCAACATCCTGGCCGTGGGCGCTTCAGGCTTTCTGCGCCGGGCCTACCTGGTCAAGGCCTACTTTGTAGGGCAGACCCTGCCTACGATCCGGATTCCGCTGCTCTCGGACATCCCCATCCTGGGCAGCGTCCTTTTCCGCAACCAGCCCATCGCCTACATCATGCTGATCCTGATACCGCTGCTGTATGTGGTGCTCTTCCACACATCATGGGGCCTGCGCAGCCGCGCTTTGGGCGAGCACCCCCGTGCTGCGGATACCCTGGGCGTCAACGTGTTCAAAATGCGCTACGTGAACGTGATCGTGGCGGGGATGATCGCTGGCTTGGCGGGGGCCTGGTTCTCCCTGGAGACAGTGGGCAGCTTTGAGGATGTGATGACCGGAGGCAAAGGCTTTATCGCCCTGGCGGCCATGATCTTTGGCAACTGGAACCCCATCGGCGCGTTCCTGGGGGCGCTGCTGTTTGGCTTTTCCGATTCGCTGCAGATCAAGCTGCAGATCCTGAACGTGCCTCTGCCCTACCAGTTCCTGGGTATGGCCCCGTACATCGTGACCATAATCGTGCTGGCCGGCCTCATCGGGCGCACGAGGCCACCAGCAGCGGTGGGCAAACCGTACGAGAAGTAACAAAGAAACCCGGCTTCTGGCAGAAGCCGGGTTCCTCTTCTAACGCGGCTGTGGTCTGGCTCGTTGCTGCCAGGCCTCGTACAGGGCAATGGACCCTGCCACCGACGCGTTGAGCGAGTCCACCTTCCCGCGCATGGGCAGGTGTATGTGCAGGTCGCAGTTCTCGCGCACCAGGCGGCCCAGGCCCTGCCCTTCGCTGCCCACAACCAGAGCCAGGGGCATGTCCAGACGCGCCTGGCGGTAGTGTTGTGCCTCGGGCAGGTTCTCCAGTCCGACGATCCACACGCCCTGTTCCTTCAGTTCGCCTATGGTCCGCACCAGATTGGTCACCTGCGCTACAAGCAGATGCTCTACTGCTCCCGCAGAGGCATGGCTCACCGCCGGTGTCACCTCGGCAGCGCGATGGCGGGGGATCACCACGCCGTGCACACCCACTACCTCCGCCGTGCGCAGCAGCGTGCCCAGGTTCTGCGGGTCCTGCAGGCAGTCCAGCAGGAGTAGCAGGGGCATCTCCTTCCTCTCCTGGGCCAGGCGCAGCATGTCCTCCACCTCGGCATAGGGATAGATCCCGACCTGGGCGGCTACCCCCTGGTGGTTCACGTCGCCCAACTGATCCAGTTGGCGGCGTGGGACACGCCTAACCGCCAGGCTGCGCTTTTCGGCCAACTCCAGAATGCGGGCGATGGCCCCGCTCTGCTGCACACCTTCGGCTATCCACACGCTGGTGCAGCGCCGGCGTCCGGCCCGCAGGGCCTCATAGACCGCATTTCTGCCGTAGATGATCTCTAGCAGGTCCTTCACAAATCAGTGTACTTCCAGGTGGTCCCTGTGGAACCGTCCTCGAGCACGACCCCACGAGCAGCTAACTGGTCGCGGATCTGGTCTGCCAGGGCCCACTGTTTTGCGGCGCGCAGCTGGTTGCGTACATCCACCAAGAGAGAGATGAAGGGCTCGGCTTCTGTCGGCCCGGCCCGGCCTTCCATAGTCAGGCCCAGAACCTGCGTCAGCTCGTGCAAGATGCCCTGCGCATAGGCCAGGGAATCGCCCGCCACGCCGCTGTCGCGCGCCTGGTTGATGATCCGCGCCAGGTCGTAGACGCGCGCCACAGCCCGTGGTGAGTTAAAGTCGTCGTCCATGGCGGCGACAAACTCCTCACGCGCTTCCTCTGCCTGGCGGCTCAAGGGGTCGCCAGGGTTCTTCTCCGGCCCGTGGGTATAGTCCTTGAGCGCGGCACGCAGCCGCTCTACTCCCTGCTCCGCAGCACGCACGCTCTCATCCTTCCAGGTCAGCGGGCTGCGGTAGTGCGAAGACAGCAGAAACAGCCGGATGCCATCGGCGCTGTGCTTCTGCAATGCTTCCTCTACACTGACGATATTGCCCAGATGGCGGGTCATTTTCTCCTCATCTTCGCGCAGGCGCAGCAAGGCATTGTGTATCCAATACCTGACAAAGGGGGACTTGCCCGTGTACGCTTCCGACTGGGCGATCTCGTTCTCGTGATGAGGAAAGATGACATCGTGGCCACCGCCGTGAATGTCCAGTTGTTCTCCCAGGAACTGCATGGACATGGCCGAGCACTCGATGTGCCAGCCCGGGCGGCCTTTACCCCACGGACTATCCCAGGAAGGTTCGCCCTCCTTGGACGCCTTCCACAGGGCAAAATCCATCGGATGCTCTTTCCGCTCATCCACCTCAACGCGCGCGCCAGCTTCCATCTGGTCCAAAGTTCGTCTGGATAGTTGCCCATAGCGGGGAAAGCTGGTCACCCGGAAGTACACATCGCCCCCTACCTCATACGCATGGCCCTTGGCAATCAAGCCTTGCACGATCTCGATGATCTTGGGGATCACTTCTGTGGCACGGGGGTTAGCGTGGGCCCGCAGTACATGCAGGCCGTCCATTTCGGCATAGAAGCGGGCAATGTAGATGTCCGCCAATCCCTGGACAGTGGTGCCCTGTGCCTGGGCCGTTTCGATGATGCGGTCTTCAATATCCGTAAAGTTCTGGACGTGACGGACGTGGTAACCCCGGTATTCGAGATAGCGACGGATGGTGTCAAAGATGATGTAGGACATGGCATGTCCCACGTGAGCCGGGCCATAGAGGTTTGGCCCGCAGACATACATCTTAACCTCACCGGGCTGGAGGGTGACGAAGTCTTCTTTTTGGCGGGTAATAGAGTTGTAAACCTTTAGAGCCATGGTGCTTGATCTCCTTTCCGAGTGATTGCCGTACAGCCTGTTTGCGGGGCACTACGGACAGCAGTGCCCCTTTGTACAGGTGCACGAGACAATCCTGGAAAGACACCCTATGGCCCCTGCTAAAGAGGGGTGCACGTTCCACCACACTTGCCTGTTTTGGTCAACAAACACCACCCATGCACCTCGTGTACGTCTGCCGCCATCAGCGAGCCGGGGTCAGGTCCGGGCTCTTGGGCTGTATCTCTGGAATCACGCGCTGAACCTGGGCCAGGACAATAAGTTGAACCGCCGTTTGGATCGACAGGCGACCTGTATTGATAATCAGGTCATATAGATGCGGATCCAGCCATCTGACGCCGTAATAGCGCTGCAAGTACTCGGCCCGGGCTTGATCGCTGGCGGCAATACGCTTCTGGGCCCGCGCCTGCGTCAGGCCTTCCACACGCATCAGCTTTTCTACGCGGTTAGCAAGTGGAGCTACAACCAGCACGTGGAGAGCTTCTGCATGACCCTTGAGCAACGCCTGGCTGGCCCGTCCCAGGATGAGGATGTTGCCCTCTTTGGCCATGTTTTTGACAACCATGTCGACCATGCGCACATACTCTTCCATCGCCGCGCTCAAGAGGGGCCGGGCTGGCGTGAAAATACCCCTGGACATGGCCAGCGGCGTCCCGAACTCCCTCCGCTGCATCTCCACGAGGCTGGGGATAGCCGGCGCGGCGCGCAGTGCATCAAGCATCCTGAGCACCAGGCTGCGCTGGCCTTCGTAGCTCAATTCCTGCAACGCCAGCTCAGGCACGCCGGCCTCGGCTGCTGCGCGTTCTATGGCCTCCCGATCGACGATCCTCAGGCCGAGGGCCTTGGCAACCCCTGAGGCCACTTCGGAGCCGCCCGCTCCCAATTGTCTGGAAATCGTTACAATCGCCATCTCAACTGCCCCAGGCTTAGTTCTTCGACACAGTGGCCTTGCCCGCAGGCTGGGAGAAAATCATACGGCCTGCTACTGTCTGCAGAACGCGCGTGACGTGCACCTCAATGGTCTGATCCAGATGTCGGCGGCCATCTTCAACCACCACCATTGTGCCATCATCGAGATAGCCCACGCCCTGTCCCAACTCCTTGCCTTCCTGGATAATGTGGATCGTGATGCTCTCGCCGGGCAAGACTACGGCTTTGACCGCGTTGGCCAGCTCGTTGATGTTGAGCACTTTGATGCCCTGCAGTTCGGCCACACGGTTCAGATTGTAATCGTTGGTGATGATGGGCGCGCCCAGGTCTTTGGCCAGCCTCACCAGCTTGTCATCCACTTCCCGCAGGTCTTCGATGTCCACCTCCATAATGCGGATGGGGACATGCGAATCCTTCTGTAGCCGATTGAGGATGTCCAGGCCTCTCCGGCCACGATTACGTCGCAATGTGTCGGGAGAGTCAGCGATGCGCTGCAATTCGTTGAGCACAAAGCGTGGAATGACAATAGTACCGCTGATGAATCCCGCCTGATTAATGTCCGCAATACGCCCATCGATAATAACGCTGGTATCCACAAGCACCAGATCCTCTTTGCGTCCTGGCCTTTCCCTCGGCAAGCGCACACCCACCATGCCAAAAATTTCCTTGCCCCGCGTGACCATGGCGGTGATCCCCAGGTAGCTGCACAGCACGGTGGCCACAAAAGGCAGCGTCTCGCCTAAAGGACTGGGCAAAACGGACAGCGGCAGCGCCAGCAGTGCCGAGATAATGAGCGCGATGACCAGGCCCACCAGAGCAGATACCAGTGTTTGTACGGGCACCTGGCCAATCTTGCCTTTCACCCAGAAGAAAGGGCGCGTGGTCAGGTAGGGGCTAACGACCAGTCCTAACACTGCCCCGACAGCGGCGGAGATATAAGGCAAAAGGTCAAGAACCGATTTATCCAACAACTGCAGAATGCTGAACAGATAAGCTGGCTGGCCCTGGCTGCTGAGAGAAAAACCGAGACGCCAACCCAAAAAACCGATAATCAAGGCCCCGATAATGCGGGCGATAAGTTCTATACTCACCGGAAACCTCCTTCTGCGCCACCCTTCGGTGTGAGCTGATGCCCCAATACCCCGGCTTGTCTCGCTGCCCCACTCTGTTCACCTCCCCTCTAACCCAACCACTGCTGGCGAGCAACCGAGAAAAAAAGAGTGTGCACCAAAGAACCAGCACACTCTGCCACGAGTTTGGGTGCCCGGACACTGGGCACACCGCAGTTCACAGGAATAATGAGAGCTTGACTGCTTCTTCTGGTACAATACGTAGGATAAATGCGAAAAACCTTGGAGCTACCTTGCTCCATCGTGGCTGGTGGCTGCCCTTGGGCAACAACACACATATTCGGTTGGCTGTAAGTATCTACAGTGTAACACAGGGCGGCAGGATTGTCAACAGACCTGCCGGGCATTTCATTTATTGCCGCAAGGCAAGATCCAAAGCCTCCCCGATGGAACGAGCCCGCAGCACCTCAAGCTGGCTCACGGAAGCACTCTCCTGCCCGGCGGACGCTGGGCCATGGCCCAGGCGCAGGGAGCGCGGAACGATACAGCGTCGGAAACCCAGTTTGGCGGCCTCGTTTAGCCGCCTGTCTGCCTGGCCAACCGATCGCAGCTCACCTGACAAGCCCACCTCGCCTAGGAAGACACAATCATCTGGCACAGGTACACCCCGCAGGCTTGAAGCGATAGCAGCCGCTACTCCCAGGTCTGCCGCGGGTTCGCTGATGCGCAGTCCGCCGACTACATTCACAAAAACGTCCTGTGTAGCCAGTTTGAACCCCACCCTCTTGCTAAGCACAGCGACCAGCAGCAGTAGGCGGTTGAAATCAATGCCGTTCGCCGTGCGGCGCGGCAGGCCGGAACTGGTCGCCGTGGTCAAGGCCTGAATCTCTACCAATATAGGTCTTGTGCCCTCCATCGTCACCGCCACCACAGACCCGGTGGCTGAAGCCAGTCTTTCGGACAGAAATGCCTCGGAGGGGTTTGTGATCTCCGCCAGCCCCTGTTCCTGCATCTCAAAGACCCCTACTTCGTTGGTCGAGCCAAAACGGTTCTTTACGCTGCGCAGGAGCCGATAGGAGTGGAATCGCTCCCCCTCCAGGTAGAGGACGGTGTCCACCATGTGCTCCAGCACGCGCGGACCGGCAATCGCTCCTTCCTTGGTCACATGGCCCACGATGAACACCGGTATACTCTGCGACTTGGCCATGCGCAGCAAGGCTGTTGCGCATTCTCTGACCTGTCCGATGCTCCCCGCCGAGGACTCTAGTTCGTCGAGGTAAACGGCTTGTATGGAATCCACAACCACCAATTGTGGGCCCAGCCGTTCAATCTGGCCCAGGATCTGGTTGAGATTGGTCTCGGCGATGACGTAGAGCTGCTCTTGGCCAATGTCCAGGCGGCGGGCACGCATTTTGATCTGCTGCACAGACTCCTCACCGGAGACATACAGGGTAGGCTTGCCGTTAGCTGCAAGAAGCGCAGAGAGTTGCAGCAACAAGGTGGATTTGCCAATACCCGGATCCCCGCCAATCAGAACCACAGATCCGGGCACGATCCCCCCACCCAATGTACGGTTGAATTCCTGCAGAGGCACCGGGATGCGGGAAAAGCCATCCGTGGAAATGGAAGTGATGGGCTGGGGAAAGTTCTGTGCCGACACGCGTGACGCGCCTGGCCCGGGGCGCTGCTCCAGGGTCTCGACCAGCGTATTCCACTGCTCGCACTGGGGACACCGCCCTGACCAACGAGGGGCTGCATAGCCGCACTGTTGGCAGACAAACCGCGTTCGTGTTTTGGTCAAGAATCCCCCTCTAGAGGGGCCGATCTGTGGTCCCTGGCGCAGTAGACAGAGCGACTTGTTCCACTTTGTCCGGCTCTTTGGCTTTCAGCTCGATCTTGCCGTCCACAACCTCGAGCAGAATCGTGTCGCCCGACTTGAAACTCCCAGAAAGCAGTTGCTCGCACAAAGGGTCCTCCACCAGCCGCTGCATAGCCTGACGCAAGGGCCTGGCTCCATATTGCGGATTGTATCCCTCTGTGGCCAGCAGCTCGCGCGCCGCGTCGGTCAATTCGATACTCAGATGCTGGTTGTGCAGCCGCTCAGCAACTTCGGCAATCTTGATGTCTACAATGTCCTGGATGTGTTCCCTGCTGAGGGCATGGAAAACCACCACGCCGTCTATGCGGTTGAGGAACTCGGGGCGAAAGCTGCGCTTCAACTGGCCCAAGAGCTTGTCTTTCATCTTCTTATAACTGTCCCCGGCCGCCTTGGCATCATCTTTTGCCACGGCAAAGCCCAGGGAGGTCTCGCGGGTCAACAACTCGGCGCCAATGTTCGAGGTCATGATCACGATGGCGTTGCGAAAGTCTACCTGACGGCCGCGGGCATCGGACAGGTGGCCATCTTCCATGATCTGTAAAAGGATGCTCAAGGCTTCGTTGTGGGCTTTTTCCACTTCGTCAAAGCAGATCACGCAGTAGGGCCGGCGACGCACGGCCTCGGTGAGTTGGCCGGCATCTTCATAGCCCACATAGCCAGGAGGCGCCCCCACCAGGCGGGCGATTGAGTGCCGCTCCATAAACTCGGACATATCAAACTGCAGGAGGGCTTCCTCGCTGCCGAACATGAATTCGGCCAGGGCCTTGGCCAGCTCCGTCTTGCCCACACCGGTAGGGCCGAGGAACAGAAAGGAACCGATGGGCCGTTTGGGGTCCTTCAGGCCGGCACGGGCGCGCCGCACGGCCTTGGCCACACTGCTGATCGCTTCCTCCTGGGCTACAATGCGCTTGTGCAATGCCGTTTCCATCTGCAACAGCCGCTGTGTCTCCTCTTGGGCCATCTGCATGACGGGCACGCCGGTCCACATGGAGACAATCTCAGCCACATCTTCCGCGGTGACCTTGAGCCCTTCGGCCTCTTCGGCATCGCGCAGATCCAGGCGAAGCTGCTCCACACTCTGACGCAACTCCTGCTCGCGGTCCCGAAGCTGAGTCGCTTCAGCATAGTCCTGCTCTGCCAAAGCCTTCTCTGCGGCCCTGCGCACCTCCTGCAGACGCAGAAAAGCTGTTTTCACCGCGGCCGGTTGGAAGGCCTTGTAGGTACGCACACGCGATGCTGCTTCGTCAATCAAGTCGATGGCTTTATCGGGCAGAAAGCGCTCCGGCACGTAACGGGCAGCCAGGTTGGCCGCAGCCACCATGGCTTCATCAGTAATCTTCAGGCGGTGGTACTCCTCATACCGCGAGCAAACCCCTCGCAAAATCTCAATGGTCTGTTCAATGGTCGGCTCTTCCACTAACACCGGCTGCAGACGGCGTTCCAAGGCCGGGTCACTCTCAATGTGCTTGCGGTATTCTTCCATGGTGGTCGCGCCGACACACTGTAGCTCACCGCGCGCCAGAGCTGGCTTCAGGATGTTGGCGGCATCCACAGAGCTGCCGGCTGCTCCTGCGCCTACCAGCATGTGCAATTCGTCAATAAAAAGGATGCTCTTGGTCTTGCGGATTTCATCGATGACACGTTTCATCCGCTCTTCAAACTGGCCTCGATACATCGTGCCAGCCACCAGGGAGCCCACATCCAGCATAACTACCCGCTTGTCCAGCAGGCGCTCGGGGACGTCACCCGCTATGATGCGCTGGGCAAGCCCCTCCACGATGGCCGTTTTGCCGACACCAGGCTCACCGATGAGGGCTGGATTGTTTTTTGTTCGCCGTGCCAGGATCTGCACAACCCTTTCGATCTCTTTGGTACGGCCAATGACCGGATCCAGATCTCCTTTGCGGGCGGCTTCGGTGAGATCAACTCCCAGTTGCTCCACCAAAGATGGTTGCTTGGCCGCCACCTCCCTTGTCTGTGCCGCAGGCGCCGGGCCTTGCATCTGGCGGATGGCTTCGCGGCGCACCAACTCTAGGTCAACGCCCAGGCTCTCCAGTATGCCCACGGCCATGCCCTGACCCTCACGGAGCAGACCAAGCAGCAGGTGTTCAGTACCAATGTAGTGGTGGCCCAACCGACGAGCTTCGTCAAAAGCCAACTCCAGGACCCGCTTTGTGCGCGGGGCGAGTTCCAGGGCAGCCACCGGTCGAGGTGCTTCCTGACCTAAGGTGTCCTCCACCGCCCGGCGCACTTGTTCCAGGCTCACGCCCATCTGCGTGAGGACCTTGGCCGCGATTCCCTGCGACTCGCGCATGAGCCCCAGCAGAAGGTGTTCCGTGCCGATAAAGCGATGCCCAAGCCGTTGAGCCTCATCCTGGGCCAACGTCAGGGCTTGACGGCTTCTTTTTGTGAAGCGATCTAACTTGTCTGACATCTCCTGTTTCCTGTCGATGCCAAATCCGGCCTAGTCAATTCAGGCAACCCCCGCCTGCGCTTGTGGTCGAAGGCCGTACAATGAGGTAATCCGTTCTTCTACACTCGAGGACGTTATGACTGTGTGAACCGTTCCGGCGGCGGCCAACGGCCCTCGCCATGTCCGGTACAATTATAACCCAACTCTGCATAGAGCGCAAACGGCAACAACAGTGCCCTGTCCGCCTTTCCGTCTGGCTCTCTCACCGCCGCTGCCGATGCAAGTTGCGATCGACTACGGTAGCCATGGCCGCCACATCCAACTCTTGACCCAGGAACTGGCCGATCGTACGGGCTTCACTTAACGGGTCTTGCAGAACATGATGGTAGTCTACGTACAAGACCTCCATGTGTGGTTGCGCGTCGAGCCAGGCCTCGACCTGCTGCAGATGGCGAGAAAAGATCTCGCTTAGCTTTTCGTCGCTGACGTCATTCGTGGGCTCTCCCCTGCGCATGAGCATCTGCCTCTGCGAAGCCAACACTTCTTCCATCCTGCGCCGCACGAAGATGATGCGGTAGTGATAGGTCGCCGGCAGGTGCCGCAGCAGGGCTGAGATCATCTTGACCACTTTGCCCTGGGCGTCTTCCAACCAGGCATGGTTGTGCTCAATCTGCTTGACCGGCTCGAATTCATAGTAGCCCTGGGGGTTGTCTTCGTCGGCCTCCCGCATCTGGTCGGTTAGAATCTGCATGCCTCCTGCCCGTAGCATCTGCATCATCATCGAAGTGCCCGAGCGGGGAAGTCCTGATACGATGGTCACGATCTCTGGGTCCAAACTCTCATCTCCTAGACGTCTGTCCCTGCCAAGGCCCGTAAGACTGCGTCGTGCAGTACGCCGTTGCTGGTGATAATGCCGTGGTTGCGGCGCAGCTCATGTCCGTAAGCGAAACACAATGCCTGCCCCTGCATGTCTGTAACACATCCTCCTGCCTCTTCCACAATCAGAGTCCCGGCGGCGTGATCCCAGATTTTTTCCCGGTAATCAAGGGACTGTGGCGAGGGGAAGCG